>Ga0067045_1029010_pt1 | contig 24881 bp, 15 predicted proteins | sample TerdegcTABiofilm_FD_59184 | JGI IMG/M metagenome (GOLD analysis project Ga0067045, IMG submission 59184) | Combined Assembly of (Gp0054472, Gp0054536) Wastewater bioreactor microbial communities from Singapore -Terephthalate degrading... | reverse complement strand
AAGCAGGCGGGCGCCCGCGAGCGTCGGAAAAACCTCACTCAGTTCCCGCGCCGTTATCCCGGGGAGCTCCGTGCTTGCCGGAAGCGCGATGGCGTGGGCGGCGCTGATGACGACCTGGCAGTACCACTCTCGACCACGCAATGTCTTTCGTTCGGCGTCACGCCCCGTGGAGGCCGGTTCCTCCTCGTCCGGACGAAATACCCACTGCGAAAGGGTATTCAAAAGCGCGGCGTTGGGTAGGGAAAACCCCGGCCGGTCAAGCCACAAATGGACGCCGATGATTTCCCCCGGTTGAGGCGGAAGCGTGAATCGGGCAGACCGTTCCGCGGCCAAGGGGGGTCCGGAACGCTCGAACAGGCGGACGCACTCACGATACGGCACGGCACAGACGACGGCGTCGCATGGTTCGGTCGTACCGTCGGAGAGGCGGAGCAACCAGCCGGAGTGCGCCGGCTCGAGGGCATCCACCGGCATGGCACGCGAGATGATCACGCCTTCCGCTTGCAGCCGCCCGGCCACCTCGCCGTCCCAGAATCGCCGCAATGAGAGCCGCGGCAAATGGAGTTCATAGCCGAGCCGCGACCGCATCAGGCCTTCGACGACGACCTTGCGAGCCGCGGCCAGGGACGCGCGGTCGAGCGAATCGCTGAGGGCGCTGAGCAGCAGAGGCTCCCAAAACAATCGGACGGCGGACGGCGATTGTCCGTGCCGGGCCAGCCAAGCCCCAATGGTTCCGGCCTCCGAGGTCTTCGGCAGGCGGAGCATCGCCCGAAGGATGGCAAGCCGTTCCGCTCGGCTTAGGAACGTGAGACGGAGAAAACTCGGCAGAAGGTGCAAAGGCGGGGGTAGGAGGGGGAAGGCGCGCAATCGCCACGAGCGACCGCCCGAGGCCGCGAAGTAAATCTCCCTTTGGCGTCGCCAGTGCCGCCGCAGCCCCAAGCGGTCGAAGAATCGCAGCAGTTCGGCGCAGCAGCCCAGGGCGAGGTGTTGGCAGCGGTCGATCTCGCGGCCGGTTACGTCGTCGAGAAAGGAACCCAGCCTGCCGCCCAGGTGTTGCTTGGCTTCCAAAAGCCGGACGCTGAAACCGGCTTGCGTCAGGCTCCAGGCCGCGGCCAACCCGGCGGCGCCACCGCCGATGACGGCCGTCCGCACGGCACGATGGACCGGATTTTGCGTGGCGGCATCACGAAAACTCATGGCAAGGAACGCCTCGCGGGCGGAAGTACGGCCCAGCGGACGGCCAAGGTGAGAATCCACCAGCCGGGTACCCGAATGCGTGCACGCAGAAGCTCGGTGCGGAATCGCCGGAGCCGACGAAACAAGGTCCAATACGTGGTCGTCATCAAGCCGAAGATGCGGCGTCCTCTGGGCGATAGATGGGGAAGGAGCTCGGCCCCGAGGTGATAGAAGTCGGCCGTGCGGTCCATTTGAAACTCCAGCCACTGAGCCGTATTCGCGTTCACGATGCCCGACAGTAGGTCCTCCGGCGCCATACCGAACCGCGCGAACTCCTCCAGCGGCAGGTAGTAGCGATCGCGGCGTGCGTCTTCGGCCAGGTCGCGAAGGATGTTGGTGAGCTGGAAAGCGATGCCGCAAGCATCGGCCTTGGCCAAGGCTTCGGCCCCGCCGGAAAATCCCCAAATATGGATGCACGCCACGCCCACCGCGGATGCCACTTTGCGGCAATAGTCCAGCGTGTGATCGAACGTCTGAAAGCGGACCGGTTGCAGGTCCATGCGCACCCCGTCGATAACGGCTTGCAGGGTCTCCCAAGGAACGCCGTAACGGCGGACGACGTCGGCCGCGGCGGGCAGGACCGCCATACCCTCGGCCAATAGAGGTTCCTCCGTCGCCGGCATGCCGGGAATGACGCCCTCCGCCGTTTGCAAGGCCTGAAACGCCGCCTCCCAGCCGTCCAAACGACGCAAGGCTCGGTCGCTACCGGGAGCGGCGTCGGCGAGATCGTCCGTCACGCGCAAAAAGGCGTACAACGCCTCCATCGCCCTGGCACGATCCGGCGGAAGCAGGAAAAAGGCGGGGCAAAAATTGGAACGCGACCGGCGGCATACGGCCCGGCAGCGGCGGTAGCTTTCTCGCAGCCGTACATCGTGGGGCGTCATGACGCCACCTCCGGCAATCGGCCCCTCCATACGGACCAGCAGGCTTGCACCATCAGGGCAACCTTGCTCCAGCCGGAGAGTTGGGGGCGCCGATGCCAGACGTCGTAATCCACCGCCTTGACGGCATCCAGGATCGCCAACCCGCCGCGAATGAAAAGGAGTACCGGGATTCGCAAATCGCGGGGCATCATGGCGACCAACGGTTCGCCGCCGCGGAGAAAGGCCGCAGCCTCGGCCGTGAGCCCCTCCATCATGCGGCGGAAGGCCGGATTGAACTCTCCCCGCTCAAACATACCCTCGTCGTAGCCCGCCCGAAGACGCGCGCTGAGCGGAATGTAGATTCGGCCGCGGCGATAGTCTTCGGCAACGTCCTGCCAGAAATTGGCCAGTTGCAGGCCCGTGCAGATCGAATCCGCGTAGCGAACTCGGGCCGGGGTATGACAGCGCCCCATGTACAGCACGAGGTGTCCGACGGGATTGGCGGAATAGCGGCAGTAGTTGAGCAAGGATTCCATCGTCTCGTACCGCAACACCTCCTGATCCTGCCGGAAAGCCGACAGCAGATCGAGAAAGGGGGTGATCGGTATTCGAAATTCCCGGATCGTCTCTTGCAAAGCGACCAAGACGGGGTGACGCGGCCGCCCCTGATAGCAGGCCTCCAACTCGAATCGCCACCAATCCAGCAGCTCCTTGGCGACGTCGGGTCGGGAAACTTCGTCGGACAGGTCGTCCGCCCAGCGACACCAGGCATAAACATTACAGAAATGCTGACGTAACCTTCGCGGCAGGAACAGCCCGGCCACGGTAAAATTCTCGTAATGCGTCCGCGTCAACCGGCGACAATAGCGTCGCGCGTCGCGCAAAGGGACGGCCGGGCCGCTCGATCGGGGGCCGAATCGTTCCAAGTCCGCGGCGAATCGGGCTGCCTCGTTGCGATCCCATCGGGAGGCGCCGGAAGAAGAGGTCGCTGGGGGCATGCCGTCACACAAGAATAACCAGGGCCGTCGTGGAGATGGATTGCGGTACCGTCCGCAACCCCTCCATTATGACCCCTCAGTCGATTCGAGGAAACTATGCGTATTCTGCTTGCCTCGCCGCGGGGATTTTGCGCGGGAGTGAACATGGCGATCGAAACGCTGGAGGAAGCCCTCCGGCGATTTCCGCCGCCGATCTACGTCTATCACGAGATCGTCCACAATCGTTGGGTAGTATCCGAGTTCCGGGACCGGGGCGTGATCTTCGTGGACGATCTGGACGAGGTCCCGGCCGGAGCGACGCTGCTGTACTCGGCTCACGGCGTGTCGCCCGAAATCCGCCGCCGCGCCGCGGAACTGCAACTGCGTACGGTGGATGCCACCTGCCCATTGGTGACCAAGGTCCACCGGGAAGTGCGGCGGTTTTCCGATCAGGGCTTCACGGTGCTCCTCGTGGGTCACGCCGGGCACGATGAAATCGTCGGTACCATGGGCGAGGCCCCACACGCCATCCGTCTGGTCGAAAACGAGGAACAGGCCGAGACGGTCGAGGTGCCGGACCCGCAACGCGTGGCATATTCCACGCAGACCACACTTTCCGTGGACGACGCGGAACGCATTGTGGCGCGTCTGCGGCGACGGTTTCCCGACCTGCAAGGCCCCGCCCGCGACGACATCTGTTACGCCACACAGAACCGCCAAGAGGCCGTGCGCGTGCTCGCCTCTGAGACGGACCTGTTTCTGGTCGTGGGCAGCCAAAACAGCTCCAACAGCCGCCGTTTGGCCGAAATCGCAGCCGCGGCGGGCATTCCCGCCTATCTGGTGGACGGACCGGAGGATTTGCACGAAGCCTGGTTCCAAGCCGATCAAACGGTGGGTATAACGGCGGGTGCCAGCGCGCCGGAGAGCCTGGTTCAAGCCTGCGTGGAATACCTTCGACAACGGTTCGACGCCGTAGTCGAGGAGCGGGTCTTGCGTGTGGAAAGCGTCCACTTCACGCTGCCGATTGAATTACGAGCCCCCCGGGAAACCGCCCCCGAAGCCTAGACGACCGGCTATCGCGCAATCAAAATGGCCCGGGCGGTGGATAGGGTTGCCTTGCTGAGCGGTTTTTCGCGTGGACGGTCACGGAACGGATGGAGGAGGGCGAACATGATCGAGTTTCTCTCCGCGATGATTTCGCTATCCCTGGGAAGGCGGGCTGCCGCGCGGCTGGCCTGCTGCGCGATGGTTCTCGCCGCGGCGGCTGCGAGCCGGACCGACGCCGCCGAATCGGCCTCATCCCCCGACGGTACCACCAGTGTTCGGGACTTCGGTGCCGTGGGCGACGGCGTTGGCGACGACACCGCCGCCGTGCAGGCGGCCGTGGATCGCGGCGGGGCGATCCTCTTTCCCCCCGGCAGATATCGCTTGACGCAAACCGTGAACGTCGATCTTGCGCAAACGGGCTGGGCATCGCTGTTGGGCCGCGGCGCGGCGCGGATCATCATGGACGGACCCGGCCCGGCCTTTCGCTTCGTCGGTTCGCACACCGGCACGGCCGACCCCGCCTCCGTCAAGCCCGAGGTCTGGGAAAAGGAACGCATGCCCTTGCTCGACGGTTTGGAAATCGTGGGCAACCACGAAGCGGCCTGCGGCCTGGAGGCCGTGCAAACCATGCAGTGGACCGTTACCCGCACCACGATCCGCGGCACGCTCCACGCCGTGCGGCTTTTCCAGCGCAACCGGAATGTGATCCTCTCGGAATGCCACTTCTACGACAATCGCGGGTGCGGGGTGCTGCTGGAGGACGTCGATCTGCATCAGATCAACGTCGTCGGCTGCCACATCAGTTACAACCGCGGCGGCGGCGTGGTAGTCCGCGGCGGATATCTGCGCAACTTGCAAATTTCCGGTTGCGACATCGAGTACAACATGGGTCCGGAAGCACCGCCCACCGCCAACGTCTTGATCGATAGCCTCCAATCCGGAATCGGTCACGCGGAGATCGCCATCGTCGGCTGCACCATTCAACACTCCGTTCGGGCGCCCGACTCGGCCAACATCCGTTTCATCGGTCGCGATTCCGCCGGGCGGTATTGGGGTAACTTGACCATCGGCGACAACGTCTTGAGCGACGTCACCCGAAACATCGAGATCATCGCCGCTCGCGGCGTCAGCATCGTGGGCAACACCTTCTGGGGTGCCGCCGAGGAGGATCTGCTCGTGGTGGATTCCCAAAACGTCGTTGTCGGAGCGAATATGTTCGACCAAAGCCCGAATTATAATCGCGAGGGCAACTACCGCGGCGGCGTGCGTTTCCACCGATCGCGGGACTGCACGCTCCAGGGATTGCACTTGGCGGACATCCTCGGTCCGGCGATCGTGCTGGAAGAGTGCGAGGGCTTGAACGTCACGGGATGCACGGTTCGAGGATCGCAGGGCCCGGCGATCGACGTGCAGGGTGTGTCGCGCAGTCGGATATCGGACTGCCTTTTGCAAACGGCCGCCGCTCGGGAGGCGGACGGCCGCACACCGCCCGCCATCCGAGTACAAGGCAGTTCGCGCCTTTTGATTCGCGGCAATATGACGGACGCCGAAATCGAGGTTTCACCGGACTCCGGCGAGGTCACGCTCGGGGACAATGTCCGCGTTCCGCCGCGCGAGCCTGCCCCGTGATCGCTCCGAAATCGCACTGGCTGCGATCAGCTTGCTAGGTCAGGGAGCGGCACGGCAATGCTGAACGGTCGGCGCGGGTGCGCCGACTGCCGTCATCCGGAGGGGCAGGCCGACGCCGAGCGGCATCGTGCGGCAAGGTCGATCGTTGGCGGTCGGTGAGCGTGCGTACTCAGCCTGTGGGGCCGGGAACGTACGTCGTGGTGGGGGGAACTACCGTCGTGGCGGGACCGCACGCGTCGCACGAAGAATCGAGCACCGGGACTTCCGTGGCGACGGGCGGGCACTCCACCACTGCCGCCGGTTGCATCGGAGCGAACAGCGCGCCCCGGCGGAACCAAGTGCAATTCTGGCAGCCCGCCGTCCCGGCGAGGATCGCCACGAGGGTGCCCAAAACCAGTAACTTCCTCATAACCCATCTCTCCTTTCCTGCAAAATCTTGACCTCAAAGGTCCGTCAGTGAACTCTACCCCACAGGTTCCGTTGTGCAAACGCAACAGTTGCCAAAACGCCGCATTTTGCCGTGTTTTCTGTGACATCCTTGCCGGTTGTAAGCTATAGTGAAACGGAACTGCCGCGTCCGACTCGCCGGTCGAGGGCCTTCCCGCCGCCGCAACGCCATTGCGTCCGATCGGCAACAACACTTTTGGGGCCCGAATGGACTCCGGACCGCCGGCCGCTGCCCCGGCGGGGATCGGGATGCCGCACCGCTTGCGTCGACGGAGAGCCGGCCGTCGGCTCTTCTTATTCGTCGGGTGTTAAGGAGGACCGCATCACGCAAGGAGGGAAGTCGCCTGGGAGTACGGGATTAAACAGCTATGCGATGCCACGGCTTGACCTTGCGATTCCGGTGGTTGTCTTTCCTTACGTTTTGCTTGACTGCGGTTGCGTTGCTCGGCGTAGCGAATCGCGGCGCCCGGGCGGCGAACGAAGGTCGAGAGGTCGGCGATCACGCGTCGTGCCAAGATGCCGTCGCACCCGAGTTATTCTGGATCGTCAGTTCGCGCGGCGTGGGTAATCCCGAGTCCGATCCGGCCGACGCCGCAAGCCGGCTCCGATTCTATCAATCGCGTGCCGTCGGCGGCTGTTCGCCGATCTCGCACGACGACTTCATGAAAGCGATTGGCGGCGACGAACCGGTGGTCGTGTGGATCCACGGCAATCGGATGGACTTCCAAGATGCCGTTCGTTCCGCCGCAGCCCTGAAGCGAGTTCTGGATCGGCTTGCCCCGGATCGCCGTTATGTGCTGTTGGCGTGGTCTTGGCCGGCCGACCGGATGGTTCGCGGAATCCGGCAGGACAGCCGCCTCAAGTCGTGCCGCAGCCTGCAAGAGGCCGCGCTCTTGGCGCACTGGATCGAACGGACGTTGCACGATCGCACCGTCGTCTTGGTGGGTTACAGCTTCGGCGCGCAAACGGCTCTGAAAACGGCGGCCCTCTTGGGCGGCTCTCAACGGCGTGAAAGCGTGAGCCACGCTCTCCGGTCGGAGACCATCACGGTTCGATCTTCGACCTCGGGCAATCCCACCTCGTTATGGTCCGCCGATTGGGTTGGAAACGCTTGCCCGGTGGAAGCGGTTTTCGCCTCCGCATCCCCGGATTCGGAACGCGAGAACGCCGCCGAGTTGCATTTGCGGCTGTTGGCGGCGGCAGCTGCCTGCCCCGTCGGTTCGCTCTCGACGTGGTTGGGAGAGGGCACGGCGGAGCCGGAATTCATCGGCGTGACGGTGAATCGGGCCGATCCGGCCCTTCGCTGGTACACGCACCTTTGGTCCCACGGCGGCCCGCAGGCTTTGGGAGCGGTCGGTCCCCGCGGCATTCCCTCCGCCATCGAAGACGCCCTGGCGGTCAAGGACGTGACCTGCCAGGTTGGGAGAACCCACGACTGGGAGGTCTACCTGCACGCGGCGGGTTTTCAAGCGTTGCTGCGACAGGCCCTGTGCGAACCTGAACGGCGGTAATCGCGCCCGGCCTAACCTAGCCGACATCGTCGGCCGCGCCTACATTTAGGAAAGACCCACGCAATTCCTTCGCCTGCCCATCCGGCCGAAATTGCGTGCCTTCGTTGCCTGCCGACAATACTCGGGATTGTGCTTGCATGGACGGATTTTCGTTGCAAGAACCCCTCGCCTTTTTCAATGGAGAGTTCCTGCCGCAGTCGCGATTGGCGTTGTCCGTCGTCGATGCCGGTTTCGTACTGGGGGCGACGGTGACGGAACAGCTTCGCACGTTCGGGGGAAAAGTATTCGAGGTCGAGGAGCACTTCCACCGGATGCGGCATTCCTTGGAGACGATCGGCCTCGACGCGGCCGCGATCGCATCTCAACTGAGGGAAGCCATGGACCGGGTGGTGCCCCACAACCACCGTCTTCTGGAGCCGGGCGACGATTTGGGGGTGTCGGTGTTCGCGACACCGGGTCGGTACCTGGCATACTCCGGACCGGGACCGGTCACACCCACCGTGTGCGTACATACCTACCCCCTACCCTTCTTCCTTTGGGCCGAAAAATACCGCTGCGGCCAGTCGCTGGTCCTTCCCGAAACGCGGCAGGTGCCCCAGCGGTGCTGGCCTGCCCATCTCAAGTGCCGCAGTCGCATGCACTATTACTTGGCCGACCGACAGGCGGAGGCGCGAGAGCCGGGCGCCAGGGCGTTGCTGCTCGACTTGGAAGACTTCGTCACGGAGACGTCCACGGCGAACGTCGTGATCTACTCGACCGAAAGGGGATTGGAATCGCCGCCCGACGATCGCACGCTTCCCGGCATCAGTCTTCGTTATCTCGTCCGCCTCGCCGAGGAACTACGGATGCCGTTCCACCGCCGCGATTTGACGACGGACGATCTGCGTCGCGCGGACGAAATCTTCTTGACCAGCACCCCACTGTGCATGATACCGGTCACGCGATTCGAGGGGCGCCCCGTCGGTGACGGCAAGCCGGGACCGGTTTTTCGCACGTTGCTGGAGGCCTGGAGCCGGTCCGTAGGACTGGATATCGAAGGCCAAGCCTCGGCTTTTGCACGGCGATCGAACTGAACCGGCCCGTTCGCTTCGGTGACTTCTCCAGGCCGCTTTCTTCTCGGGATGCGATCCCGCTTCGGGCGATGACGGCCGTCATCCGCCACGATAGCTCCGGCGATTTCCCGCGAGCACCTCGCCTCGCCCCGGGCGGAGATACGGAAAATCCGGCGGCTTCGGTAATATCCGAACGGCTGCGTCCTGCTGTTTCTACCACGTCCTATATTTGAATGGTCCGTCCGCTCGGATGGGAGCGTCGCCGGATCCTCCATCAACATTTCCCATACGCAACGCCGCCATGCTTGATGTGCCCGGGATATTGTGCCGTTCGTCGGATCGCGCGCGTCTCAGACGCCGGCTTTTCGTGTTCGCCCTCTCATCCGGGCTGATATTGTTCGCATTCTCGGTCGTGATCGGGATCGGCGGTCTGCAAATCCGGATGCTGCGTAGCCGGCTCCAGTCGGCCGCCGACGCAATGGCTACGGCCGAGGCTGCCCGACTTTCGCGGCACGCCGCCTCAGAGCGACTCTCCGCGGGACGGCCGCCCTTGCCGGATCGGATCACGCCGGTCGGGGCGCGAAAGGAATGGGTTCACGTGATCCCCGGTATATGGGACTTCGCCTCGCGACGATTTCACGAAGGGGGCGGTGCCGCTAATGCCGTTCGCGTTGTTGTGTCCGGCGATTCCGGATCGCTCGGCCGTTTAGGACGATGGACGGCGACCCGTTTCGGTGCGGGGTCGGAACTCAAGGCTCAAGCCGTGGCTGCCGTCGTTCCCCGGGATATCATCTTTCTGGTCGATCTGTCGGGGTCCATGAATGATGACACGGAACCGGCTTGGGCGCCGGCCGCCGCGTCATCGTCCACCTCCGGATCGGTCGGCGTCTCCCCGCGTCCGTGGTTGCAAGAGGTTTATGACGATTTCGGCTTCGGCACTTTTCCGGGCGAGGAGGAGCATTTCGGGGCACCTTGGGGAGTCTCGGCGGGAGCATCGGCCTACGCCGATCTGATCCACGACCGCGGCCCCTTGGCGGCCCCGTCCGTACCGCAACGCTACCGCATCCTGCCGACCGACGATCCCTTGACACGCAAGCGCAAAGCCTATTCCGCCGTGATCGACGCTCAAATCGCACGGCTCATGCCGCATGCCATGCCGGAACCCGATAGCAGGAAGAACTACGAGTTCTGGGCATCCTACCTTGATTATCTTTTGATTCCGCTTTCTCACTCCGCCCCTTCCGCCGACACCGCGCTGCTGCCCCCCGCTCAAAGCACGAATCGCTTGGACAGCTTCCGCAACCCGGATCGCTTCGCCTATCCACGAGTGTCGCCGGAGGTCTTGGCGGAGACCGCCGGTCGCATTGGTTATCGAACCTATGTGCAATTCATGATGGATTTCGGCCGGGGTTTGAATCCGGCGGACGCGCTGCCCGTTCCCTTGTCGCGCCGAAGCCGCCATTGTCCTCTTCGGGCGGAAACGGTGCCGGGGGGCGTGATTTCGTTTCCGCCGCGCGAGCAGCCGATGCATGCCGTACGGCGTGCCTTGATCGCCGCGCTTCAAGCGATCCTGGAACGCAACACGGGCTTGCCCGATGCCGAAATCCGGGATCGCGTTGCCGTGATCGGGTACGATGCGCCGCAGTCGGGCGGGGCGATCGTCTTTCAGGACCTTACCGTCGATTGTGGAGCGGCGATCCAAGTCTGCGCGCAGTTGCAGGCCGGGTGCGATAAACCGGCGCGGGAGGAAGTTGCCGCAGGGTTGCGGGCGGCCCTTCGAGCGGCTCGCGAAGCCTTTTCCGACGGGTTCGTCCCATCTTCCCCGGCACCGCGCGACAGATGGCTCGTGCTAATCCGCTACGACGGAGATGAGACATCCGCCTTTGCCGAAGCAAGCCGGCAGGCAGAACACGCCGGGCATGATCGAGAAGCGATCTTGCCCGCCGGTGTGAGAAAACCGTCGCGGCAGGAACGAAATCAGACGGCGGAGCTGCTCGATCGCCTACGGCTCGAAGGCATCACGCTGCACACGTTTACCGTAGGTCCCGTCGAATCGACGGCGGGGCGCAGCGCTGCAACGGGGAACTGCGGCGCGGTCTTGGCGTGCTCACCCCGCTGCGAAACGATGCGCGATCCGGCCGAGTTGCAAGCAAAACTCACCGAATTCCTCTCCACGCTCGCATCGTCACCGCGAGTCCGACTCGTCCAGTGAAGGACGGCGTGCCGAACTCGGTGCGGCGGCATCCTGCTCGATTCGAGACGCCCGGGACAGGACGGCGCGTGCCGCACCGATCCAGGCGTCCCGCACCGACCCATGCGAAGGACGTCCGCCGGCACGACCTTTTGGGGCAACGCAATCCGGATCGACTGTCGGAAACGCCGCTCCACGGTCACGCGGCCGGGCGCACAATCGGCTTGGTGTTCGCACATGACTCTGCCTAGAATGGTACTGGAAGAGATGCTCGCAGCCCTATTCATCGCGAAGGAGACTCGTCGCGCATGTCGGACTCCAAGGGACGACCGCGGAAGACGCAACGCATCGTACGGCGACCGGCAACGGCCTTCGCCCACCTGAAAAAGCGGATGGCCCAGCGGGTTGTGCGGGATGTTTCCCGACGCAGGCCGCAAGGCAAGTGAATACGCAGGATTGTCGGGCGCCCGTTCGATCCGGCCGTCTGAGCCGCGAATGAGCCGATCCCCGCGGACGAAGATGCAAAAGACGCCGGCGACTCGACGCTACCGTCCAACCCGCTTTTGTGCGGGGCGACGGACATAAGGGAATCACCCTGCAACGCGATGGGAAGATGGTTTTTCGGGAAAACGATTCATGGGCTACCGTACGCTCCGCGCTTGCGTCGAGGATTTGTTGGCCACACGCCGGATGATCCGCATCGACGTTCCGGTCGATCCCGATTTGGAGGCGGCCGAGATTCAGCGTCGGGTCTTTCGGGCGGGAGGGCCGGCCCTGTATTTCGCTTCGGTCCGCGGTTGCCGGTTTCCCATGGTCAGCAATCTGTTCGGCACCATGGACCGGGTGCAATACATCTTCCGCGATGCGCTGGAGGGTCTGGCCCGGCTCGTGCAATTCGGCGTCGATCCGGGCGACTGGTTGCGCCGCCCGCGTCTGATGCTGAAGCTTCCCTGGTGGGCCTGGACGGCGCGTCCCAAGGCCGTCCGCCGCGGCCCCGCCACGGCCCACGAAATCTCCGTGGCCCAATTGCCCCATCTTCGATCTTGGCCGAACGACGGCGGGGCCTTCATTACCTTGCCGCTGGTTTATACGGAGGACCCGGCTCGGCCGGGATTTTTCCACTCAAACCTCGGCATGTATCGCATCCAGCTTGACGGCGGGCAATACGAGCCGAACACTCAGGTCGGGATGCACTACCAAATTCATCGCGGCATCGGAGTCCACCACGCCAAGGCGATCGAGCTGAAGCAAAAGCTCCGCGTGAATGTCTTCGTGGGAGGCGCGCCCGCCATGACCGTGGCCGCCGTGATGCCGCTGCCCGAGGGAATCAGCGAGCTGTTTTTCGCGGGGCTTTTGGGTCGCCATCGTATTCCCATGATTAAGGACGGGGATCGGCTGCCCATCTACGCCGAGGCCGACTTCGTGTTGACCGGCTACATCGAACCCAAGCGGCTCCTGCCGGAAGGCCCGTTCGGCGATCATCTGGGCTATTACAGCCTCGCTCACGACTTTCCCGTCATGCGCGTGGAGCACGTCTATCATCGCCCGCGGCCGATTTGGCCGTTTACGGTGGTGGGACGTCCGCCCCAAGAGGACACGATGTTCGGCCGACTGATTCATGAGATCGTGGGGCCGATCATCCCGCGAACGATTCCCGGCATCCGGGCCGTTCACGCCGTAGACGCGGCCGGCGTTCATCCGCTGCTCCTGGCGGTGGGCAGCGAACGCTACACCCCCTTCGATGAGCGGAAACGCCCGCAAGAGCTGCTGACCCTGGCCAATGCGCTCTTGGGCCAGGGACAACTTTCCTTGGCGAAGTATCTGTGGATCGCGGCGGGCGAAGACAATCCCCAGCTCGACGTCCGAGACGTGGCCGACTTTTTCCGCCACATGCTGGAACGCGTCGATTGGCGCCGCGACCTGCATTTTCAGACGTGCACCACCGCCGACACGTTGGACTACACGGGCGGGGCCCTCAACAGCGGCTCGAAGCTGATCGTCGCGGCGGTGGGCCCATCCAAGCGAACGCTGCCCGTGGCTCTCGACTCCCGCATCAAGATGCCCGAGAACTTGGGCTTTCGCGATCCGCGCGTGCTGCTGCCGGGAATTCTGGTCGTTCAAGGCCCGCCTTTTGCAGCCGATGCCCACGGAGAGGATCCGGCCGTGGCCAAGTTTTGCGCCGCCTTCACGCGGACCGACGCCGTCAATCTCTTTCCCCTCATCGTCGTGGCGGATGACGCGGAGTTTACGGCCCGCAATCTAGAGAACTTTCTCTGGACGACGTTTACCCGCAGCGATCCGGCCCGCGACATCCACGGGATCGAGAGCTTCGTTCACCGCAAGCACTGGGGCTGCCACGGATCGCTGGTAATCGATGCCCGGGCCAAGCCGGAGCATCCCCCGCCCTTGATCGAGGACCCGGAGATTTCGCGCCGCGTGGATGCCTTGGCGGCCCCCGGCCGGCCGCTACACGGCATCATCTAACCTTCCGTCGATGCGGCGAACGGCGGCAAGCGCGGATCGAATCGACCGCACACCCGACGCGTTACAATCGAAAGTTGAACGTCCTTGTCACCAGCCGCCAAAACCGCTGGGCGATGGTCAGCCAATTCGCGGGATCGGTCCGGATCTTGGCCCGGCCGCGGAGCCCGGGAAACAGGAGTCCGGAGTCGTCATCCAGCGGAACGCGGGCTTGGTAGGAAATGCTGATCGGTTTTTCCATGCCGGTCTCAGGATCGGTCTTGGTGGCCAGTTCTCCGCCGGCTTTTCCGGACAAGCGAATCGATGCGGCCTCGGCTTGCCGCTTGGCAACCTCAGCGATCTCGCCGCGAAACGTCCGTGCCGGCAATTCATCCAGCTTGATCCTGACGGACAAGCCCGACCGGACGAAATCCACGTCCGCCTGATCCACGACGAGTACGGCCTCCATTCGTCGCGAATCACCGATCAGGCAAAACAGGTCGCCCGTGCGGAGATACGCGCCCACGTTTCGCGGCTCCAGGGGCGTCGCAGACCATTCGGCGAGCGTAGTCTCGGGGGTTTCGCGGCGGGCCTTCCAGGGCGGCGGATAGACGATGCCGTCCGCCGCGGCGCGGAGCACCAGACGTTCGCGGTCGCGGAGCTTTTCGGCCAATTGCTCTTGGGCGGTTTGGTAGGCCTCGCGCAGGGTAGGAATCTCGGCCGACGCCGCCGGGTCGTCGAAGCGACGCCGCTCCAGGCTTTTCAGTCGTACCTCGTATTGGTTCGCCATCGTCTGGAGGCGGGCGATCTGATAGTCCAAGTCGGAATCGCTCAGCCGGGCCAGCTCCTGCCCCGCCTTGACCCGGTCGCCGGGACGCACCAGCACTTCGTCGATCCGTCCGGGCACTTCCACGTACACGGGCACGCCGTCGCGGGGTTGAACCTCGCAAGTACACATGACATGGTATGGCAAGGGAACGAAGAAAATGAAGGCCAAGATCAGCCCCAATCCCGCCAACGTCATGTACAGTCGCGGCTTTTTCACCTGACTCCACCTTCCCGGTACGCGCAGGAACTTGAACAACTGATAGAGCGGCTGAATCAACAACCCGTAAAGCGAGGCCACGGCGATGGCCTGCCCGATGATTTCCAAACGATACGGTTTGAATAGCCGATTCAAGAACAGCAAGATCGAGATCACCACCACCCAACGATAGATTACGGCGGCGAGGGAGTAGGTGATAAACAAGGCGTGATTACGCTGCGGCAGGAAAGGGTCGTCCTGCGGCTCCAAGCCCAGGAAAAAATGAGCCGCCTTGCGTGACAGGATTTGCGTGGCCTTTTGCCGCAGGTTGGGAATCTCCAAAAGGTCGGAGAGCACGTAGTAGCCGTCGTACCGCAGCAACGGGTTGCCGTTAAACATGATGGTACTGACCGAACAGATGAACATCACATTCAGGGCCAGATGATTGACCAGGCCCGGCTCGGTGAACCACCACACGAAGGTGGCCAGCGATGCCAGGGTCAGCTCCACGAAGATGCCGGCCGCCCCGATGGCCGCCCGATGCCAGCGGCTGGGGAGCATCCAGGAATCGGAGACGTTGCAGTACAGGCAGGGCGTAAGCACCAGAAACATCACGCCCATCTCGTGGCACTCGCCGCCGAAGTACTTGCAGCTCAGCCCGTGGCCGAACTCGTGAATGACCTTGGTAACCGCCAGCACCGCCGCCAACCACAGGGCGTTGGTGGGGGTAAAGAACTGATGGAACGTGGGCAGACGCGAAAGGAAGACGTTGAACTCGACCAGGACCAGCAGCAAGGCCGAAATCCACAGGATCACGCAGAGGATGAAGGTAACCGGGTGAAAGACCCAGCGGACATACGGATACAGGGCGTTGAGAAGCCGTTCCGGATCGATTCCCTTGAAACGTACGGCCAGGATGTTGCTGAAGGTCTGGATCAGCTCCTTCTTGCGTCTTTCGCGGCGTCGCTTGAGAAGGTGATAACCCTGCTCCGGGACGTCGGCCACAATCAGGCCGCTGCGGTGCAGCATCCCCAGGAACTGCTGCAACTCTTCGAGGGTGATTTTTTGCGGCGGGAATTCGGCCTCGAAGCGGTCCTTGATCTCGTCCAAGCTGGCCGTGCCGTCCAGTTGGTTGAGCAGGAAGAATTCCTCCTCGCGAAAGCGGAAGTAATTCAGGCCGACGGGATCCTTGATGACCCAGTACGTCTCCCCCTCGTAGCGCTGCCGCTGCGCGACCAGATCCGGCCGCTTGCGCAGGGACAGCCGCCGAGCCGAACTGGAGACGAGACTGTCGCTAAGGGTGACCATGGCTGGGATCGCCGAGATGCTGCCACGGCGGGCGGCTTCTTGCGCACATCGCGACTGCCGACTCTGCTAGGGATTGGGGTGAATCGTGAGCGTACCGCTCAGCCCCGGCCGGAGGAGCCAATGGCCGCTTTTCTCGTCGCGGACGTTCTCGACCTCGGCCCAAACGGGGAACTCCATCCCCACATCCACCAGGGGACTGACGAAAACGACTTGTCCCTCGAAGGATCGCTCCACTCCCGGCGGCAGTCGCACCGAAAGCACGGCTCGCGCGCGGTCCAATTGGGCGGCCGTGTATTTCTCGGCGCTGAGCATCGCCTCCACGCGCAGCCGATCCATCCGCACGATGCGAAAAACGGTGTCGCCCGGCTTGACCCATTCTCCTTGATGAAAGAACCGTTTGACCACCACGCCCTCGATGGGCGCGACGATTCGATACATTTCCAATTCTTGCTCGACGGCCTGCAATTCGGCGCGGCGAACGTTGACGTTCAAGCTCGAAATCTCCAAATCGTGCTGGGCCTGCTCGATCGCCAGCGCCGTCTTGCCGCGTTCCAGGAGCAGGCGTCGCAACTCGGCCTGCGGAACGGCGCCCGTCGCCTGTTGATTGGCTTCGACGGCCTGCTGATACTCGGCGTCGGCCACCATGTTGGCCCATTTGGCGTAGCGGACGTTGACGTCGTTGCCGGCCTCTTTTTCGGCCGCCTGGAGCTGATACTGCTTCACATCCTTGTTGCGGAGCACGACGGCGTCGTCGATCTTCGCCAGAAGGTCGCCCGGCTTGACGGTTCGGCCCTCCACGACGTTGATCTCGATGAGTTGGCCGGCGGAGCGAGCCGGCACCTGGCTTTCGTCGATCAAGGAAACGGGGCAGCCCGTGACCACGACGGCGGACGCATTTTCCGCGGCTCTGCTCTCCGGCCCCAGCACGATTAAGGCGATACTTAGTGCGATCAGCGCCGTTTGCATAGGTTCGATTCGATCCCCTCGTGTTCCGCCCGGCGAACGCCGGCGCCGCCGTCCGATTCCTTCCCGGTCGGGCCGCTGCGGCTTCGGCGTTGGACGGCTTGCCACGACCGCCGGGCTTCGATCGCCGGCCCTCTCACCACAGGGTGAACAGCACCCGGGTACGGATAAAGGCCACCAAATCTCGGAACCACACATATCCCACGGGCCGGGTGCCGCACAGGACCTTGCCGCTCACGCCGGCTCCGGGGCGCAATTGCTCGGGCGTAAAATCGCTCTTGTCCACACCCACCTTGATGAGAACGACGTTGCCTTCCTCACCCATGACCTCGGCCGAGATATAAACTTCTTTGATCTTCCCCCGCCGCACGCGGCCCGGATCCGTGGCCAGCACGTATTCCACGTCCAGGTCGTCGTTCGCATTCTTTTCGCGGACCGCCTGCCGCGCCAGGGCGATTTCTCCCATCCGGTCCTCGGGCATGTGCATTTCCAGTTCCCAATCGCCGGTCGTATCCGCGACTCGGAGAAGCACCTGGCCTCGATTGACCGGGCGGTTGATCAGCCGATTGTATACGTCCCACGTGACGATCTCGCCGTCGCGAGGACTCAGGACGGTCAGTTCCTTGGCCCTTTCCTCCAGGACGGCCTTTTGCGCCAGCAGGCTGATCTGTTTGGCTTCCAATTCCGCCCTTTCCCCGGATAGCCGATTGCGATCCTGGGTGGTGAGCATGCGGTTTTCCGCCAGCTCCTTGAGAATCGTGGCGATCTGTTTTTGGTTCGCGGCGAGCTGTCCCCCGATCTCCAAGATGCTCTGCTTCAATTCCGAGTTGCGGAGCCGCAGCAATTCCTCGCCTTGGCGGACGCGCTGCCCGTGACGAACGAAAACCTGCTCCACCACGCCGTCGATGCCGGCGAAGACGTCGCGGCGTTCGACCGGTTCGAGGGTACCCCGGGCATGGAGCTTGAAGGGCCAGGGAAAGAAGGCCAAAAACGCCGCCGCGGCGATCAACGCCGCTAGGACCAGGACCGTCTTGGGCAACATCCGGGCTTGCACCAACACCCGCGATTTCCCGATTCGCCGCCACAACGGCATGAGGAAGACTTCGTTGTGCTCCACGGCGTTGGCGAGGGCCAGGGCGGCGTGCGCCGCCACGACTTCCACGCGGCGACGGAGCTGCGGGGTGATGCGGCTGTCTTCGATCTGTTCGACAACCAGAGCGCCGACGGGCGGCAGCGGGTCCTTCGGCCGATCTACGTCCGCCTCATCCTCCGGAGGCGGCGTGGGCCGGCTGAGCGGCAAAACGATCACCGTCTTGGATTGCGATTCATCGACGTATTCCTGAAGGGCGTCCTCGATTTGAGGCGCCAAGTTCGAGGTGTCGCCGCAGTACCACACCGGTTCTCGGCCCCGGGCGACGACGCGGCAAAGCCCGTTCAACAGTCGAACCGTGTTCGACCGCTTGTTCACCACGTCTTGGCCGCTGATCGCTTCGATCACGCAATCCGTTCCCCGGCGAATCGCCACGCTGACGCGATCGCATTCGATAAGGCGGCGTGCCTCGTTGGCCAGAACGTACGCCGTTTCCCGGGGATCGAGGCCGGCGTGGATCAAGCGCGTGAACTCTTCCAGCTTCGACCAAAGGACCTGGCGATCGGAAAGGCTGCGGAGTTGCCGCGACTTGAAGTAGTCGCCCGCCAACTCGCACATCTGCGTCACGAATCGCAGGTAGCCTTTTTGGGCGGGAGCGGGCGCATCCGGCCGTTGAAAGACTTCGACCAGGCCGAAGGTCTCCGTCTCCGTCCGCACAGGCCCCAAAACCAAGAGAAAGTCGGTGGGGTTGGCCTCGCCGTTGGTTTCACCGGTGCCGCTGCGCGGCAATACCAGCGTCGGCTCCCCGGCGGTCAAGACTTTTTGCAGCAACCGCGCATGCCGTTGTTGCGATTCCTCGCTCTCCGTCAGCCGCGTGTCCTGAAGATTCATCTGATAGGCCAGCACCAAACGGTTTTGGCCTTCCGACAACCAGAAAACGCCGCCCGCCGCCGCCAACGCAGAGACCACGCGGGGGAGGAATTCGGCCGAGTACTCCTCCGGACTCAAGTCCGACCGGGATAATTGCGTAATCTCATTGACCAGCGTGCGGATGTGCATCCGCGTCTGTTCGATGAGTTGGGGATCCAACGATTGTTCGCTGCTCATGGCCGATTCGTCGCATGTCGCCCGTGGTTCGCCGTTGCCCGGGCATGGCCGGTCCGCAACCGTCGAAGCCTGCAGTCGAACGCGGGGCTTACTGTATTCTAGCAGTCAACTTTCGCGACCTGGGATGATATTCCCGCCGAAGGGGGCGGATTTCTTGCCGGACCGCGGCCTCGTGATCGATTGCTACCGGTTCTGGCGGCAGTGCGCGTTCTGTGCATGGCACCGGTCGCAAGGACGGCACTTGAGGCCGATGCAGCGCATTCTCCCGCCCGCCGAACCTTGCCCTCATTTGCAAAGCCGCACGGCACGGCGCATGCCGCTCGTGTGCGATCAAAATGCCAAACCGCCGCCGAAGAACAGGGCGCTGCTCGGCTTGAATTGATCGGTGAAACCGGCCTCGTAGACCAGCTCGCGCGAGAAACTGATTCCCAGCTCGGCGTACCCGCGGAAGCCGCGTAATCGATAAAACTCCAATCCCGTGGCCAGCCGAATGTCGTTGTAATCCACCTGTTCGGCGGCCCCTACGTTGATGCCGCTGGTTCGCTTGATGGTCCAGGAACCTCCCCCGTAGTCCCCGCGGACGTACCACCACCAATCGGCCGAAGAGGCCTGCGGGATTCGCATGGCGAATCGTGGGTTAGGGAACAAAATCGAGATTTCCATGGAGGGGTCGTTCGGGTTGTCCACCCAGATCGCCCCACCGGTCGGGAGCGTCTTGACCCGCACACGATCCAAGAACATAACGCCGCCCTTGATCTTCCAGTTCGGCGTCAGGGCAAGGCTCAAGAGACCCCGTCCTTGAAATCGCAGGCTGTCGCTGGTGATTTTACGAAAGTCGCTGTACACGCCGATCCGGAAATCCAATTCCCCTCCCAAGACCGGCGTAATGCTCGGCTCCCAGGCGGCGTCAAGATAGGCGTCGTAAGTAGTGGGCGGCATGTCCGGTGACGCCGGATCGAGCGTGGACTCCGGGCCGCTCCACCAATGGAACGTAAATCCGGGCGTGACGCGAAGCGGAGGGCCGTCCGTTCGCAAGAACGGAAACGCGAAGGTGGCAAACAAGTCCAGGTCGTTCACACCCAAGTGAGAACTGTTGGGAATGTAGGTGTAGCGAAAGCCGACCGCCTCCCGGAACTTGATGGCGGAGTTGACGAAATCGTTGGTTTGCAGTCCTGGGAAAATCCCTCCCTGAGGGAACACGGAGGACGGGCCTGTGCCCGGGGTTGCGTAAGGGTCCCAGCTCGGCGGTGGGACGCCCGTCGCGGCGTAAGGCGCCCCCGGACCTGGTGCCACGGTCGGTCCTCCCGGAGCGTAATAGGGCACGGAACCCGCCGGGTAGTTGGGCGGCGGGATCGCCGACGCCCCGGTCCCTGGGCTGTAAGGCGGTGGAGATGTCGGCGGCGGGCTATCCCACGGCGACGGCACGGCCGACGTGCCGCCCGGCATGTACGGCGTTCCCGCGGCGGTCCCGGGCGCGGAGTACGTCGGAGCAGCGTACGCACCGGTCGTGGGGGCAGTCGTCGTCGAGCCGTATCCCGGGACGCCGGGTGAAGCGTAGCTCGGAGCCGCCGACCCGGTGGTGCCCGTCGGGGAGCGCTGATAAACCGAGCCGCTGCTCCCGTACGCGTCGCCCGCGTCTTGCGAGCTGTTGACCGACGTCGTCGGAAAACGGACGCGTTGCGCGTACGATTCCCTCCAGGCTCCCGCCGACGCAAGGACGGCTGCCGCAACCGCGGCAAGGCAGGGCACCCAGCGATCTTCTCGGCAGGAACAAAATGGACTCATGGCCCAGGCTTTCGCTTCCTTGACATTCGTTCCCCTCCAGTCCCACGCCGCTTCGCCCCGCGGGTTTTCTCCCCCGGCGAGCAGTCACCAGTCACGGCCGCTCCCGGGGCCGCCTTCTGCGACCGGCACGAATGAAGCCGCAGGTTGCCCCCCGATGCCTTACGGGCTTGCGCGGCGCAACAATACGGGATGCGGTGGAGTAACAAACGACGATGGGAGCGTCAAGGGAGAATAGTCAAAGGCGGAAAACTCATGGCCGATTTGTTGGATGTCGCGCGATTCGTGGACAAGTCCCTCGTCGCGGCCGCCGAGCACTTTCAAGAGCTGACCTCGACCAACGACCACGCCAAGGAGTTGGCCCGGCAGCCGGAATTGGCGACGCCGTATCTCGTGGTGGCCGAGCACCAGACGGCCGGGCGAGGCCGCGGCGCCAATCGCTGGTGGACCGGCCCCGGAAGCCTGGCCTTCAGCGTGATCTACGATCTTCGCTCCCTTGCCGCTGCCCAGCTCGACGGCCGCTCCCAGCCGGTCCCTGCCGAGGATGCCGTCGCTGCACCGTATTCCCCCCATTCCCCGCAGGACGCCGAGCACGAGGATTCGGGCACAGGTCCGCTCCAGTCCGTGGTCTCGGCCTTAGCGGCCGGGATCGCCGTTTGCGACGTCGCACGCCCCCTGGTGCCCCCAGGGCTTCCGCTCGGAATATGCTGGCCGAACGATGTGTTCGTCGGAAGCCGCAAACTCAGTGGAACGCTCGTCGAAACCGTCGCCAACGGCCGATGCGTCGTGGGAATCGGAGTGAACGTCAACAATCGCTCGTCGGACGCCCCGGCGGAACTCCGAAATCACGTCGTCTCGATCATCGACCTGGTCGGCAGCCCGCTGGATCGCGGCGACATCCTGGAGGGCATTCTCCTTAGTCTGCGCAATCTGGTGGGGCAGTCCACCGCTCAAATCGCGGCCCGGGCGGACGCGCTCTGCCTGCAAAAAGGTCGCACGCTGGAAATTGAAGTCGGAGGCCGCGTTCTCACCGGCTCGTGCCGCGGAATCGACGCTCACGGACGATTGGTTCTCGATTCGAGGGTCGGCACCGTGACTTGCACATCGGGAATCGTGCGGCGACCACACGCGACGTAACGATCCTTCCCAATCGTCCGAGCCAAGCGGAAGCGGCCGGCATCTCGGGCCATTAGCCGCCGGCGGATTGCCCCTGCTGCGCGAGCCTGCGCTCATACAGTTCCCGCAGCCGCTTTTTCTCCTCTTTCGTCAGTCTCCGGTTGACGATCCCGGGTGAGGAGTCGGAATTACCGGGGCCGGGGATACCGGAATTCCCTAGCGACGAGCCGGCGTTTCCTCCGTTCGTGGAAAGCTGCGCGACCGGATTGGCCGGGAATGAGTTCCCTCCCTGTGGGGCCGTATTCGGAACCGGCGACGCGGCCGATTCCGTTCGCGCTCCGTGCGCCACGTTTGCGGCATAAAGGTTGTCGCCATAACCGACACCCGCGTTCGACCGAGGCGATTGGGCGTTCGATGCGGGATGCCCCGGCGAGCCGACGCCGCTGACTTGCGGGCTTGCCGGCGCGTGGGCAACAGCGGTCTGCCCGGGATTCCAGCCGTAGTTCAAGGCATTCCCGCCTTGATTTCCCCAGGCGGCGGCCTGCGGCGGGGATTGGAGACCGGCAGGAGGACTTTGAAGCTGGGCCGTCGCTCGCTGCGTTTCGGCGTACGCCATTCCTGCCAAGAAGGCGTTCAATCCGCCGGCATTACTCACTGATGCGGCCGGCATGGTTGGTTGCACCGCCGCATTGCTAAACGAGGGTGAGGGCGGAATGACCGGAGCCACGATGACGGGCGGATCTAAATCCGATCGCTTGGTCCGCCCAGTCGCGGCGGTCCGCCTCCGAACGACGCGCTTCACGGCACGGCTGCGATTGCGCCCGTGCGGCGGATGGATAATCAAAAAGTCGCCGCGCTCCCATGCGGCATCGGCGTCATCGGAAAACTCCCGCGAATCGGCGGCCTGCGGCACGTCCTCATTCCGCCGCTGGAGGAGTTCCCGGAACGCGCTGAGCCGGGCATCGGCATCCTGGTCGGACTCCGAACCATGGTCATCGCGCAATAACCCACGCAGCAAACGCTGAGCGTGACAAGTGAACGCCATCAACACCAACCAGTGCCCCGCCAGCTCCGGCACCTCTTCCCAGAGTTCGCGATTCGGAAAGGCGGGGAGGGGAAGCCGCGGAACGACTTGGACCAGCGCCGAGAGCAAATAGGCCCCCGCCACACCCAACAGAAGCAGGATTGCCAAAATCGATCGCCGGCCGGCCATCAAAGGGAGAGCGCGGAGGCCGAAGGCAACCCAAGCCACCCCATAGAGAATCATCCAAACAACTTGCGGGGAGACGTCGCCCCACCGTTCGGTACGTCCCGCTAGAAAATCGGTCAATAGCGTGTGCAGACCGACGGACTCGTCCAGCCCCATCAAGAAGCAAAAGAGGGCGCCCAGTAACCATGCCTTCGATGGGCCGACGTCTTCGTCCTCGGCGATACCTTCCAGCCACCAAACGATAACGCAACACAGACCGGCGGCCGTCAGCACCAACGTGGAGAACCAGCTGGCCACGTTGCCGGGACCGTCCAAAGTAAAGGCATGAAGCGATTCGGCACACCAAGAAGGATGTTCGGCTCCCAGGCCGAGAAACAACCCTACCAAAATGGAAATGGCAGCGCCGCCAGTCAGAAACATTCCCAGCGGATGTCCGCGAGACGGCAACAGATCGAGCGCCAAGGGCAATTGGTCGAGAATCATCCAGCGGCGGAGTTCCCCGTGCGAGACGGGCACTGCCAAGGATTCCGCGTCCACGCCTCGACCGCGGGCCCCCGGTGGTTGCCCGTGGCCGCGAGGTTGCACGTCGCCGGAATTGGAAAAGGATGACCCCATCGAACCGCCCGAGCTACGGTCGTCACGGCGTTCGGTCAGGCTTTGGTTCCGCTTGTCGCATGCGTCAAGTCAAATCCCGCCTCAAATCCCGCCGCAGTCGCCCAATCCGATCGAAAAAGGAGCCTCAAAGCCCTTGTCGTCTCATCGTCAGCGCGAAACGCTCATCGTGCATCAACTCACTGGAAATCATCTATTTTACCCATCTTCTGTGAGATTTTCCTTTTGGGGCCGTCATCAACGATGCCAACCATGGAAAACCGAGCTACCTGAGGAAGCTCGTTGCGGAGCGATAAGCACGCCGCCAGTGCAAGCCGCCGGGGCGATAGAGCCGCCAAGACAAGCCGACAGGCTGGGGTGCCGCGTAAATATGAGCCGCCGACTGTCTATTTTTTTGACATACCGACCAACAAAAAGCTTGCATTCGGGACGCCAATATGTAAAATCCTTTTTGGTGAAACTGGGGAGCAGGAGTCGTCGGGCCCCAAAGTTTCTAGTGAGAAAGGAGGTGTATCGATCGCGTTTGGGTCCCACGCAAAGCTGCTCTCGCCGCATGCCCGCCGGTCCAACGTTCGGACTTGTCTTTTGCCGCAAGGAACCGACTAGGTTTTTTGGGGGTGATGACCGGCGCAAATAATTGCTTCTCATCTTTTTGGAAAAAGGAAAAAAGGAGGTTGTGCTATGATCCGGCATGTCTTCCGGATGCGCAGGCGTCCATCAGCGGCGCGCGGCTTCACTCTGGTGGAGCTGCTGGTTGTGATTGCGATCATCGGCATTTTGATCGCGTTGCTTCTGCCGGCCGTGCAGGCGGCCCGCGAAGCTGCGCGGCGCTCGCAGTGCACCAACAATCTGAAGCAATTGGGGCTGGCACTACAGAATTATCACGACATCAATCTCGTTTTCCCGTATCGCAAGGGTGGAACGGGGACCGGCTGGCCCGGCTTCACCGGTAACTGGGACGGCAACGGAACCCGCAAGTCCGGTTTTATTCCCATCCTGCCGTTCATTGAACAGCGGGCGATGTACGACCTGATCGCGGCGGGCGATCCCACGGGCACCACCAACGGCGGTACGCCGGTGGCCCCCCACGGGCCGCGAGGATGGCAAGGTTGGTCCGTCTGGAACGATGCTCCCGATGCCTTGCTCTGCCCGTCCGACAATGGCTATCCCGACAAGCGCGGCCGGTACAACTCCTACGGGTTCAGCATCGGCGACCAAATCGAAAACATCCGCGACGCTCAGGACGTTCGCGGCAT
>Ga0067045_1029008_pt1 | contig 24885 bp, 18 predicted proteins | sample TerdegcTABiofilm_FD_59184 | JGI IMG/M metagenome (GOLD analysis project Ga0067045, IMG submission 59184) | Combined Assembly of (Gp0054472, Gp0054536) Wastewater bioreactor microbial communities from Singapore -Terephthalate degrading... | reverse complement strand
GTCCCTGTAAGATTTGTATCTGAAAACTTAGGTGCAGCTGTAGAATGGAATGCAAAAGAGGAGAAGATAATCATTAGATATCCAAAGATATAAATAAACTAATTCGCTTTTGTTTGGAATTTAGTAAAATAGTAATACACTATTAATGTATTTTAGAATTTAATTAAGGAAGAGATTATGATAAGAAGAGCGAAATTTGCCGGAAGCTTTTATCCAGCAGCGGCTTATGAAATAATAGATTTTATAGAGAGCAATTATAATAAGAATGCACAGAAGTATAATGTTATCTCTATTATGGTGCCTCACGCAGGCTATATTTTCTCTGGTAAAACAGCTATTTCAGTTTATAGCTCTATAAATATTCCAGAAAAAGTAGTAATAATTGGTCCAAACCATACAGGTATTGGATCTCCTTTATCTATTATGACAGAAGGCTTTTGGGAAACTCCATTAGGAGATGTTTCCATAGACTCCGAATTAGCCAGAAATATCCTTTTCCATTCAAAATATTTAAGGACTGATGAAACTGCACATATAAATGAGCACTCAATAGAAGTTCAAGTTCCACTTTTACTTTACTTTAACAAAAATTTTAAGCTTGTTCCAATAGTTATGGGCAATTATTCTTTAGCTGCAATTATGGATGTGGCTTTGGCAATTAGTAAGGCAAGCTCTAAAGAAACACTTGTTATTGCTTCATCAGATATGTCTCACTATGTTCCAAGAAGAGTTGCAAAGGAGCTTGATTCAATCGCTTTTGAAAAAATATTAAATCTTGATGCAGAAGGTCTTCTGAAAGTTGTTTATGAGTATGATATTTCAATGTGTGGCAGTGGGCCAATGGCAGTTGCTATCAAATATGCAAAGGAAAAAGGGGCAAAGGCGGTCAAGCTCATTGATTATACCGATTCAGGTGAGATCACCAATGATACTGATTCAGTCGTGTCTTATGCAAGTTTTGTAATTATCTAAATGAATCCATTTTACAACAATAGGCAAATCACGGAGGAGACAAATCTATGCGAATAGTCATAGCAATTGGGGGTAATTCTTTAATCAAAGATGAGAAAAGTGCAGCTTCTTCAGCTGAACAGTATGAGCAAATTTTAAAAACAAGTAATAGTTTGGTAAAAGCTCTCAACAATAATGATGAGATAGTAATAACTCATGGGAATGGTCCTCAGGTGGGTTATCTTTTAAGAATGTCAGAAAGGGCTAAAGATGAGCTACCACTTCTTCCTCTTGACTATTGTGTTGCCAATACTCAAGGTTCAATAGGATACCAGATACAGATGGCTCTAAATAAAACTATGAAAGAGGCATTAATAGATAAGAAAGCTGTAACAATTATTACACAGGTAGTTGTTTCAGAAGATGACCCTGCTTTTAAGAATCCAACAAAGCCAATAGGTACTTTCCTTGATGAATGCGAAATTAAAAAGTATGTTGAGCAGTTTGGATGGAGGTATATTGAAGACGCAGGAAGAGGATATCGAAGAGTAGTGCCCTCTCCAAAGCCTATTTCAATCATTGAGAAAGAATGCATTGAAGCATTATTAAAAAACAATTTTATAGTTATAGCCTGTGGAGGTGGTGGAATACCTGTTGTGAAATCCAATGGAGAATTCTTAGGAGTTGAAGCAGTAATTGACAAAGATTCAGCATCGTCTCTCCTTGCAACTTTAATTAAAGCAGACCTTTTTGTTATTTCTACAGCAGTTGATTATGTCTATATTAATTATAAAACTGCTCAAGAAAAACCTCTTAAGAATGTCAATATTCCTGAGCTCAAAAGATATTTGTCAGACGGATATTTCGGGAAAGGGAGTATGGAGCCGAAAGTTAGAGCTTGCATAGAATTTACTGAGCATACTGGCAATAGGTCTGTAATTACTTCTCCTCAGAATATTAGAGATGCAATAATGGGAATTAGTGGCACTCAAATAACATTATAGGAGGTAGACTAATAATGAAAAGTAGTATTGAACTTCAGAAAGAAGCAAAACTTCTTCCAATAGAGGATGTAGCTGAAAAATTATCTCTCAAAAAGGATGAAATCGAAAACTATGGAAAGTATAAAGCGAAAATTTCTTATAGTGTTGTAAAAGAGGCACGGAAACCCAAAAAAGATGCAAAACTTATCCTTATTTCTGCTATATCTCCAACACCTGCAGGAGTAGGCAAAACTACTAATGCAATCGGTATAACAGATGCATTAAATAAGATAGGCAAAAATGCAGTAGCTGTTCTTAGAGAACCATCTCTTGGTCCAACTTTTGGCATGAAGGGGGGAGCAACTGGTGGTGGCTATGCACAGGTTGCGCCTATGGAGGATATAAACCTCCATTTTACAGGGGACTTTCACGCAATAACATATGCAAATAATTTATTATCAAGTTTAGTAGATAATCATATAAATTTTGGAAATAGTCTTGGCATAGACTATAGAGATATCAAGTTAAAGAGGACAATTGATTTGGATGACAGAACTTTGAGAGAAATAATAATTGGTTTAGGAGAAAAAAATGGATTTCCGAGAGGAGATTCATTTGTTATAACTGCTGCTTCTGAAGTAATGGCAATATTGGCTGTGGCGAGAGATATTCCTGATCTTAAAGAAAGACTTGGAAGGATATTGATAGGCTATTCGTTTAATGGAAGTCCTATATTTGCTAAAAGTTTAGATGCAGAAGAGGCTATGGCTGTTCTTTTAAAAGATGCTATCAAACCAAATCTTGTGCAAACTCTTGAAAATAATCCAGCAATAATTCATACAGGTCCTTTCGGCAATATCGCTTCTGGAACCTCAAGCATATTATCAATAAAAACAGCTCTTTCAAGAGCTGATATTGTGATAACTGAAGCTGGTTTTGGAGCTGATTTAGGTGGTGAGAAATTCTTTGATATAATTTCAAGGTTGGGAAATTTCTATCCAAACACTGTTGTTATTATGGCAAGTATTCAAGCACTTAAATATCATGGGGGAGTTCCAGTTGCTGCATTAAAAGCAGAAAACTTAGATGCAATAGGTAGAGGGATTGAAAATTTAAAAGTACATATTGAAAATATGTCTCTATTTAGAACACCAATAATCGTGGGAGTGAATAGATTCCCAACTGACACTGACAAAGAAATAGCTTATACGCTTAATCTAATTAAGAATTTAGGTGTAAAAGGAATCCTTACTGAGCCCTATACAAGGGGTGGAGAAGGATGTATTGAGATAGCAGAAGAGGTTTTAAGGCTGGCATACTCTTCTTCGGCTAAGGATGTTAATTTTTTGTATGATTTGAATGAGCCTGTGAAAGCCAAAATAGAAAAGATTGCTAAAACAATATACAGAGCAAAAGGTGTAAATTACACAAGAAAAGCGTTAAAGGATATAGAAAAGATTGAAGAGATAGGTTTTGGAAACTTGCCTATATGTTTCGCAAAAACTCAGTATTCTCTCTCAGACGATCCAAAACTTTTAACTTTAGATAAACCTTACGATATAAATGTTGAAGGAGTTAATCTTTCGGCTGGTGCAGGCTTTATAATTCCTATTGCAGGGAGCATAATGACTATGCCAGGGCTTCCGATGAAACCAAATTCATCTAACTTTAAAATTGATGAAGATGGAAATATTTCGGGTTTGGAGTGATAAATATGCTTAAAAAATTATCATCTGTAATTTTAGTTATTTTTCTTTTTTTTGGTCTTTTTTCATTAGGAATTAATAATAGTTACGCTACTGGAGAGGACAAAGATCTAACTACAAAAGTTTTATTTTTTAATGATTTTAGCGGAATTAGGAATTTTGAGAACGAACTTAAAAATTACAAAAAATTAGAATTTATAAGAGATTTTACAACCTTTGATAAATTTAATGCTCTTAGTATTACAGGAAGTTGCGATATTGTGAACTCAATAATTTCTTCTTTAGGTAGTAAAGTCACTGTTGTAAATGATTTTGAGTTTAAGGCTCTCCCGATAAAAGTGATTAGCGAGAGAGGATTTTCAGAAGATTTATGGAATCTTACAGATATTGGAGTAAAAGCATTATGGGATAAGGGATTTACCGGGAAAGGGGTTAAAGTCGGAATTTTAGACACAGGAATTGATCCAGAGCATATAGCATTAAAAGGGAAATTAGTAGATTGGGCAGAATTTTCACCCTCAGGCTCTTTAATAGAAGGCAGCAAGCCTTATGATAGTGATGGTCATGGCACTCATGTTTCAGGAATAGCAGTTGGTGGATCAGTAAATGAACCTCTTGGAGTAGCACCCGATGCAAGGTTATCATTTGGATTAGTTATTCCTCGAGGTGGAGGAACTTTTTCTCAGATTCTTGGTGGGTTAGAGTGGATTTTGGACCCTGATAAGAATCCATCTACAAATGATTCACCAAAAGTTGTTAATATGTCATTAGGAGCAATAGGTTATTATAAAATCTGGACACCTATTTTCAATAAACTTCTTTCCAATAATGTCCTTCCGGTTTGCGCCATAGGGAATGAAAGTGATGGAATAAGTTCAAGTCCTGGTAATTGCCCTAATGCTATTGGTGTTGGAGCCTATGATAAAAATACAAATCCTGCATATTTTTCGTCTGGTAATGATATCATTTCCTGGGAGGAAGATAATTTATCTGCCACCTATACCAAGCCTGATATTTCAGCTCCTGGTGTTAGTATATACTCCTCAATTCCGGGAAATAAGTATGCAAAATGGAGCGGAACATCAATGGCAACTCCACATATTACAGGAGCAGTTGCACTTCTAATACAAGCCTTCCCTGACACAACATCATACGATATTATGTATTTTCTTAAAAGAGGCGCAGTTGATGTAGGCAAAAGTGGAGTAGATTCAAGATTTGGTTTTGGAAAATTAAACTTAGAAAATACTTTCAATTTGTTATCAGAGAGTAAGAGAGTATATGGGAAGATTGAGAATTTTAGAGATGGCTTAGTTTTATACAATACGGATATAAATTCTCCAGTATATGTTGATAAAGAGGGCAATTTTTCAACTCGTTTACTTCCTGGCACTTATAAACTCGAGCTTAAATATGGTGATAAGCTATTAAGGACCTCAATAATAAATGTTAAAGGAGATAATCTTAATGTAAATATCGGAGCTCCTATGCTTAAAAAAGTTTTATTTGAAGGTGTAGTAAAAAGTGAAGATGGAATTCCATTAAAAGCAAAATTGTTTATTGGAAGTGAACAGTTCTTAACAGATGAGGATGGTAGATTTTCTATTTATGCAGATTCACTCGATACTGCTCTAATCATTGCTTCAGGTTATGAAAGTAGGAAGATTGATTTGGATAGTGTAAGAGAATATTTAAACATTCGACTTAAGAAAACTTCAATTCTTCTAATTGAAGGAGTCTCTCCCTATATAACTATTACAAATCCACCACGTCTTGCCAGAAACTATTACTTTGATGCATTGTATAAATTGGGAAGAAGTTATACATATATAAATAGTGAGATAATCTCCTTTTCCTTTGAAGACTTAAAAAGCTACTCCTCTGTTATATATTTCTGTGACAGTGGAGGTATCTCTTATGAGGATGAAAAGGAGCTCTCAAAATACTTAGATAACGGTGGAAGACTTCTTATAACCGGCAGAATAATACTATCTCTTGAAAACTATTATAGACAAACCTTTATAACTGATTATTTTGATGTTGGCAGCAAAGAATCAATGAGTTTTCCATCTGTATGTGGTTTTGAAAAGAGTAATGATTTTAAAGATTTTCTATTTACACTGTCAGGAGATGAAGGTGCAAACAATCAAGAGGTATGCGATGTTATAACTGTAGGCGATAGAGATATTACAGAACCAATTCTTCAGTATGTGGAATTCAGAAAAGGAAAATATGCCGGGATAAAGGTTTCAAATGGTTTATATAAGGGAGTCTTGCTCGGTTTTGGAATAGAAGGAATAGGGTCTGATACTCAAAGGCTACTTTTATTAGGAAAAATTCTTGATTGGTTTGATTCATCAAAAAGACTTGAATGTCTGTTGCCAGAAAATTCAAAATTTAGGGTAAATGTTATAAGGTCTGATAATAAACAATTTGCAATCTTCTCAAGTGGTAAGATATTCCAACTTAAGAATCTTGAGAATATGAAATATAGATTTGTTTTCGAAGGATATGGATATCAAATCTCTCAATTTGAAATTGATTTCTCAAAAAATGATGTATGTTTCATAGAACTCCATCCAGAAAAGTCTCCATTTTATAAAGTTAATGTATCCCTTAAGAATGTAAACAATTTAGATACAGCATTTGCAGATATAATTTATATGGGTAAAAGGGTAGATCTCATTAAATTTAGTCCAAAAGAGCCACTTTCACTTTCTCTTCCGCTTGGATATTTTGAAATATTAATAATTGCTAAGAATTATGCACCAAAAATTGTTAGAGCAAAGGTGGACGATAGTGATTTAAATTTTTCAGTGGATATGGAACAAAATCAGAAAAAAGTTCTACTCATTGATGATTCTAAAACAGGGGATTTTTTCATCGATAACTACATTAGAATAGGGGATGCCTACACAAAAGTTCTTTCTACGACAAAGATTACTTATGACATCTGGATAGTAGCCAAAAGTGGTCAACCTACATTTACAAGTCTTCTTCCCTATGATGTTATTCTTTATGTTACAGGAAGAAACTTCTATGGTCTTTCAAAAGAGGAAGATAGAGATGAAATAATTGAATATCTTAAATATGGAGGAAATATTGCAATATGTGGAAATACAGCACATATAATAATGAGAGATTCCACTTTTCTTAGAGATTATTTTGGAGTAAATGTAAAAAATTGCAACATTAGAGAAAGCACTTTAGTTGGAGAATCTGACACAAAGTTAAGTGGTCTTATCTTTGATCTTTATGATCCATTAGCACAAGGAACTACTTATATAACTTTTCCAAGCCTTGAACCAATAAGTGATGGAGTGAAACCGTTGTTTAGGTATTTAAGTGGTGCAATCTCCACAACTCTTTTTGAGAAACAAAGCTTTAGAAGTATAATGATGCCATTTGGAATAGATAATGTTTATAGCTCTGAAACAAGACAAAAAATCTTAACAGGATTAATTTATACCCTTTCTGGGGAGAGTGAAATTCTATCAAATTCAGATATCAGCTATAAACCTAAAGATTAATTTATCCCTGTAAGCTTCTAATTTTGCTATGTGGTAGGATATTGCCTTAATTTCTCTTACTATCTTCTTTGCCCTCTTAAATATGCAATTTATAGAAGCTTTCAGCGAAGAGCTATTTTGCTGCCAATCTTCATTAATAAAAACTTCTGCTTTTATCAGGTATTCTCCTCTAACTAATATGTGAAAGAGGATTTCATTTAAGTATTCGATAAGTATATCTTCGATTGCGCCTTCAAATTCAAGGACTTCTTTCTTTGAAATACTTTCTAAATCTAACTTGCCAATATATTCAAGAATTGCAGAGGCTGAATCGTTAAAAATCTCATCTAAATTATTTCCCACTACTTCAAAGTATAAGTCTGCGGTATGATTAAGCTGTCTGTACATTTAAATTTTACTCATTTATAAATTTCTAAGGGGGAATAGATTTGCTTCTCTACCCCCCCTCTTTTTTGTGAATCTCTAACTGAAAACTTTTTTAAAGAAAGAAGTTTCCTATTATATTATTCCTTGTGCTATCATTGTATCAGCAACTTTTAAGAAGCCAGCAATATTCGCTCCCATTACAAAGTTTGTTTCCTGTCCATATTCCTTTGCTGCATTGCTCACTGTCCTATAAATATTAACCATTATCTGCTTAAGCTTTGCGTCGACTTCTTCAGATGTCCATGAATACCTCATACTATTCTGAGACATTTCAAGTGCCGAAGTTGCAACACCTCCTGCGTTTGCAGCTTTTGCAGGACCAAAGAGAACATTATTTTCAATGAAAAGCTTTACAGCTTCAGGAGTTGATGGCATATTTGCTCCTTCGCCAACTGCTATCACACCATTACTTATAAGCTTCTTTGCATCTTCTTCTTCGATCTATCTCATTTTGTGTTGCACAGGGTAGAGCTATATCAGTTTTTATGCTCCATATACCCTTCCAATTGTCATAATACTCAGCATTTGGATGATATTTCGTGTATTCTGAGATTCTTCCTCTTTCTACCTCCTTAATTTGTTTTACTGTATCTAACTTTATTCCATCTTTGTCGTAGATAAAACCGTTTGAATCAGATAAAGTAACAACCTTTGCTCCGAGTTGTTGAGCTTTCTCAGTAGCATAAATTGCAACATTTCCTGATCCAGAAATTGCAATGGTTTTACCTGCTATATTAATTCCTTTATCTTTAAGCATCTCTTCAACAAAGTAGAGTAAACCATATCCAGTTGCCTCTTTTCTTACTAAGCTTCCTCCATAAAGTAAGCCTTTTCCGGTTAATACTCCTGCTTCGAAAGCATTTCTAATTTTCTTATAAGTGCCAAAGAGATAGCCAATTTCGCGAGCTCCAACACCAATGTCGCCCGCTGGAACATCAACATCTGGACCTATGTGTCTTTGCAGTTCGATCATAAAGTTCTGACAAAATCTCATTACTTCGGCATCTGATTTGCCTTTTGGATCAAAATCAGAACCACCTTTTCCTCCACCTATAGGGAGACCTGTTAAAGCATTTTTAAAAATTTGCTCAAAACCAAGAAACTTAATGATACCAAGATTTACTGAAGGATGAAATCTAAGCCCACCTTTATATGGACCAATTGCACTGTTAAACTGAACCCTAAAACCACGATTCACTCTTGTTTTTCCAGTGTCATCCAACCAGGTAACTCTAAACATTACAACCCTCTCAGGCTCGACTATTCTTTCAAGAATAGCTGCGTCTGCATACTCGGGATGTTTCTCTAATGCGGGGACAAGAGATTCTATTACCTCATCAACTGCCTGGATAAACTCTGGTTGATCTTTATCTTTCATTTTTACTTTCTCTAAAACTTCTTGGCACACTTCTTGAGCTCTCGACATTTTTCCTCCTTAAAATTTTAAAAAATCTTAAAAGTAATTTATAAAAAATAAAATACAAAAAAATAAATTTTTCAAGCCATACTTACTATTCACATCCTTTCTAAAAAACCGACTGCGTAATTTTCTCTACTATTCATTATTACCGTTAAGGAAGTATCTAAATGTATCACTCTCACAACATTTTCATATTTTTTTTCATCCGGCAACAATTTAGCAAGAACATTTGGTGAATTTTTAAAGAACGCTTCATTAAATATTATATCATCTTCATCTGGATAGAGTGGTAGATAGCCTATGTTTCCTTCGACGAGATCCTGAAAGAAATGAGTACCAAAAGATGGTTCTGGAGCATACTCTTTTTTGCTTTTGGCAATTTCAATTAATATTGAGGTATTGTTAATGTCGCTATATATAACTCTTACCCCTAACTTAATATCTCCCCTACTTCCCCATCTTCCAGGCCCTATAAGAATGAATTTTCTCTTTGGAAGTCTGCTATTAAGTTCAGATATAATTCTTCCTATTTCCAATAAATCTTCATATGACTCTAATGAATTGTATTCATCTGGGTCAACATAAATTATATATTCTATGCCCTCAAATTTACCAGTATTTATATATTTCTTTGCTGTGAATAATATATTTTCTTCTCTCATATTTTTAGGAATACTTATGTCTAACTCTTCTGTCATAAAGCTTTGTGGACGGCATTGTAAAAGGTAGATTTTGCTGATGTCTCCATCACATGCAAACTCTATATCTACTGGCCAACCAAGAGTTTTTTCTAAGACATTAAGCATATCTTTCATTTCTTGAATGAATGGACTTTTATCTAAAAGTTTTGAGAATGTCACCACTGGTTGACCTTCCGTTAAATCAAAGAGGTTTCCAATAGGAGTGTATAGATATGAGTCTTTATAAACAGATGCAATATATGAAAGAGCTGGAAAATCTTGTCCGCATTCTTGCACTAATTTCTCAAAACTTACTGTCTCGAATCTATTTTTCTCAAGATTTATTACATCTACATTTTTTTGTGAGTATCTTAACATATCATCAAAATCCGTATTTACTTTTATCTTTGGTTGCCCAGGGCTTATTAACATTGGATAATCATTTCCAACCCTATCTACAGCTCTTGTTCCAAGTCCTGTCACAAAACGAATAACCCCATCTTCTCTCTTAATTCTTGATGACCATCGAAATTCGTTGTAGCTAAAAGCTACTCCCGCAAATGCAGGGAAAAAGTATTTGTTGCATACCCTTTTGCCAACAACTTCCTGTATCATTATTGCCATTTCTTCGTTGAAATCAAGTAAGCCTCTTTCTTTTCTATATTCTATTGGATCTGGCCCAAAAACACTTGCATAAACTTCTAATATAGCATTGATAAGCTCTTCTAATCTTTTTTTCTTTGGTCCTTGATTAGCAACGAATAAGCTTTTGTATTTTCCAGCAAAAGCAGAGCCTGCATATCCTCAAGTAAACTTGAAGAACGAACAATTAAAGGCTTATCAGAAAAATCATCAAGAGCAAAATTGAGTCCTGAAACAAGGTCTGGTGGAAGTGAAGAATTCTTCACTAACTGCTCTATGTAGGGATATTCTTTTCGAATTTCAGATGGATTTCTGTACTTAATTGTTGGCATTTCTTCTAAGGCATTGAAATGTAGAAATTCAATAATACCATCTGATGCTATATACCAAGTTTTTGGAATTGCTACATTTCTTAAAGAGATGAAATCCTTTTTAGCAGCAAATATTATTTTTGATGCTCTAAATAGTCCTGCAGCTTTACCTCCTAATTTCCCGTTTCCGTGAGGGGGTCCAATTGTATGAGATAGGATATTTTCAAAGTCCGCTACAGTTGTCAATTTCTTTGTAACATTTATATAATTCATATCCTCGCTTAGAAATCTTCTTATTAAAGCAACCTTTATTCCTATTCTTTCCTCGGGTGAGAGGCTTTTTTGAGCATTAGGCATTTTTGAGAAACGGTAAATTGCATCAGTTATCTCTGCAAGAGAAACATCTCTCTTCTCTGCTGCAAGAGAAAGAAATCTGGATTGCTCCTGTTTTAACCATACCTTAAGCATGTTTACAATATGCTGAGATTGTAGGTTTCTATCTGCTATATCAAAGATTTCATCCAGTATTTTTTCTAATGATTCCTGATTTAGTCTTGGGAGTGGCTGGTTCTGCACCGTTTCAGAATATAGTCCATAATGAGCAGAAGCTTCTATTTTTTTCATTACTTCTTCAGCTTCTTTAATATTTCGCTTATATAAGTAATTCATCATTTTGCGGGCAAGTCTATTGTAAAGAGATGAATCAGTATATTTAAGAAGATCAATAATCACTTTCCATTCAGGAGCATATTCTTTTTCCACTTCAATCATTTCCTCCACTCTTTAATATAATACCTTTACCCGTTCTTCCGTCAACTAAAACCTGCAAATTATTTGTAAGCTCAACAAGTTTAACATGCTCTGTTTCTGCCTTACAGCTTAGAGAATTAAGCCACTCCCAATCTAAAAAGCTGTTATTGGAATTATAGGAAACGGTAAAGTAGCTTATCCTCAAGGAAGCTATATTATGGAAAAAATGGGAACCTTGTGATGGTTCTACATTCATATTACTTATTGCCACTTCCACGATTGATTTTACATTACTTATCTGGTCCCATCTTATCGGTATACCAAGCCATGGATCTTGTGAACCCCATCTACCAGGACCTATTAGAAGAAAACTTCTCTTTTCAGATTTAAGTAAATTATTCATTTTCCCGATTTCTTCTGCAATTCGAACACTTTTAGAGGGATCAAATGTGTCAGGTTTTACGTATACAATGTTGTATATATCTTTCCATACTCCATTTCCTAAAACTTTTTCACTCATAACAAGGACATCTTCTTTTCTATATTTATCTGCATCAACTTCTACTAATTCAGTATTTCTTACAAGGGGCCTGACTTGAAGGAAGCTGAAGTTAAGTGGTAAATTTTCTTCTTTTGGAAGCGAAAGTGCAAATTCAATCTCTACAGGTACCCCAATAGCCTTTTCTGAGATATTAAGAAGGAATTTGCAAATCTTTGCAAGTGGAAAAGTTTCTGACCTTAAGATTTGAGCAAAGTTTATGACTCTTGTGCCCTTTCTACTTATACCATCGTAAACTCTATCTTCTTCGTAGGAATAAGTAGAGCTGATATAATTTAAAACTTCATCTTGCTCAGCGGCATTTAATGTACACTTTCCGATGAACTGGTTTTCGTCTGTATAGGAAAGATTTGTTTCACCCTTCATATTTATTGCGTAGAAGTATTTTTGCGAGTTTTTCAGCAAATCCTTTGTTGAGCTGAACTGTGGAGAAGGCACTTTTGGATTTGTGGGAATGAAAGGATATGATGCTTCACCATCAACTATTATTTTCCCCAATCCTAAGGCTATTTCAACAACGCCATCTTCAGGTTTTGCATTTCCGAAAGGATAATAATTGTATGATTTTGCAACACCTGATATATCAGGATAAAAATAATCGCTTTTTCTTGAGCCAGCAACCTGTTGAATAAGAATAGCCATTTTTTCCTCTTCTATGTGATGATTTGTTGAATCGAGATAAGCTTTTGCCTGCTTGAAAAAAGTGGATGCGTATACAAGCTTTATTGCATTTATAAGATTTAGGAATCTCTTTGCATCATCTGGTTCGTTATTAGGAAGCATTTTAGTAATGTATATGCCAGCAAAGGGTTGATATAAAGCATCTTCTAATAAGCTCGATGAACGAATTGCAAGGGGAACTTTTACTTTTCTTATAAAATCCATAAGATCACCAATTATTGTAGGTGGAAAATCAGCGTTAATAAAAGCATTTGCTATTCTTATATCACTATCTTCTGAAATCACAAAGCTAAACAAATTGTTTAAACTCAGGAATTCTGAAAATATATCAGCTCCTAATACAAGAGATTTTGGAATTGAAATATTTACGTTTTTAAATTCTTTCTTAATAAATTCCAAATTTAGTATATTATTTATGAAGGCTAATCCCCTTGCCTTCCCTCCCATTGAGCCTTCACCAATTTTTGAAAAATGCCAGTGCTCGAAGTCAAAAGTTCGATTAAAAGCTAAAACAGAAGAAGAATAATTTTTGTTAAAACTCTCTATAAGTTTTTCCTTAAACTTCTCCCTTAAAACCAGTGGATCTTTTATCTGGATGAACTCTTCTCTATAAATTTCAGAGGTAAATTCGAACTCTACCTTTGATATTAACCACCTTTTCAGTTCCTCACTTTTAAAATAATCATAAAGCATTTGAGGGGGCAAACTGCTTATCGTACTGATTAATGAATTTAAGTTAGGAATTCTCGCTAACTCAAAACCATCTCTGTTTCTAAAAACTAAATCCTTAAATCCAAAGTATTCAAGGAATAGATTTTCGAAGTCTGAAATAAGAGTAGGTGATGTTTTGATAAGGTATTTTAGATTATTCTTTTCAGCATAATCTTTCACTATCTCATCATTAGATTGAAGAATTATTGGAAGATTTGGAAATTTTAAACGAACCAAATCTATAAATTCGAAGCCAATATTCGAAGCTATTTTCCCATTTCTTTTAAAGGAGCAATCTGCTATAATACCTAAGAGATTTTTACCGAATTTTCTAATGAGTTCTTCTGCTTCTTCAAAATTAGTTGTAAGGTAAACTCTTGGCCTTCCTCTTTTTGCTAATATTTTTTCTTTAGATGTGAATTTCTCTTTTAATAGTGCTTCTGTATTTTTCCAAAGTAAATCATAAAGAATTGATATATATAACGAATAGAAATCAATCGAGTCCTCAACTAAAAGCACAATTGGAACATCAAATATTTTTGTATCTCTTTCTAAGTTTTTGTTATCTTCAATTAACTGAATGATGCTTGATAAGATTTTACCTTCCCCTCTCCAGAGAAATAGTTTATCTATTATTTTACTGTTACTGTATAATTTCACAGCCTTCTCTAAGATGGGAGAATGATAGAGTAATAAAACTAAGGAAATATTTGGATTAATTTCTTTTACTTTCGCAGCAAATTGCAAAGGATTGTAAATCTCATCCTGTCTAATTACAGCTATTACAAGGTCGAAAGATTCATTTTGAAGTACTTCTAAAGCCTTTGAACTATTTGTTACTCTCTTTATAGCGGGAACATAACCCAAATCCCTTTGTGTGTATATCCTACTTATAGTTTCCTCTAATTTGCCATCTTCTTCGAGTACAAATGAATCATAAAGACTTGCGACAAGAAGAATATTCTCTATTCTATAAGACATTAATTGTCTTATTTTTGAAATATAAAAGTCATCAATAGACAAATACCCTTTTGCATCAAAGTCAAAAGGGTATTTGTTATTAAGCATAATTTAGAGTTAAGAAAATAAATACTATATCCAGCCTCTCAGTTTGCAGGCAGTAACAACTCTTTCTATCGCTATTACATATGCAGCATCGCGCATATATAGTCCTCTTTCCCTTGCTAATGCTGAAACTTTAAGGAAAGCATCTGTCATTTTTGTGTCTAATCTGGAGAGTACTTCATCTTTTGTCCAGTAATAATTCATATTACTCTGAACCTGTTCAAAATAACTGCAGGTTACTCCACCTGCATTGGCCAAGAAATCTGGAATTACAAAAATTCCACGAGCCTTAATTATCTCATCTGCTTCCGGCGTAGTGGGACCATTTGCTCCCTCCGCTATTAACTTTACCTTTTTAGAAATTTTCTTAGCAGTAATTTCATTTACCTGATTTTCCAGTGCTGCAGGGATAAGTATATCCACATCCTGTTCAATCCACGCATCTCCATTAAGAACTTCGTATCCAAGATCTTTTGCTTTACTCTTATTAATACTACCAAATCTATCAGTTATTCCTAAAATCTCCTGAAGATTAATACCGTCTCTTTTTACAAAAGAATAGGATTTTTGCTCTTCCTGATCCCAGCAAGATACACAAACCACTTTTCCTCCATACTTTATATAAAGTTCAGCCGCATATCTTGCTACATTACCAAAACCTTGAAAGGATGCAGTTGTATTCTTAATATCTATTCCCATCTCACGAAGAGCTTCTCTAACAGTGTAAATAACACCATAGCCAGTTGCTTCTGTTCGCCCAAGAGAACCTCCTAATTCGACTGGTTTACCAGTAATAAAGCCCGGGAATTTACCATAATGAATTTTTTCATATTCATCCAACATCCAGATCATATGCTGAGCATTTGTCATAACATCAGGTGCAGGCACATCAGACATTGGTCCGACATTATAAGCTATTTGGCGTATCCATCCTCGGCATAAAGCTTCTTGCTCTCTCTCTGATAAATTATGGGGGTCACAAACAATTCCACCCTTTCCTCCTCCTAAAGGAATATCGACTACTGCACATTTCCATGTCATCCACATAGCTAATGCTTTAACTGTGTCGATTGTTTCCTGTGGATGGAATCTGACTCCTCCTTTACAAGGACCTCTTGCATCATTGTGTTGAACTCTGAAACCTTGAAAAACTTTAATATTTCCATCATCCATTCTAACTGGAATCAAGAAATGATATTCTCTTAAAGGATTTCTTAAGAGATCTTTCGTAGGTTCGTCCAGGTCTAATTTTACTGCAACAGAATCAAACTGCTGTTGAGCCATTTTGAAGGGATTGAAAGATCTATCAGCCATTTTTATATATTAAGCCTCCTAATAAATTTATATATTTTCATTGCCAAATAGAAAAGTTTACTGCAAATCTAATCTTTGTCAAAACGAATTTAGAAAATTTATATTAGTGATATAATAAAAATGAGAAGGCAATAAAATAAATAAAAGGAAAATTTAAGCGTCATAAATTTTTACAAAAAATTGAGTTATAAAATGATGAAGGAGTTTTCAATATCTCTACAAAGAGATAAAATTCTACACTTTAACAGAATGATAAGAAAATGAAATGATAATTTCCTAAAAAGCGAATAAACCGAAACTTGCTTCCGATAACTTCTTCTATCTGTAAGACATTATATGAAATTTCCCTTCATTCTCTAAAGGTGTAGAAATAAAAGAAGATAGTAATATCGAAAAACCTTCTAAAGGAGATATTTTCAGGCACAGAAGGTAACAATTAAGTTTTTATAGATTGAGAATAAAGATAGACAAGAATAGAAGCTCAGTTATAATATTTGAGAGTTGATAAGAGTAATCACAGGACAGTGCAGTTTTTTATTTGATTTTTTGGAGAATTTTTATATACCTAAAATCAAGCGAAAATTCAATGACTAAAGTTCAAAAAGACAAAAAACGGATTCCTTACGGTTCCATATAGTCTAAGACATAGCTTTGCTACCCATCTACTTGAAGGTGGAACAGATTTGAGATACATTCAAGAAATACTTGGACATAAAAGTAGCAAAACAACAGAAATTTACACTCATGTGGATATCAGAAGTCTTGGAAAGGCAGAAAGCTCTTTTGACACACATTAAATCTTAAAGGAGAAAGTGAGAGGTGAGAAAAGTTATCAAAGAGAATGAACAAACTTGCTCTTCACCTAGAGTTGGCATATCCGCATTGCATTTATCCTGCTATTCCGATGGTATATCCGTAGTAATTGCGTATATGAAAGAGTTATATGAAATGTTGCCATTAATTTAAAAAGAAAAAAAGCTTATATGGAAATGAAGAGATTAAAAACCAAAGGTGAAAAAATGATAGAAAGAGCAGAAAACCAATTCTAGCTTATGAAATAGATAACAATGGAAAAGAGTAGATTGTTCTGTCCAGTTTTTGGAGGGAATTTCAAAGTGGAGATGACAGCTAAGAGATGAAACCATGAGCGTAGATGTCTCGATGCAACCATTTTTAGTGATACCAACTCTATTGCTTGACTTTTATGAGTTCTAATAAATAATTGAGAATGTGAAAGAGATAATTGAAGGTTTAAAGTCACTTTCTAAGAATTTAGAAAAAATATTAAAGCTACTAAATAAATATGGGCGGATAAGAGAAAATATCAATGAGAATGCTTATTTAGCAGAAAAAAACCTAATGGAAATTATTAAAACAGCAGAAACTTTACCACTATTTCCCCTAAAAACTTCTTTATTAAGCTGGATTGACAGCGAAAAAGAGGCTTTAGAAAAAGCTAAGGAGGATTTTCGTTTTAGTTTTGGAGAGGCTTTAAGTGAGTTATTTGCAAAAGAAGGCAAAAAGATTAGAGGGCAATATCCAACTTTAAGAGTTGGAATGTACACAATAAAACTTAATTTTGATTTTGGGGAAGCAGTTCTTTATTTTGGTCCAGAGGTTGAAAAGCTTAAAGCTAAAATTCCCTTAAACCCCAAATCTATTTATGAAGCTGTGAGAAAGGCTGATGAGGGATTAAAGAATGAAAGGTTTGAAGTGAAGCAGTTCCTTAATGAACTATACGAAGCTTACGAGAGAAGGCTTCTTCTTAATAAAAAGGCAACAGGGGATAAACTACCAGTTGTTGAGGTCTTAAATGAATTTGTTGTTATGAAACAGCCTCAAAAATTTTTTGTAGATCCAAGAAAAGAAAACTTTCGTGAATATCCAAGAGTAAAGTTATCTTACTTTCTTTATTTACTCAGAAATTCAAACGAAATAAACAGAGGTTTGAGATTTTACGTGGCTACCTTTGATGCAACTCCTGATAAAAAGTCTTCAATCTGGATACCCGATAATGAAGAAGGGGAAGGAACATATTATTCTTATGTTTCATTTGAAGCAGAAGGTAGGAAAGCCTTATTCTGAGTAATATATGGACGAATTAGATTTAAATCCGAAACTTGCAAAGGTAATAGTTCATAAATTAGGCAGCTCTGGAACTCCACCTGAGATTGGTGTTGAATACTTTAATGTTGGTCTTGAACCATATATCAAGGTTATCGAAGATGAGTACTTTGAAGATATCTTAAAATATAATCTCTCCTCATTTAAATTGATTGTTGGGAATTACGGCGGAGGTAAGTCCCATTTCCTTTACTTAATAAGAAATCTTGCATGGAAGCACAATTATGCAACAAGCTATGTTAGTTTGAGCGCTACTGAATGCCCATTTGACCGATTAGAGCTTGTATATAAAAGTATTGCTCTTAATATTATCTCTCCCCTAAATCCTTACAATATGCTTAAATCCTGGGAGATTGGAATTGAAGCACTACTGAGGAATTGGTATGAGCAAGTTAAAGAAGAGAAAAATTTTATCTCCTTAATTAAGAACCTTGAGAGCACAAGCTTTGTAAACGCAGTCAAAGGAGCGCTTTCGGCTCTCGCAAATGATAATGAAGAACTTTTTTATTCTCTTACACAATGGCTTAAAGGAGAGGATATTTCAAGAGAGCTTAAGGCAGAATACAGGATATCCGAGCGAATTGATCGAACCAATGCTTTTAGAATGTTAAGAAGTCTTGTTCAATTAATTAATCAAATGGGATACTCAGGGCTTATTTTCCTTTTTGATGAGGCAGAGCGAGGTATGAGCATATCTTCTTCTCGTGATAGAAGAAGAGCTCTTGATAACTTAAGACAGATTATAGATGAGTGCGGAAATTCTAAACTGCCTGGAGCAATGTTTTTCTATGCTATTCCTGATGAAAATCTTCTTCTTGAGGGTAGCGGAGGAGTTTATGAAGCATTAAATCAACGTATACGCTCTTCTTTCACGAAAGTTAATCCTATGGGGGTAAAGATCAATCTCGAAGATGTTGGAATACCACCTGAGGAATTTCTAAAAGAATTAGGCAATAAACTTGCAAAGATATTTGAAATTGCCTATTTTTTTGAATTCGATAAAAGGGTTCTTGATGAATCTCTAAGGAATATAATTAGTGCGACACTTGAATCTCAATTTCTTGATGTAAGTTATAGACGAATCTTTGTTGTTGCAGTAATTGATGCTTTTCAGCGAATTAAAGAAAATAATGTGCCTATTAATAAAACTACTGCACGTGAACTTTTCCGCTCAACTACAAGAGTATTAATACAAAAAGAGAGAGAAGAAATTGAACGGGAAGAGTTCTAAGCTTGTCACGCATAATATCTTTGGTGAAGGTATCGTTCTCGAGACTCGCTGGAATGGAACAGAGGCACGAGTTAAATTTATAAATGGACTTAGTTTATGGTTGCCTACAAAGTGGTTAAAGCCAATCAGATTAGTAGATGAGAAAGAAATAAAATTAGATGAGATATCTTCAAAGAGGATTCTCGAAGCATTCAGAATGGGAATTGTTCCCCATCATGATATTGAGCTTTTTACTTTTGGTAGAGAAAGTGAAATAGAAATACTTAAAAGAGGACTGAATAACCTTAAAAGTGGAATAAGTGATGTTTGTGTTATTGAGGGAAGTTACGGTTCTGGAAAGTCTCATCTATTAGAATACTTCAGGCATCTTTCTCTAAAGGAGGGGTTTGCTACTACTTATTGTGAGCTTCACGTTCAAGAGACTCCTCCATTTAGACCGAAGAAAGTTTATCATGAACTTGTTTACAATTTGCACTATATAAGAGATAATTACGATTATAGCTTTAGAGATATCTTAAAGGAGGCAGCAGAAAAGCTTAAAATTACTGATCACTGTTTCTTTACCCCTGTTTTGAAAAGAGTTAAGGAAATAGATGGTTTTGATCCACATAGCGAGGTTTTCTACCAGTGGATTGAGGGTGAATCAACAAAAGATTATGCAACATCGAAGTTTTCTCCATATCGTGTAAAGGGTGGACAGACTATACCCGCATTGTATGACTTTTCGACAGCAGCCGATTTTTACAGCTATATTTTAAGTGGTTTAAGTTATATTGTAAGAAAGCTAAATTTGGGCGGTTTAGTAATAATAATTGATGAATTTGAGGAGATTACTCATATCTGGAGTTATGAGCTTTATAGGCGTGGGTTAAATTTTATGAATGGGCTCATAGGAATCTCTTTAAATGATGGAAGATTGCGAAAAGTTGATTATTCGATGATGCATAATCGGGTTCGTCCTACTCCTTATGCCTATAAAGAGCCATATATTTTTCTTGTTCTGGCTACGACCCCTTTGAAGGATTTAAAGTTTACTAATGAAATAAGGAATAAAATTAATTTAAGAAAATTTAATTTGTCTGATTTTGAGTTTATCTTTGGTAAATTATTGGGAACTTACAGGTCTGCCTATAAAGATTTTAACCTGAGCTCTTCTCTCTATAATAGTATCTTAAATGCTGCTTTAGAAAAGAGCTCTTTAGAATTAAGAGATTTCATAAAGTTTTGCATTGATTCTTTTGATTGGGTAAGACTAAAAAAATTTTGAAATTTTAAGATGAAGTGGTAAAATTTTTTTAAAAAAGTTCGGGGCGTGGCGTAGTTTGGCTAGCGCACCAGCATGGGGTGCTGGGGGTCGGAAGTTCGAATCTTCTCGCCCCGACCATTCCTTAAATTTTCCCGGGATGTGGCTCAGCTTGGTAGAGCGCTTGGTTCGGGACCAAGAGGTCATGGGTTCGAATCCCATCATCCCGATTTATTATCAAAGCTAAAAAGGGTTTAGCTTCGCCTATTGACTACTGAGCTAAATTTGATAAAAAATATTCTTAGAATTTATGAAAAATTTATAATTTATTCTGGGAGGATTTCGGAAAATGCCGATTTATGAATATAGATGCTGTGATTGTGAAGATGAATTTGATAGATTTACTACTTTTGAAAATCGCTACAAGGTGAGATGCCCGAATTGCGGGAGCAATCGTATCAAAATTCTTATATCCAAACTTGGTTATATGAAACATCCTACACAAGTAGCTGAAAAAGCTGCTACTATCACTAATAATAAATAGCGAAAAGGTTAATATATTTTGAATTTAGAAGAACAGATTGATAAAATTAAAAAGGAATTTTATAGCGAATTAGAGAGGGTTAAAGATATTTCTGACCTTGAGGGGGTTAGAATTGAATACCTTAGTAGAAGGGGTAAAATTAGAACTCTCTTTTCTGAACTTAAAAATCTTTCTGAAGAAGAGAGAAAAGAGGCAGGAAATCGGCTAAATACTCTAAAGGAGGAAATAGGACAATCTTTAGAGAGAATTCGCAGTGCTCTTTCAAAGAAACCAGAGGAAATCAAAAAGTTTGAACTTTTTGATTTTTCTATTCCAGGACAAAACTTTGAAATTGGATATATTCACCCATTAAACATAATCAATGAGGAACTTTATTCAATCTTTAGAAATTTAAATTTCAAAGTAATAGATGGCTTTGAGATTGAGGATGATTATCACAATTTTGAAGCGTTGAATATTCCAAAGTGGCATCCCGCAAGAAAGATGCAGGATTCATTCTATATTGATGAGGAAAGACTTTTAAGGACGCACACTTCACCTGTGCAAATAAGAGCAATGGAGAGCCTGACACCTCCATTCAGGATTGTAACTGTAGGAGGTAGATGTTATCGAAGAGACGCGATAGATGCAACTCACTCTCCTGTTTTCCATCAAATAGAAGGGCTTGTTGTAGATGAAAATGTTAGCCTTTCAGATTTGAGCTGGACTCTTACCGAAATGATGAGAGGTATTTTTGGAAAGGGGATAAATGTTCGGTTTATTCCTTCCTATTTTCCTTTTGTGGAACCTGGCGCAGAAACATTGATAAGTTGTCCATTCTGCATGGGAAATGGCTGTAACATATGTGGTAATTCTGGATGGATTGAACTGGGAGGCTCCGGAATGGTCCACCCACAGGTTTTTAGAAATGTTGGGATTGATCCTGCGAAATTTAAAGGATTTGCCTTTGGGTGGGGGATAGAGAGATTAGCGATGATTAAATTTGGAATTGGTGATATAAGGCTATTTTTTGAGAATAATGTGGATTTTTTAAGGCAATTTTAAAATGATAATATCCTATGAACTTTTAAAAGAAATATTAAAAGACTCAACTCCACCAATTGATGAGCTTATCAAGAAATTAATCAATATAGGCTTTGAGGTGGAGGATTTGACGAATCCTGTAAATAAAAATGTTATAACTGTAAAGGTAGAAAATATTGAAAAAATTGAATCCTTTAATGACCTATTTAAGGTAAATATAAGTGACAATGAGCAGGTAATTACTGTTGTCACAAGTTGGGATAAGTTAAAGGTTGGAGGAATTTACGCATATGCTCCTCCTCAAACAGAGATCTTAGGAAAGATAGTAGAGGCACGAAAATTTGGCGATATTACTTCCGAGGGGATGCTGCTTTCATATAAGGAACTCGAAATAAAACCTGACTTTTTGAGTGCAGAGGAACGTGAAGGGATAATGGAACTCCCGTCTGATACGCCAGTTGGGAAGAATTTCTATAAACTCTTTTTAAGTGCTCAGATAAATCTCAAGGTTCCATTTAATAGAGCTGATTGTTATTCATTTTTAGGTATTTTAAGAGAGATTTTAACAGCTTTTGAAATTTCTTCTCCCACTGACATAAAAAATAACATTAATTATATTTATCCAACCTTTAACATTACAAAAATAAAAAGGGATAAAGCTAAAGAAGATTTTCAAGGTATAAAGATAATCAGTAAAGATGCCTGCCCCTTCTACAGTTGTATAATTGTAGATAAAATAAAACCTGATAAGTCTCCCTACCTATTGCGGAGATTGCTATTTTCCTTTGAAATAAGACCAATAAACAATATTGTAGACATTGCTAATTTGGTTATGTATTTTTATGGTCAGCCACTGCACACATTTGACTATAATTTAATCTCAGGTAAAGAGATAATTGTTCGTCAGGGTAAAATTGGTGAAGAAATAAACGCAATTGATGGGAAAACCTATCCATTAAATGAAGAGGACCTTGTAATTGCGGATAATCTTCACCCAATGGCTATTGCTGGAATAATTGGTGGTGCTTCCACTGAAATAAATAACTCTTCAAAGGCTGTACTTATTGAGTCAGCTTATTTCAATCCCCTTTACATAAACAGAACCTCCTCAAGGCTTAATATAAATACCGATGCATCTGCAAGATTCAGTAGAGGCGTTGACAGAACAAGAACGAAGGAATTAGCTATAATGGCAGCTAATCTGATCGCGTTTGTCTGCAAGGGCACCATTGCTGGGGAAATATATCAGGATGGAACTGATAAATTTGAACCTAAAAGGATAAGTTTTTATATTCCTGAATTTAAGAGAGTAACTGGCATTGACTTAGATAGGTACACTGCAACACGTATTCTCAACAGGCTGGAGATACCATTTGAAATAAAATCTGTAGATCAATTAACTGTAAAAGTGCCATCCTTTAGAGAAACAGATATTAAAGAAGATGTTGATATAATCGAAGAAATATTGCGTTTTGTCGGATACGATAAAATTACCCCAAAAGCATCGCTAAGCTATATAAAGTACGAGTATGAAAATGCTAATTTTCAGCTCCAGTCAAAGCTCCGAAATATTTTAGCTGGATTGGGATTTTACGAGATAGTAACTGATACATTTGTTGAGGATGATTTAATTTTTAGGGTTTATGGTGATAATATAGGGGATTTTGTAAGGATAAAAAATCCGATTAAGACTGGGTGGTCATTTCTCTCTCCAAATAAAGTTTTTCAGTTTTGCGATGTAGCTGCGAAGAATCTTTTTAGAAAGAAAACTGACTTAAAGCTATTTGAGATAGGAAAGCATTATCTTAAAGATTCAGAAGATGAGTTTCTTGATATTGCTCTTACGGGCAACAGGAATATTGAGAGCTGGCTTGAAAAACCTGCAAAGGTTGATTTCTTCTATGGTAAAGGGATAATAGAATCTTTGTTTAATCGATATAAATTACCTTTCAAAGAAAGAATAAGTATTGAAGGGAGGATCCTTGATCCTATTGAATCAGTTGAGTTCTATATCGACAACGTAAAAATAGGTTCATTTGGTAAAGTAGAAAAAAAGATTGTAGATTTCTTTGGTATAAATGAAGAAATCTTCTACGGGAGTATAAAATTATCATCTCTTCTGATGAAATACATCTTACAATCACCAAAATATAATCCTACTCCAAGAACGCAAGAAGTAATAAGGGATATAGCATTAGTTGTCGATGAAGTGGTTAAAGTGGGTGATGTTATTACTAAAATAAGAGCATTAGCGAGTTCATCGCTTACAAATATTACTTTTTTTGATGTATATAGAGGAAAAAACATTCCAGAAAATAAAAAGAGCATTGCCTTGAGGCTAACTTTCAACTTTGGAATAAATCTTAAGGGGGAGCAGATTCAAAATACTCTTGAAAAGATAATAAATGAAGTCTGTCTTACTTTTAACGCTACTTTAAGAAGATAGTAATCATAAGGATGCAATTCGAATATTTGACTTCTGCTTAGATATTGATATATTTTTAGATTTGAAATTATAAAAGTTTAAAGGGGAATTAATATGGATACACATTATTTTTCAGAAGAAGAGATAGAGAAAAAATGGTACTTAATAGATGCGAAAGATAAGATTTTAGGAAGGATAGCTTCAAAAATTGCAACAATATTGATAGGCAAAAATAAGCCCGAATATACACCAAACGCTGATCTTGGCGATTTTGTTGTTGTGATTAACGCATCAAAGGTTAAAGTATCAGCGAAGAAAGAAGTGGAGAAAATTTATTTCAGGCACTCTCTCTATCCAGGGGGTCTAAAAAGTATACCCTTTCAAAAGATGAGAGCAAAAAATCCAACTTACATAATTAGAGCTGCTGTATGGGGGATGGTAAAGCATAGCCCATTAGGAAGAAAGGCATTTAAGAAGCTTAAGATTTATGCAGATGAGTCTCATCCTCATGCCGCTCAGAAACCAATAAGTATAGAGATTTAATAAAAGGAGAGATTTTATGGCAG
>Ga0067045_1029011_pt1 | contig 24887 bp, 14 predicted proteins | sample TerdegcTABiofilm_FD_59184 | JGI IMG/M metagenome (GOLD analysis project Ga0067045, IMG submission 59184) | Combined Assembly of (Gp0054472, Gp0054536) Wastewater bioreactor microbial communities from Singapore -Terephthalate degrading... | reverse complement strand
GTGGTGGACTTAAAAAAACTGCAACCAAAAGAGGTATGGAAACATTTTCTTGCCCTTTCTTCCATTCCCCGCTGTTCCGGCAGGGAAGAGGAGGCAAGGAGATACGTGGAAAACCTTGCGGAGAAAAACAATCTTGAATACAGGATCGATCCTGCAGGAAACATTGCTGTTTTCAAACCCGCTTATCCGGGGTGGGAAGAGAAGCCTGGCGTCATCCTTCAAGGGCATCTTGATATGGTCTGCGAAAAAAACGAAGGAACGGTGCATAATTTTGAGACGGATCCCCTTAAACTTAAGGTTTCTGGGGATTGGCTTTCTGCAGAAGGGACAACCCTGGGGGCGGACAACGGGATAGCTGTTGCCCTGGGGTTGGCGATCTTGGAAAATCCCTCCCTTAAACATGGACCAGTTCAGGTTCTTTTTACTGTCCAGGAGGAGACCGGTCTTATAGGGGCAATGAAGATCGACACATCCCTCATGCAGGGGAGATACCTTATCAATCTGGACAGTGAGGAGGAGGGAGTCTTCTACATAGGTTGCGCCGGGGCAATTCTGACAGAGGGGAGGATCCCTGTCTCCTGGAGTAAAAGGGAGTCGGGGACAAAGGCCTTCAGATTGGCTGTTTCCGGATTAAAGGGCGGTCATTCGGGCGCAGATATTGATAAAGGTCTGGGAAATGCCTTGAGGATTACCGGTCGCCTGCTTTGGAATCTCTACAACTCCTTTGATATAAGGATATATTCTATTAAGGGAGGTGGCAAACACAATGCAATACCCAGGGAATGTTTTGTATCCTTTGTGGTTCCTTCTGAAGAGGCGGGAAGGGTAGAGTCATTTTATTTACGATGGAAGGAAATAATATCCCAGGAACTGGAGAACCGGGAACCAGGTTTTAACCTGAGTATTTCGCAGGAGGATAAACTGCCGGAGAGAACCTTTACGGAAACCTCCACAAGGGATATCTCCCGATTAATGTACACCCTTCCCCACGGGGTAGAGGCGATGAGTTTCTCTATGCCAGGGCTTGTTGAAACCTCTACCAATTTTGCCGCCCTTGCTCTGGAGGATACAGGAGAGATTAAAATCCTTACAAGCCAGAGATCAAACCGGCTCTCCTCTAGGGATGATCTGGCAGAGAGGATAAAGATACAGATAAATTCCTTGGGAGGATCGGTAATTCATACTAATTCCTATCCTGCCTGGACTCCTGAACCGGAAAACCCCTTTTTAAAGAAATGCACAGCCCTGTACAGGAGGGTAACTGGAAGGGAAGGGATAGTGAAAGCTATTCATGCAGGTCTCGAGTGTGGTGTTTTAGGGGATAAGAAGAAGGGATTACAGATGATCTCCTTTGGCCCTAATTTAGCAGGGGTTCATACGCCCCAGGAGAGGATCAGCGTGTCCTCTGTGGAAAGATTATGGAACTATCTTATACATCTTCTTGAGGGATTGACGGAGTAGTAATATTTGATTGGTTTTAATAAGGGGTTTCTGTATCCCCGGTACCGGAAAGATAAACCCTGACGGAGAAACAGAAACCCCTGTTTTTTTAGAAGAGGCCCCGGACTTTGCCGGTTTTCACATCTACATCAATCTTTCTATAGGCAGGATCAGAAGCTGTTCCCGGCATGAGCTTTATATCTCCTGCCACCGGAACCACAAAGCCTGCTCCACGGTAGGTAAGAATGTCCCGGATAGGGAGAGTCCACCCCCTGGGTCTTCCCTTTATCGTGGGATCATGGGAAAGGCTTAAATGGGTCTTAACCATACAAGTTCCAAGTTTTGAGATCTCCGCATCCTTTTCTATATCCATAGCCTTTGCTTCCGCTGCCGCTGTATAGGTTACTCCATCGGCTCCATAGATCTCCTTAGCGATCAGTTCCACCCTCTTTCGCAGGGGCATGGTTTCCGGGTAGAGGAATTCGAAGGGTTTGTCCCTCTTCTCACAGGCCTCAACCACCGCTTCTGCCAGTTCCCTGGCGCCTTCGCCTCCCTTTTCCCAATGTTTGGATAGAGCAACCCTGGCCCCCGCTTTTTCTGCGGCTTTTCGAATCAGGGCGACTTCGGCTTCGGAATCGGTGTAAAAATGGTTTATGCAAACCACTGGCGGTGTTCCGCTCTTTTTTACGGTTTCAATATGAGCAATCAGGTTTTCAATACCCTTTTCCACAAGGCCAAGGTTCTCTTTTGTATAGGCATCGTCCAGGGGTTTGCCCGGAACCACTCTCGGCCCTCCACCGTGCATTTTTAAGGCTCTAACTGTACAGACTATAACCGAACAATCCGGCACGAGACCGCTGAAACGGCACTTAAGATTCCAGAACTTTTCAAAACCAATATCCGCACCGAAACCGCTTTCCGTAACATGGTATTCTCCAAGTTTAAGACCCACCCGGTCTGCAATAATGGAGGATTGACCTATTGCAATATTCGCAAAGGGTCCGGCATGAACAAGCACCGGCTGTCCCTCTATGGTCTGGATAAGGTTTGGATTAATTGCTTTTACCATTATCGCAGTCATGGCACCATCTACCTCAAGATCCCCGGTGGTTACCGGTTTCCCGCTTTTATCATAGGCCACTACTATTTTTCCCATTCGCTCCCGAAGATCTGCAAGATCCTTGGCTACGGCAAGAATAGCCATGATTTCCGAGGATACGGTTATTTGGAAACCGCTTTTCATCATAAAACCATCCATAGAACCGCCAAGGCCGATTATTATCTCCCTTAAGGCCTGGGCAGAAAGATCTATAGCCCAACCTGAGGCAAGGTTTCGCGGGTCTATGTTTAGCCTTTTTAAACCCTTGGAAGCGAGAACATCATCGCTATAGTTGAACTCGTGTTGAATCCTGCTGGTAAGGGCCACCATGGAAAGGTTGTGGGCATTGGTGATAGCATCGATGTCTCCGGTAAGGCCAAGACTGAAATCGGATAAAGGCACGCACTGGGCAAGGCCGCCCCCGGCAGCAGAGCCTTTGATATTAAAGGTAGGACCACCGGAAGGTTGTCTTATGGCTCCAACAACCCTTTTACCAAGAACACCGAGACCTTCCACAAGCCCCATGGTAGTGGTGGTTTTACCCTCTCCAAGGGGAGTCGGGGTGATGGCTGTTACTTCCACATATTTTCCGTTCGATTGATGGCCAAGACGATCAAGAATAGGAATATAATCCAGTTTTCCGATGAAATGGCCATAGGGCAGAATCTCTTCCTCCGTAAGTCCCATCTCTCTCGCCAATTTCAGAACAGGTTTCATGCTACCCTCCGCAGCGAGGGCTATCTCCCAGTCCTTCATTTTTGTAGGGTCATAAACCGCCATAGAAAACTCCTTGGTAATAAGATTTTGTTCCATTAGACTTAAACTAATTTGAACTAAGTTAATTATATATTAAGTATTTTTCTCTTTTTTTCAACCCCTCTTTAGGGAAGGGATTCCTGGCACAACTCTTTCTATAACCTCCTGTCTTACTTATAGCCTTTTCACCTTGGATTAATTATATTTCTTATATTATCCACAGGATTCAATCCTAAAGGCAAGGGGGCAATAGATGATGACAGCATTGGAACAGTACGATCCTCAGATCTATGAACTTATAAAACAGGAGGAGGCGCGTCAAAGCGGGTCTTTAAGGCTAATACCTTCGGAAAACTATGTATCCAAGGCAGTAATGACCACCACTGCAAGCTGTCTTACCAACAAATACTCCGAAGGATATCCGGGAAAAAGATACTACGAAGGTCAGCAAGTAGCGGATCTTATTGAAACCGTGGCCATAGAGAGGGCAAAAAAGATCTTTAAGGCAGAACATGCTAATGTTCAGCCCTATTCCGGTTCCTTTGCCAACCTGGCAGCCTTCAATGCCCTTTTGAAACCCGGCGATACCATCATGGGCCTCGCTTTATCATCCGGAGGGCATCTAACCCATGGTGCCAGGGTCAGCTTTACCAGCAGTGTCTTTAAGGTAGTGCACTACGGAATAAGTACAAAAACGGGTTTATTGGATTACAATGAGATCGAGGATCTAGCAAAAACCCATAAACCTAAATTGATCATCTCCGGTACCACTGCTTATCCTAGAAAACTGGATTTCGAGATTTTTGGGGAGATAGCAAAAAAGGTCGGGGCTTATCATGTTAGCGATATTGCTCATCTTGCTGGTCTTGTGGTGGCGGGTATTCATAAGAGTCCCGTACCCTATGCGGATATTGTTTCCACCACCACTCATAAAACCCTCCGCGGCCCCAGGGGAGGAATGCTCCTCTGCAGGAAGGAGTTTGCAGAAAGGGTGGACAGGGCGGTATTCCCAGGCCAGCAGGGGGGACCTCACATGCATACCATCGCAGCTTTAGCAGTAGCCCTGGCAGAGGCGGATACAGAGGAATTCATTGCCTATGCCAGCCAGATCGTATTGAATGCCCGACAATTAGCAAAAAGGCTTCTTGAATATGGTTTTGATCTTGTAACCGGTGGAACGGACAATCATCTTATACTGATCGATTTAAGAAACCGTGGTATTTCCGGGAAAATCTTTGCCAAGGCCTTAGATAGGGCAAGAATTGTTACAAACTTTAACTCGGTACCCGGAGACACGGCTCCTCCTAATAATCCCAATGGGATAAGACTTGGAACCCCGGCGGTTACAACCCGAGGAATGAGGGAAGAACAGATGGACCAGATTGCCTTTTATATAAACAAGGTGGCGGAGAATCTAAATAATGAATCTGTGATAGAAGAGACCGGGAAGGAGGTTCTGCTTTTATGCTCCCAGTTCCCGGTGCCCGATCATTTTATTGCCTCAGCCATGTGTAAGGAATTGCTCAATGAATGTCTGAGGTAGGGTTTTAATAAACCGAGGACTGCTTTCCCGTGAAATGAGAAAACCGGACCCTGTAAACAGCTACAGTTTTAATATTCTCCTCCGGGAAGGCTTCCTCCTCCATTGCATATTTAGCAATAATTTCGGCTAAGGCGGTTTTCTTTTCTTCTGGATCGGAGACGGGTTCCGCCCTTCCAAAGGCAATTACCGATCTATAGCGTGTGTCATGTTTACATGGATTTGCGCCCCTAATGATCCCTTTATAAGTATCTACCTCCACACAAACCTCGGGGTTTTCCAAAAGGGATTGAATCTTTCTCCCCTTGGGTGCCGAGTGGAAGTAGAGGGATCCATTTTTGTAGAAATAATTTAGGGGGACTATATAAGGCCCTTGGGAGGTAATCATCCCCAGTCTGCAAACCGCAGACTCCTCCAGAAGTTCTTCAATTACCCTCTTGTCTGTAATCTCCTGGCGGCTTCTGCGCATTTTAATGCTCATATTATATACTTCTCCTTTTGAGGCCAGAGGATTAAATCCTCTGTTAAAAAATAACCCCGATGCGAGCACCGGGGTAAGGTTCAGATAGTTATTTTTCGCTTGCAGATTTCAGGATGCATTGCAGAAGTACATTTGCTCCGCACTCGCAGTCCTCCCATTTTGTATTTTCCACCTCCACATGGCTTCTACCATTTATACTGGGAACAAAAATCATAGCTGCAGGACCCACCTGATTTGTGTAACTTGTATCGTGTCCCGCACCACTTACCATATAGTGGGAGGAGTATCCCAGCTCCTTGGCAGAATCTAAAACATTCTGGACAAGCTTTTCATTGAAGGGAGCATGTTCCACTCTCCAGGTCTCCTCCATCCTGATGGGTGTTCCTCTTCGATCTGCTATTACCTGGAATTCTCGTTTAGCCATGTCCCAGGCTTTCAGAGCATGATCATCATCCCAGGCGCGAAAGTCGACGGTAAAATGCACCCCATCGGGTACAATGTTCCTGGAATTGGGGTAATTCTGGATTTCCCCAACGGTTCCAACCATATTCCCCAGCTGATGCACAATTTTATTAACAGTAACTATCATCTCTGCTGCGGAAAGAAGGGCATCGTTCCTTCCCTCCATAGGGGTTGGCCCAACCTGATTGGCTGTTCCAGTAAGATAGATATCATACCAGTGGAGGCAGAGTATTCCCTTAGGGGCTCCGATCTGAATATCCGCCTTATCCAACACAGGACCCTGTTCTATGTGCAGTTCATAGGAGGCATGGAAGGGGAATTTTTTACAGGGGGTTTTACCCTTGTAGCCAATTCGTTCCAGCTCTTCTCCGAATTTCTTTCCATTTTTGTCTGTTCTTGCATATTCCTTATCCAGAGTAAGTTTGCCGGCCCAAACCCCGGAACCCATACAGGCAGGTGGGAACCTTGATCCTTCCTCATTTGTCCAGTCTATAACAATGAAATCCCTCTCCAACTGGAGCTTGTTTTCATGGATAGTCCGCATTACCTCTAAAGCACCCATAACGCCCAGGATACCGTCGAACCTTCCCCCCTTGGGCTGGGAATCGATATGAGATCCGCTGATCACAGGCGGAAGACTACTGTTCTTTCCCTTTCTCTTACCAAAAATGTTTCCCATCTCGTCGATGGTTACTTCACAGTCAAGCTCCTTAAGCCATTTTACAAAAAGATCTCTGGCTATCCTGTCTTCGTCGGAAACAGTGAGACGCTGCACTCCTCCAGCAGGAGTGGCTCCAATTTTGGCCATCTCTTCAAGGGACTGCTGAAGCCTCCTGCCATTAACCCTTAGATTCTTGAAATCCATAAATTATCCTCCTAATATATTTTTATAAGAATCGTATTAAAAAATTACTTTTAAAGTGTAAAATACTTTATTAAAAAAAGGTAGTCTAGTACTGGATCTTTATGATAAATTGAAAGCCTGTAAACTTCCTAACTAAAAAAATAAAAAATATCTAAAAACTCCAATATGAGCTTGATTTATTTATGTTTCCATGATTATAATTGCTCATGACTGCATTATACTGCAGTTCAAAGAGATCAGGTTCTAGGAGTATTTATATGTACGAAGTTGAATCTTTTATTTCTGATTTAGAGAAAAGGAATCCTGCTCAGCCGGAATTTATCCAGGCTGCAAAAGAGGTAGTTGAATCTGTAATCGGAATGGTTAACGAAAACCCGGTTTATCGAAAAGCCAAAATACTGGAAAGGATAACTGAACCAGACAGGGTTTACATGTTCAAGGTAGAATGGGAAGACGACAAGGGCGAGGTTCAGGTTAACAAGGGTTACAGAATTCAGTTTAACAATGTTCTTGGCCCCTATAAGGGAGGTTTAAGATTTCACCCCAGTGTTACTCTTGGGGGTTTAAAGTTTCTTGGTTTTGAACAAACCTTCAAGAACAGCCTAACCACCCTACCCATGGGGGGAGGGAAGGGAGGTTCCGACTTCAATCCTAAGGGAAAGAGTGATGGTGAAATTAGAAGATTCTGCAATGCTTTTATGAATGAGCTTCATAAATACCTTGGACCTGAGATCGATGTGCCTGCCGGAGATATTGGTGTAGGAGCCAGGGAAATAGGATTCCTCTATGGTCAATGGAAGAGACTTACCGCCCAGCATGTAGGGGTTCTTACCGGTAAAGGCCTTAACTGGGGGGGATCATTGATTCGGCCGGAAGCTACCGGCTTTGGTACGATCTATTTTGCCAATGAAATGGTCAAACACCATATGGATACCCTGGAAGGAAAAACTGTTTCAGTATCAGGCTTTGGCAATGTGGCCTGGGGCTGCGCGGTAAAGGCCACGGAAATGGGCGCAAAGGTTGTAACCATTTCCGGACCGGATGGATACATCTATGATGAAAAGGGTATCTCTACCAAGGAGAAATTTGACTATATGCTGGAACTCCGATCTTCCAACAATGATATAGTAGAACCCTATGCAAAGGAATTCGGGGCAAAATTCTTCCCCAACAAGAAACCCTGGGAATGTCCTGTGGATATGGCTTTCCCCTGTGCAATCCAGAATGAGCTTAATCTGGAGGATGCAAAAACCCTTATAAAGAACGGTGTTAAGTATGTGGTGGAAACCTCCAATATGGGAGCTACTGCCGATGCTGTAACAGAATTTATAAAGCATAAAATCCCCTTTGCACCTGGAAAGGCGGCCAATGCCGGGGGTGTAGCGGTTTCTGGTCTCGAGATGTCCCAGAACTCTCTTAAACTTGCCTGGAGCAAAGAAGAAGTGGACGGCAGGCTTAAGGAGATTATGGAAAGAATCCACACTGCCTGTATAAGCCAGGGTACAAGCGAAGGATACGTGAATTACGTAAAGGGTGCCAACCGGGCAGGATTTAAAAAGGTTGCAGATGCAATGCTGGATCTAGGTTTTTAAAAGTTATTTTACTGCCATAGACTGACGTTAATGCCTGGGCTATACTTTTATAGGTAAGCCCAGGCTTTTTTTTGGAGTGTTGACCAATGGAAACCCGCAGCGAGTATCAGAAGGCCAATATAAACACCTTTAAAGAAACTCCCTTTCATCTCCTTATGCAGAAGAGAATTACCGACATTCTTCTGGTCTGCAGCCCCTACGATAAATTCATGCTGGAGCAAGACGGCAGAATAGATGAGTTCCTCTTCCAGGAGTATGTTTCCCTCAACCTCCGGTATCCCCCCAGGTTCACCCATGTAAGCAGTATAGACCAGGTTTTCAAAATGCTGGAGGAAAGGAAATTCGACCTGATTATCATAATGTTCCATGTGGGCAGTCTGCCGGCCCTGGATCTTTCCAAGATGATAAAGGAGAGGTATCCGAAGATACCAGTGGTTGTTCTTGTACAGTTCTCCAGAGAGATCATAGAAAAACTGGAAACGGAAACCCTAGGTTTTGTAGATCATGTGTTCTGCTGGCTGGGAAATGCCAACATACTCCTTGCAGTAGTTAAACTTATCGAGGACCGGCTGAATGCGGAGTTTGATATAAACAGCGTAGGAGCCCAGGCAATTATCCTGGTAGAGGATTCTATCCGTTACTATTCCAGCTATCTTCCCACCATCTATCATGCCCTCTTTGAACAGGCAGGAAGGCTGATGGAGGAGGGCTTGAATGAACACCAGAGAACCTTAAGAATGAGGGGCAGGCCTAAGATCCTTCTGGCATCGGATTATGAGGAGGCCATGGCGCTTTTTATCCGGTACAGGGAGCAGGTTCTAGGCATAATCTCCGATATCTCCTATTACCGGAACGGAGCGAGGGATCCCGAGGCGGGACTTAAGCTTACCTCAGAGATAAGAAAGATGAGCCTCCGCCTTCCCATACTTCTGCAATCCTCCCACAAGGAGCACGAAGAGGCTGCTCTGGCCTACAAGGCGGAATTCCTTTACAAATTTTCCAAAAACCTGTTGACGGATTTAAAGGATTACATAAAAAGGGCCTACGGCTTTGGAGATTTTCTTTTCCGTAATCCCTTAACCTTCGAGGTAATTGATGTTGCCAGGGATTTAAAGGAGTTTCAGGAAAAGATTAACCATATTCCTGATGCAAGCCTTAAATACCATCTGGATAATCAAGATTTTTCCAAATGGCTCAAGGCCAGGGCTCTCCATGAACCGGCAAGGATAATCCGGGCAGGGAAACCAGAATCTATGGAGGATATGACGGCGGCAAGAAAATTCATAACCTCCACGATATCCAGCTACAGGATCTTTTCCGGCCGGGGAACTATAGCAAAATTCGACCGGGATACCTATGACCTTTACACCTCCTTCAGCAGAATGGGCAATGGATCTCTAGGGGGAAAAGGACGGGGTCTTGCCTTTGCAGATCTTATACTCAAGGAGAGTGGAATATCTCATAAGTATAAGGATGTAATCATATCCATACCAAGAACCATAGTTTTAACCACGGAAATATTTGAAGATTTCATGAACAGTAACCAGCTGTATCCGGTGGCCAATTCCGACATCTCCGACGAGGAGATGCTGAAGGCTTTTACAGAAGCAAGGCTGCCGAAACATATCCGGGAAGATCTTATAAAGATAGTTTCTCTCCTGGAAAAACCCTTGGCAGTTCGATCCTCAAGCCTTCTTGAGGATTCCCATTTCCAACCCTTTGCAGGAATCTATTCCACTTATATGCTTCCAAACTATGGCAAGGATGTCTGGAGCAGGGCAGAGGACCTCTGCCTGGCCATAAAAAGCGTCTATGCCTCTACCTTTTTCCGAGGCAGCAAGGCTTATGTAGCCGCAACGCATAATCTGATTGACGAGGAAAAGATGGCTGTGGTTATCCAAGAACTGGTGGGAAACATTCACGATAATCTGTGTTATCCCTCCCTTTCCGGTGTTGCCAGGTCTATGAATTTTTATCCTATAGAGGAGGAGAAAACCGAGGATGGAATAGCGAGCCTTGCCCTGGGGCTTGGAAGGATTGTAGTGGAAGGCGGAACGGTGCTGCGTTTTTCTCCCGGGTATCCAAAAAAGATTATTCAGCTTAATTCCCCCTCCGAGGCCTTAAGATCAACCCAGAAAAAATTCTATGCCTTAAATATCTCCACTGAGGATTTTCAGCCTGGGGTTGACGAAAGGAATAATCTATCCTTTCTCGACATTAAAGAGGCCAGCAATGACTCTTCTTTTCCTCTATTGGTTTCCACTTACGATAGGGAGAATGAAAACCTAAGGGACGGATTATTTGAACCGGGTAAACCTCTAATAACCTTTAGTGGAATTTTAAAATACAATGCCTTTCCCTTACCGGAGATACTCCAGGATCTGCTGAAACTTATCAAAACCGCTATGGACCTGCCAATAGAGATCGAGTTTGCAGTAAATCTGGATGTCCCTATGGGAAGACCAAAGATCTTTTCTTTGCTGCAGGTGCGTCCGATTGTGGAGGCCTTTGAGGCGGAGAGGATCAATTTAGAGGAGATCAGCACCAATGGATATATAATCCATTCAGAAAAGGCCTTAGGAAACGGATCCTACAAGGATTTAAGAGATATTGTTTATATAAAACCCAATGCCTTCAATCCTGCAAAAACCAAGGAGATGGCAGAGGTTCTGGAGAGAATCAATTATGACCTCAATCTCAAGAAGCGGAATTATATTCTTGTGGTTGCGGGAAGACTGGGTTCTGCTGACCCTTGGCTGGGGATACCGGTGCAATGGAGACAGGTTTCTGCAGCCCGGGTGATAGTGGAATGCGGATTACCGGGATACAGGATAGATCCAAGCCAGGGAACTCATTTTTTCCAGAATATAACATCTTTAAGGGTAGGTTACTTTACAATCAATCCCTTTCTGGGAGACGGCTCCTTGAACTTGGAATATCTTAATTCTATTCCTGAACTTTATGAGGATGAGTTTATTCGTCATGTGTGTTTTAATGATCCCTGTATTACCTATATAGATGGTAGAAGCAGAGTGGGAGTTATTCTTAAACCTAACCAGTAAGGAGAAACCTTGGAACTTTCTGATCTTAACCGGTATTACGCTAAGTTCAAATATGGAGAGGAGACCTTCCACAACCTCATGCGTTACAGGGTAAAGGAGATTCTCCTTGTTTCCACCTTCTACGATGCCTACATGTTCGAACACGATGGGCATCTTTTCGATCAGGTGGCAGGACAGTACATCAATCTTAACCTGACCAGTATTCCCAGGATAACCAGTGTTCCCACTGCGGAAGAGGCTTTCTCACTCCTGGAGAAGAACAGATACGATCTGGTTATAACAACTCCAAGGATAGGCAAACCAGGGGCTGTTGAATTGGCCAGGGAGGTAGGGGCTAAGTATCCCGATACTCCGATTCTTCTCCTTTTAACAGTAAAATCGGATATAGCCCTGGTAAAGGGCAACAGGGAGTATCTTGAGCTTTTTGACAATCTATTCCTCTGGAGTGGAGATCCCTCTTTGGTCCTTGCCATGATTAAATATGTGGAGGATAAGAGAAATGCCCCATACGATACGGAGAATGGGCTTGTTCAGGTTATACTTCTTGTGGAAGACTCTATCCCCTTTTACTCCGCCTACCTCCCAATTCTTTACAAGGAGATAATGCAGCAAACCCAAAGGCTTATATCCGAGGAACTCAATAACCTGCAGAAGTATCACCGCATGCGGACACGGCCTAAGGTCCTTCATGCCAGGAATTATGAGGAAGCTCTTGCCCTGAGCACAAGGTTCCGGGAATATCTTTTGTGCGTTCTATCCGATGTTGAATACCCCTGCCAGGGAGTCCTGGACAGGGATGCTGGGATAAGGCTCTGCAGAACTCTTAGGGATTGGATCTGGGATATTCCTTTGGTGCTTCAATCCGCAGACCTGGAATACCAAGCCCAGGCCAGGGAGATTCGGGTAGATTTTATTCATAAAAGTTCTCCCACCCTTCTCAATGACCTGCGGAATTTTATAGTATCCAATCTGGGGTTCGGAGATTTTATATTCCGGAATCAGGAGGGTAAGGAGATTGCCAGAGCCGAAAGGTTGGATGATTTTGAAAAGGTTCTTCCTTTGGTGCCGGAGGAAACCCTTCAATACCATGCTTCCAGAAACCATTTCTCCATCTGGCTCATAGCCCACGAGGAGTTTCAGGTTGCCAGGCGACTCCGGCCTGTGCGGTACAATGATTTCCCCGATGCCGGCAGTTTCCGGGACTTTCTTATAAACATTTTCCGGGAGGTTCGGCAAGAGAGAAGCAGGGGAAAGATAATTAAATTCCTCCCCGACATACCCATGGAACAGAATGTGATTTTTCAGCTCCGGGAGGGCTCGCTGGGCGGGAAGGGCAGGGGGCTTGCCTTTTTCAATGCCCTGCTGGCAACCATAGATTTCCGGAATATGGTAAAAGGCCTCGATCTTGCAATTCCCTCCACAGCGGTAATAGGATCCCAGGAGTACGAGGAATTTATTGCCAGAAACGGGCTTTTGAAACTTATAAAAGAGACCCTAACAGAACAGGAGCTATCCAAAATATTTTTAAAAGCCCGGCTCTCCTCCGGCCTTCGGGAGAAGCTGATCCAATATCTTAAGGTAATGAAAAAACCTTTGGCAGTAAGATCTTCCGGACTCTTGGAGGACAGCCAGACACAGCCCTTTGCAGGAATCTACATAACCTACATGCTCCCAAACAATATTTCCTCCTTTGATGAAAGGCTCCGGCAACTGGAAGAGGCCATTAAGCTTGTATATTCCTCTATCTTCCGTAAAGAAACCAGGTCTTATCTGGAAAACCTCAACTACAGGGTAGAGGAGGAGCAGATGGCGGTAATAGTGCAGGAGGTGGTGGGGAATTTATACGGTCAGTATTACTATCCCCATATCTCGGGAGTTGCCCAATCCTTCAACTATTATCCTGTAACAGGGATAGCCCAGGAGGATGGTATTGCCGATATAGCCCTGGGTTTAGGCCAATTTGTGGTGGAGGGAGAGCGAGGCTACAGGTTCTGTCCTAAAACTCCCGGATTACAGTTCCTTTCCCAGGAGGATTACCTCCGGTATACCCAGACACATTTCTATGCCCTAGACTGCGGTGAACAACCTGTGGATCTGAGAAAGGGGGAATACTCGACCCTGGCAAGATTGGATATAAGACAGGCGGAAAGGGACGGTGTGCTGCAGTATTGCGCTTCTGTTTGGGATCCTCAGGACAACCGGATCCGGGACACCCTTTCCATTCCCGGACCAAGGGTTGTTACCTTTGCCAATATTCTTAAAGGATCCGCTATCCCCCTGGCAGAGGCCCTGGTGGAAATACTGGATCTGTCCGAAAAGGCTCTGGGAACCCCTGTAGAGATAGAATTTGCTCTTAATCTTCCCCTTTCTGGCAGTGATAACCCGATCCTGTATCTCCTTCAGGCCCGGCCGCTCTTCTTTAACCGTGGGGACCCCTACCAGGAGGGCCTTGAGGAGGAGGTCGGAGAAACACTGATCTATTCTCAGAACTGTCTGGGTAGTGGCTTTATTAAGGGGGTAAATTCAATCCTTTACATACCGCCGGAGAGTTTTTCCATCCACAAGACCCTTCAAATTCAGAAGGAAGTGGAGGAGATGAATGCTCTATGCAAGGAGATGGATCTGAATTACATCCTCTTGGGACCTGGACGCTGGGGAAGCAGGGACAGGTTCCTTGGAATTCCTGTAAGCTGGGGACAGATAAACAGGGCAAAGGTGATTGTGGAGTATGCCCTGCCGGAATTCCACCCTGAACCATCTTTAGGTACACATTTCTTCCACCTTCTACTCTCCTTGGGGGTGGGATACGTAACCATCCCTGAGCAGGAGGAATATTCCAGAAAGGCCTCCGCTTCCTACATTGATTGGGAAAAACTAAAAAAACTCCCCCTAAAAAAAGAGGGTAATTACTGTCGCCTTTCGGTACTACCAGAACCTTTGGTAGTTTTTCTTGAAGGGGCCCGGGGAAGCTGCAGGATATCAAAGAAAAAGGGCTCTATCTGAGTTTAACCTGACAGAGCCCTGAAAGCTTAAGTGGTCTAAAGGTTATTAAAGGAGCCGCTTCTTCTTTTTTAAGGCCAATCTGCGGAGGGTTTTTACAGGATCCTTCATCTTACTAAGGAAAATCATTGCTGCAATTATATAAGGTTTATAACTTGCTTCTCTATAGGTGTCATTGCGGAACCTTTCGAATACCGAGGCGGAAACCTCTCCCTGTTTGCAGCTAACTCCAGTAATATCCGCAGGTAGACAGTGCATATAAAGGGCTCTGTTGGTCAGGGAAAGCATCTCTTCCGTTGCCTCCCAGGAGGCGAACTTCCGGTTGTTTTCCAGACACTCCTTCTCCAGCTCCTCAAGACCCTTGGTATCCCTTTTTTTCAAAAGCTCCGTTCTCCTTTCCATTACAGAAAAGGGCGCCCAGGATTTAGGGTAAATCAGATCTGCGTCTTTAAAAGCCTCTGCCATGGAATTTGTCCTACTGTAGCTTCCGCCGGAAATCCGGGCATTGTCGCTGGCTACCACCTCTACCTCCGGCAGAAGGTTGTAACCCTCTGGATGGGCTAGAGCCACCTTCATCCCAAAGCGGCTGAAAAGACCGATTATTCCCTGGGGAACGGAGAGGGGTTTACCATAGGAGGGGGAGTATGCCCAGGTCATGGCTATCTTCTTCCCCTTAAGGTTTTCTATACCTCCAAAGTGATTCACCACATGGAGAAGATCCGCCAGCGACTGGGTAGGGTGGTCAATGTCGCATTGAAGATTCACTATTGCAGGCCTCCCAGGCAGAATCCCGTCGGCATATCCCCTGGAGACCGCTGAGGCAACCTCCCGGATATAGGTATTACCCTCTCCAAGGTAGATATCATCCCGGATACCTATGACCTCGGTCAAGAAGGAGATCATGTTTGCCGTTTCCCTTACCGTCTCTCCATGAGCCACCTGGGATCTTTTTTCATCCAGATCGCTAAAGCCAAGTCCTAAAAGATCACAGGCGCTGGCAAAACTGAACCGAGTTCTGGTAGAGTTGTCCCTAAAAATGGAAACTCCAAGACCGGAATCGAAGATCCGTAGGGAATAGTTTTTATCCCTCATGGTTTTTAGTATCTGGGCAGTCTTAAGAAGACCTATCAGTTCCTCAATGCTCTTTTCCCAGGTAAGAATGAAATCCTTTCCATACATCTGGGAAATATCAAAACTGTTTAATTTTTCTATCTCTTCCAGTATTTCCTCTTTGGTCATGATCTCCTCCTGCTCTTTTTTCTAATCAGAACTTGCCCAGGGCTTTAAGTATCTTTTCCGGGCTGAAGGGCCATTCCCGGATCCAGACTCCCAGGGCATCGTGAAGTGCTATGGCTACCGCCGGAGCAGCCCCATTGGTGCTGATCTCGGAAACAGATTTACCTCCAAAGGGTCCTTCCGGATCATTGGTTTCCACAAGAATTGCCTTAAAATCCTGGGGAATATCCAGAATAGAGGGTATCTTGTAATCCAGGAAATTGGGATTTATACAGCGGCCTTGAGAATCTATCTCCATCTTTTCCCAGAGGCTGTGTCCCAGGGACTTCATTACCCCTCCATAGATCTGCCCAAGGGAGAGCTCCGGGTTTATGGGGGTTCCGCAATCCTGCAAGGCATAGTATTTTTGAACCTTAAGTTCTCCGGTTTTTCGGTTTACCGCTATCTGGCAGAAATGGGCTCCGTAGGGGAAAGCCGCTTCGTCGGTGGTGTAACCGGCGGATACGGAGAGTTCCCCCTTTCCTGTTCCCCCTTGGGTATAAGCAGCCACCTCGGAGAAGGGAACCTCTCTTCTTCCTCCCTTAACCAGGCCTTCCGATGCAAGATAAAGTTTCTCCTTCGATTCAGATAGTATCTCCTCTGCGGTTTCCAGGATTAAGGCCTCCATTTTTTTGGCAGCTCTGTAGGTGGCATTCCCGGAGAAGAAGGTACCGCTTGAGGCATAAGCCCCGGTATCGTAGGGGGTGGTGTCCGTATCGCCGGAAAGAACGGTTACAGCGGAAAGGGGCACCTTAAGAACCTCGGCAGCAACCTTTGCCACCACGGTATCCAGCCCTGTACCGAGATCTGCTCCCCCGTTTTTCACCATAAAGGTTCCGTCCCAGAGCATCTTTATGTCTGTATTGGAGGCATCCAACCCAGGAAGTCCTGAGCCCTGCTGGATTATAGCAAATCCTTTTCCCAGAGCAATATCCGGGTCTCCGCTCTCCTCCCTTTCTCCCCAGCGGATAAGGTTTTTCCCTAATTCCAGGGCTTTTCCCAGGCCGCAGGTTATAACCTTCTGAGGAGTGCCTTCCCTTCCTTCTCCAAGACAGCGCAGAATCTCCAAAACACTCCCTTCCCGAACCCTGTTTTTTTCCACCACTTCCATCTGATCCATTCCCAAGGCTTCTGCAAGTTCCGCCACCGCCACCTGGAGTGCAAAGGAACCCTGGGGAGCCCCGTAACCCTGATAAGCCCCCGCTGGGGGGATGTTGGTATAAGCTGTAGTTATGTTGAACTGCACATTGGGACATAGAAAGAGGGGAAGAGATTTGGAACAGGCATTCATCGGAACTGTAAGGCAGTGGGATCCGTAGGGGCCTGTATTGGCAAAGAGATTCATAAGGATCCCGGTGATGGTTCCATCCTTACGGGCCCCAATCTTTATCCGGAATTTGATAGGATGTCTGGTTCTTGAGGCCTGGAATTCCTCCTCCCTGGAAAAACGGAAAAGCACTGGTTTTCCGGTAAAATAAGCGGCATAGGCGCAAACCTCTTCCAGGACAATGTCCTGCTTAGCGCCGAACCCGCCGCCGACCCTCTCCTTTATTACCCTTACCTGATTTTCCTTGAGGCCCAGGATATAGGCCACAATCCTACGGACATGCCAGGGTACCTGGGTGGAAGCATGGATAACAACCCTGTTTCCATCCATTTTTGCGTAGGCGATATGAGGTTCCAGGGGTGTGCATTGTACCTGGGAGGTTTCATACTCCCGTTCTATTGTAACCTCCGCTTGGTTGAATCCCTCCTCAAGACTCCCTATTCCGCCTGTAACAGAGGCGGCAATATTTTTAAGAGGCTCGGCGCCGATGGAAAACTGGTAAAGTATCGTACCCTCCCTGGGGTCGGGAACCAAGGGAGAACTCGGTGGAAGCCCCTCTCCTTGAATGTGATAGGATCCGGCATGCACCAGAGGCGCTCCAGGTTTTAAGGCTTCTTCCACAGTAAAGACCGGCTTTAGGGGTTCGTAGGTAACCTTGATAAGGGATATAGCTTGTCTTGCGGTTTCCACACTCTCTGCCACTACTGCCGCAACTCTGTCTCCCGCATGCCGGAGTTTGCGGCCAAACATATTTCTATCGTAGGGGGAGGGTTCGGGGAAGCCTTGGCCGGCCTGGTTATAGGGAAGATCGGGGGAATTCCTGTAGGTGATCACCGCCGCCACTCCTGGTAGTGCCTCGGCGGCACTGGTGTCGAGATCCTTAATATAGGCACTGGCAAAGGGGCTTCGTAGCATAACAAGGTGGTAGGATCCTGGTTCAACAAAATCCTCCACAAAGGCCTTTTCCCCCCTAACAAGTTTTGACCCATCCACTTTCCCGCGGTTTTTCCCTATCCACACCAGGTCCTTCCGGAATTCGGGAGGAGTATAATTGCTATTCTCAGCCTCCTTAAGCTCCCGGGAGGCAAGTTCTACTGCGTGAAAGATCTGTTGATACCCAGTACAGCGGCAGAGAATCCCAGAAAGGGCATCCTGAATCTCCTCCTTCGTGGGGACAGGTTTCTCTTTTAAAAGGGTATCTATCGCCAGCACCATGGCCGGAGTACAGTATCCGCATTGAACTATTCCACTTTTCACCATAGCCTTCTGAATCAGGGTGAGTTCCCTGGACTTGGAGAAGTATTCCACAGTATAGATCTCTGCTCCATCGATCTGGGGAGCAAGAAGAAGGCAGGAATTTACGGTTTTTCCATTGAGTATTATGGTGCATAAACCACAGGTCCCCCGACCGTCACAGCCATTGCGGAGGGATATGAAACCCAGGGAGACAAACAGATCTCTGACCTTGGTTTCCGATGCTATTTCCAGAACCTTTGGTATCCTGTTTAAGGTAAAACTGATTTTCATAAAAGAGCCTCCCTTAAAAGAGCCGAGGCGATCCAGGACTTAAAATCCGCCGAACCTCTGTGGTCATCCCTGGCCTTTCCATCTTTTTTAATAAAAGGAAGAAGATCCTTCTCCAAGGGAGGTTTGGAAAAACCGGAAAGATAATTCTCCGTCGCAGGAAGCCTAATTACTGTTGAGTCCAGTCCTCCGCAGGCAATAAGAATTTCCCGGTAAGAATCGAGAACGGAATAGCGGACGGCCACACTAACTACGGCTATATCATTAGCCGTGCGGGAGTATTTCCTGTAGGAGAACCTATACTTTGTAAGAGAGTCAAGGTCCAGCAGCACTGCGGTTATAAGTTCTCTGCGCCCAGCCCGTATATATTCCTCCAAGGGCAGGGTAACCACATTCTTATCTACTGCAAGCTCCAGGGAGGCTTTCAGAACAAACAGGGAGGGTAAGGTGCTGGAGCAGGATTTCCTTGCCCCTAGGTTTCCTCCCAGGGTGGCCATATTCCGTATATTCCTGTTGGTCATTCCGGCAATTCCTTGTTTAAGTACCGGAGGAACTTTTGGATTTTCCAGTATTTCCTGCAGGGTGGCGAGGGCTCCTATCCTAAGGAGATTTTTGTCCTGTCTTATCTCTTTTAAAGGTAAACTGCCCAAGGAGATAAGCCTTGTAACAGGGGAGGGAAAATCGGGATTGTTTAACTCCGTTCCACCAGCCAGAAAAAAACTGGTCTCATTCTCCTGATCAAAGAAGTGAACCGCCTCCCCGATGGTCTTTGGTATAAGATATTCCAGGCTCATAGGCCACCTCCTGAAAATTAAAGTTTCTGATTCAATCTTCTAGAACAATCATTGGCTTTTTCCATTATCTTCCTTTCAGAGGCGGTAGTCAAATGACCCTCCCGGACAACAATCCTTCCGTTTACGATGGTGTAGGCAGTTTTATGGGAGATCCCGCAGAAGAGAAGGGCTGCCACAGGATCGCTAAGGGAGCCGGCATACTCAAGACTGTTCAGATCAAAGATTGCAAGATCGGCTGCGTATCCCTCCCTAATTCTTCCTATTTTTGGGAAACCGAGGGTTTTTGCTCCTTCCACCGTAGCCATATTAAAAATCGTAGAAACATCCATGGCGGAGGCACCATATCTAATTCTCTGTAGGAACAGGGCCTGGCGCATCTCTCCCAGGTAATCAGAGGAATCATTGGAGGCTGAACCATCCACAGCCAGGGAAACAGGAATTCCGCGGGAGATCATCTCCTTTACCCTTGCAATCCCGGAGCCAAGTCTCATATTGGAAGAGGGACAATGACACACACCGGTGCCTGTTCTTTCCAGCAGATCCAGTTCCTCGTCGGTAAAATGGATTCCATGGGCATAGGATACATCGTGACCTATAAAACCGGCCTCTTCCATGAGAACCAAGGGTCTCTTGCCATATTTTCTAAGACAGTATTGATCCTCATCCGCAGTCTCTGCCAGGTGGGTGTGAAGCTTTACCCCTTTTCTGCGGGCCAGGAGAACCGTCTCTTTCAGAAGTCTTTCGCTTACTGAAAAGGGGCTGCAGGGGGCAAGGGCGATCCTTTGAAGGGAAAAGTCGGAGGAATCATGATACCTGTTTATAACCCTTTCGCTGTCCAGGAGAATCGTCTCCTCTTCCTGGACCACCGAATCCGGGGGGAGCCCTCCATCCTTTTTACTCAAGGACATGGAACCCCGGGTGGGGGCAAAACGGATTCCCGTTTCCCTGGCAGCCTCAAGCTGGAGTCCCATTAAGTCCTCAGAAAAACCCTTTGGATAGAGGTAATGATGGTCAGTAGTACAGGTGCATCCTGTTTTTAGGAGTTCCGCAGTGGCAAGCTGGGTAGACCAGTAAACGGCCTCTGGATCGATATTCTTCCAGATCTCGTAGAGATAGGTAAGCCAAGTAAAGAGTTTGGCGTTCTGTACAGCCGGGAGATTCCGGGTGAGGGTCTGATAGAAATGATGGTGGGTATTCACAAATCCCGGAACCACCACCGAGGAAGAGCAGTCGATTATCTCCAAAGGCTCCTGTTTCTCAGTCACCTCTAGATCCGGTTTGATGGCGGTTATTCGGTTTCCCGTAATCAAAAGATCCATCCCGGTTACAGGGATATCGCAATAAAGAGAAAGACAATTCTTAAGAAGGATCATCCTGTGCCTCCTTTTTGTTATCCTGAAATCACCTCGTTTCCAACCTTTCTTGCCCTTTCCGGTTTATCCAGGTTGATTCCAAGGTTCATACCGATCTCTACCAGAAGGTTCCACCCTGCACAGATCTGGATGTACTGAGAGAAATCCCCTCCTTCTGGAATCTTAAGGGTTGGGAAAAGGGTCTCCCGGGAGGAGATGGCAATTACCTTAAGCCCAACTCCATCGATCAGTACCTCCTTGAACTTGCTCTCCTCTTCAGGTATAGGATCGATAACAAAGACAATGTCTCTTGAATCCATAACCTCCTCAATGCCGTGAACAGCATAGGAGCCTTCCAGGTAATCCGATTTTTTCCTAGTTATTTCATTGGTTTTAAGGGTCAATTCCTCCGCTACTCCGTCATTGTATCCTGCAAAGTAGATGGTGGGGGCTTCTGCAGCGGCGGAGACAATAGAGGGGTCGATCTTCATTGTTAAAGCTGCCTCCATTTTCTCAGAAAGCTCCCTTAAAGAGAAGGGATCCTTCTTCCCAGAGAGTTTCCTTATAAGAGTTTCATAAAAAAGGGCCTGTTCCACCACACTCTTAGTAGCTGCCACGGCCTGCTCCTTCCCGCAGTTGAGGATGAAGGTTTTTGTACAAAGGGTTTCCAGCACTGTACCGGTATTGGCGGTAAGACAGTAACGGTGAGGATTGTTCTCTTCCTTCAGTTTCTGAGCCAAGGCTACCACTTCCTTGGTTCTGCCGGAATTTGAGGCGAGAAACACTGAAGAGGAATCAAGGTTGTACTCTGCCCCCTGGCGGGAACCCTCGGTGAAAAGGTGATGGGTACATCCCCATCGATAGGCTTTCCTTAGACTGTTTTTCGCAGGAAAGATTCTGCTGGAGCCTTCCCCGGTAAGGAAAAGGGATTTGGATCTCTTTACCGCCTCGGCAAAGGAATCAACGGAAGCTATGTTGAAACCTGACACTACTTCGGGGGTCTCCATCATCTCCTTAACTAGAGCAAAACGGTTGTAATTGGATTCCTGGGAATTCATAAAACTATCCTCCTTTTTCAGATTCTTTTTTCTAGTTCCATAAGTAGGTTGGTAAACTGATCCGTTTCCTCCCTAACCTTTATTACAAAATCATTATCCTCTACTCTTCCCAAGGCAGCTTCCATCTCCTCCTGATTCCGGAAGGTAGCCCTTCGGAAGGGATTCTCAAAATCCTTTTTTCTTGTCTGGTAAACTTGTTCACAGATGTATTCCTGAATCTTTTTTGCTTTTCCTAGGGCTTCCAGCCAGATCTTTCTATCTATCTCCTTTGATTCATAGATAAAACGGAGAATAAAGAGGCTATGGGCCTGTTTTGCGAGGGGATATTCGGCCCAAAGTTCATCGTAGCGATGATGGATCTCCTCCCAAGTGGATAAAACACCTTTGCCAATATCTTCCCGGAGCCTATCTACTTCCGCCTTTGGAACCAATTGTCCACCCAAATTTACCCATTCCCTATGGATTCTTTTATCCAGGATTCCTGATAAAGAATTAAGGGATGCTTCTGGATTGTTTTTAAAGAAAAGGGCAAGGTTCTTTACACTGTAATAGAGAAGCATATCCCTATAAGCCTGGTAAGCCTTCTGGGGGTGGAGGATTAATGCTTTTCGTTGAGATTTTTCAAGTCCCTCTCCCAGAACCTCCAGGGTTTCTGCTGGGCCCTCGGGATCTTTAAGAAGCTTTTTGCCTTCCTCGATAAGAAGGGAATCCTCTATCCTCTCCACATCCTCCCCGCGCCTTCGGAAGGCTGCCTTTCCTGTCCACCTTTCCAAAAGGGTCATAGCAAAGAGGATCTCTTCTGTTGTATCTGGAGCCAGATGGTCGAATTCTATATTCTGCACCTTTTTCTGGCGTTTATCTCTGTGGATGAATTTCCAGGAGTTTCTGGCCAAGGCATACATATTATTCCTCCACCAGAAGGCTGGAGTTATCTCCAGACGATCGGCGGAATAGTTATTGCTAAGAAGAGAGAAGGGAAAGGGGATATCCAGTTCCGCAGGATAGTCCGCCTTGGCTAGAAGAATAAAAGAGGCAAAACGGCAGGAATGTTTAAGGCTTGTACACAGCCCTGGCCAAAACCCCCGGCCTGCCTGGATCTCGTTGTCATTAGCCCGGCTGTTATGATTGGAACCTATGGTTGCTCCCGCAGCCATATTGCTCTGCCCCATTACCACCGAAGCTATCAGAAAGGAGTTGTTGTGATGCTGTTCATGGGCAGGGAAAATCAGGTTATTCAGAACCTCGCAGCAGGAGATGGTGGAATTATCCCCCAAAAAGGAGTTTATAAGACGAGCGCCGTACTTAAGGTTTGAATTATTCCCCAGGATAAAGCGAACCGCCTTGCAGCCGTAGAAGATGTGGCAACCGTAGCCTATTATGCCATTTACCAGTTCCACTCCCTCGCCGATCTGGGATGGTTCTTCCTTGGAGGAGTTTATGGTAAGGTTCTTAAGTTTATTCGCCCCTTTTATGTAGCAGTGGGAGCCGATTCTGACATCCTTAAGGATCCTCGAATTCTTGATCACCGAATTGTCCCCAATGGTACCGTAGTGACCTCTTCTTTTATCAAAGCGGTTTTGAGTTATCTCCTTTAACTTTGTCTGAAGTTTATGATCATCCCTGTATTTTGCCCAAAGATAGGCATCGGCGGTGATCATTCCATCGAAGGGAATTACCTTCCTGCAGCCGGTTTCGTTCATTATATCAAGCCAGATCCGGATCTCCTCCTTTTCCCCCTCCTTTACAATCCCGTTTCCGAATTTTGAATAATTTGTGGTATGCATCTCGTCCAGATTGAAGAGGATGCAGTTATTTCCCAGAATATAATGGGCAAGATAATGAACCTCGTGGATGGCGCAGTCATCCCCCACATCGCAGGAGATTATTAGGCTGTTTGTTATTCCTCCGGGAAGAAAAAGATCATGGTATTCCAGGACTATCTCTCTAACTCTACCCAGGCGGACAAGCCCGAAAAATCGATTATTCTTTATCAGATTTGGTTCAAAGGGATCGGAAACCAACAGATCGTCCCAATTGTCGGCGGTATTGTTATTCTTAACAAGAACCTCGACTTCGTCGGATCTTAAGGCTCTGTAATTCCTTTCCTGTATACTTCCTTGAATATCCCGAAGGTGGTACTCATCCTTACCTTCGGGAAGATACTGGGGTGGTATAAAACTGCGGCTTAGGCTCTCCATGCCGAGAAGATGAATTTCACTCATGGCTATTGTTCCTCCCTTGTTTGTGTATAAGTTTTATTCAGAAATTCGGCAATCAGCCTTAAAGAAACCTCTCTCCGGTAAAAAGCAGTGGAACGCTGGTCATCTATAGGAGAGAGCAGTGGTCCGTAATACTCTTCCCCAAGGATCTTTAATTCCGGAAAATTCCATGAATCCCTTTTGGTGATCCTTTCATAGATCTCCTTCTCTGCTTGCCTGGAACGGATAACTCTGGGGGCGCAGGCTCCCAGGGCAAGACGGGGTTCCTTGTGCGCCTGGGAAGTGAAGGCAAAAAAGGAGACCTTGGAAAGTGCGTCTGCCCTTCTGGTACCGATCTTTCGGTAGGTCCAATCCTTAAAGACCGGGACGGGAAAAGTGACTGCAGTAAGGAGCTCCTCTTTACCCAGAGATGTTTTGCCAGGAGCAAGGATAAAATCTTCCACAGGAACCGTTCTTTTGCCTTGTAAGGAGGATAGTTCCAAAACTGCATCGCAGGCATAGAGAAAGGGTAGGGTATCGCCGGCGGGAGAGGCATTGCACAGGTTCCCCCCTAGGGTTCCAAGATTGCGGATTCCAGGACCTGCAATCTCCTCCAAAGCGCTTTTAAAAGGGAGAGGTATATTATCCTCCTGTAAAAGTTCCGCAAGGGTGGTGCAGGGTAGTATTCTCAAACCTCCAGGAATTTTATTCACTCCCCTTAGTTCGGGAAGATGCCCAAGGTATAGGATCGGTTTTTTAAAATCAGGAGGTGCGCTAGGGGCCGTCCTGAACTTAACCATAAGATCCGTTCCTCCAGCAAAGGGGATCACACTTTCTGCTGCTCTGATTCTAAGAGCCTCCGCTAAGGATTGGGGATAAAAGGCTTTTACCATACTCCTTCTCCTTTCTCCGCAGCAAGAAGCACACCCTTGATAATGGATTCATAACCCGTGCAGCGGCAAAGATTGCCGCTTAAGGCATCCCGAACCTCCTCCCTGGTGGGAGAGGGGTTTTCCGAAAGCAGGGCTTTGGAGGCCATGATAAACCCGGGGGTGCAGAAGC
>Ga0067045_1029009_pt1 | contig 24899 bp, 25 predicted proteins | sample TerdegcTABiofilm_FD_59184 | JGI IMG/M metagenome (GOLD analysis project Ga0067045, IMG submission 59184) | Combined Assembly of (Gp0054472, Gp0054536) Wastewater bioreactor microbial communities from Singapore -Terephthalate degrading... | reverse complement strand
GCCGCTCCCGCCGCTCTGGCAGCGCCGGTGGCAGGGCTGGTCAGCGCGCCTGCGCCGGGCCTGGGCCGTCCTGCGCGGCGCCGACGACCTGCCTTTAGCCCGGGCGGGGCGAATAACCCTATCCTGACGGATGCAAATTTGCGTTTGTAGTGGCGGCTTCAGCCGCTCTTAGCTCTTCAGGCAACGTCTGAAGGTGCCACTACCAGCCCCTTGCTCTTTGATTTGAGCCAGGCCTGTGTAAGTCCTGCATAGCCGGTCTGCGCCGCTGTAACGCTGGTGACTGGTTGACCAGGTAACTGACTTACGAGTAACTTTATGCCCGGAGGTACCATGAAAGCGTTTGTACTGCTCAAAAGCCAGGTCGGGGCGGGCAACGCCATCGTGCAAACCCTGCGCCGGCTGCCGGGTGTCCGCGAGGCCGAGGTGACCTTCGGCCCCTACGACGTCATCGCCATCGTGGAGACCGAGAGCCTGGAGGGACTGGGCACGCTGGTCACCAACGGCGTCCAGACCATCCCTGGGGTGATTGACACGCTTACCTGCCTCGTCGTCGGCTGAGGCCCTGAAGCTCAACTCGCCGTGGGCGGGCGCGTTGTCCCGTTCCGCGACAACCGCAGTACCCCCAGCCCCGAGACGGCCATCAGCCCGCCGCCGATGAGAAACGTCGCCTCCAACGAAAGATACCGCGCCGTCCAACCGCCCAACAGCGGCGCGACCGCGTTGGAGAGCGAGACCGCCATCGCGTCCAGCCCGTAGGCGGTCCCCTCGCGCCCTTCCGGCGCACTTCGTCCCACAAAGGCACTGATCACCGCTAACGTCCCGCCGACGGCCAGCCCCAAGAGCGCCTGCCAGACCACCAGCAGCGCATAGACGGGGATCAGCCCCTGGAGCAGGAGTGCCGTTGCCGCCCCGGTTGCACACAGCAGCAAAATCCGCCGGCCGCCGTACCGGTCGCCGAGGCGGCCCAACAGCGGCGCTGCCACCGCGCTCGTCAGCCCGGAGATCGTCGCCAGCAGGCCGGAGGCGGAGCCGAGCAGTGTGCTTTCCGGCATGATCGCCTGCACCAGCAACGGTAACATCGGCGCAGTCATCTGCACACCCAGCCGCAGCCCAAAGCGCAGCAGCAACACCACGCCCAGCAGGGAGGCGAAGAGGAGTCTCATCTGCTTCCAGGCCGGCTCTTTGACGGCGCTGGCGACCGGGGTGAAGCGCTCGTGGACCTGCGTCAGGATCACCAGCCCGCCGGCGAGCAACAGCGCCCCCGTAGCCACAAACACCTGCCGGTAGCCGATCCAATCGGCGACGAAGCCGCCGAACAGCGGCCCGAGCGACTGCCCCAGAAAGATTGCTACCTGCAGCTTACCTAAGGTTTCCCCCAGCTGCTCGCGCGGCGTAGAACTGGCCACCATCGTCGTAGCCGCGGCTACCGTGCCGGTGATGGCCCCCTGGAACATGCGCAGCAGTGCCAGTTGCCAGGCCGTTTGCGCCAGCCCCATCGCAGCGGTGATCAACGCCCCGCCGAACATCGCCCGTTCCACCATCAGCTTGCGCCCGTAGCGGTCGCCCAACGCGCCCCAGACCGGCGCCAGCAATCCCATGGTGAAAAAGGGCGCGGAGTAGATCAGCCCCGTCCAGGTCCGCACCTCGTCGCCCTGAATGCCCAGGTATTGGATGTAATAGGGGAGGATGGGGGTGATGGAAGAAAAGCCCACGAGTGCCAGCAACTCCGCGATCCACGTCGCCCACAAATTCCGCTTCCAGTTTCCATCCATATGGCCTCTATGAGAGAAAGGTTAGCGAGGCTAAGCATATCACGAACCGGAAGAATAGCAACCTTTCACCTTGACAATGTGGTAGGTAGCTGTAAAATAAAACCGACCGGTTGGTATCTTTTGGAACAGCCCATGCAAAAACGCAGCGAAGAGACTCGCACCCATCTGTTGGAGGCGGCCGCGCACTGTTTCGCCCGCCAGGGCTACGACGCGACCGGCGTCGCCGAGATCTGCGCCGAAGCCGGCGTGAGCAAGGGAGCGTTCTACCACCACTTTCCCACCAAGCAGGCGCTCTTCCTGGAATTGCTCAACCAGTGGCTGGCGGGGTTGGACGAGCAGCTCTCCGCCGCGCGGGCCGCTACCCAGAACGTGCCCGCCGCGTTCACGCGCATGATCGCGCTGGCCCATGAGCTGCTGAGGACCGAAAGCCGCCAGATCCCGCTGCTGCTGGAATTTTGGGATCAGGCCCGCCACGACCCGGAGGTTTGGGCGGCGACTATCGCGCCGTACCGGCGTTATAGCGATTACTTCGCCGCGCTGATCCAGGCCGGCATTGACGAGGGGACGTTCCGGCCGGTCAACTCCCACGTGGCTGCTCACACCCTGGTCTCGTTGGCGATTGGGACACTCTTGCAGCGCTGGTTGGATCCAGACGGGGCCGATTGGGGCCAGGCCGGATCTGAGGCGCTGAGCATGTTTCTGGAGGGCTTGCTGGCACCGGAGAGCCAGGGAGGCACGGCTACTTAATCGTAAAATGTCACGCGCAATACGTTGTTGAGTTTTGGGACCTCCATCGCCTTGCCGGTATTTTATTGTCTTGCCGGTCTTATCCTTTTAGATTTGTCCGATGGAGGTGAACGATGAACGTATTGCTGACCGGCCCCTTTGGTAATATTGGCACCAGCACGCTGACCGAACTGCTCAAGCAGGGTCATCGGGTGCGCTGCTTTGATCTGCGGACCAAAGCCAACGAGCAGAAAGCTCGCCTGTTCCAGCCCCACGTGGAAGTCATCTGGGGTGATCTGCGCCAGCCGGCCGACCTGGTGGCAGCGGTGCAGGATCAGGATGTGGTGATCCACCTGGCCTTCATCATCCCCAAAATGTCGGCCACCGGCGTGGAATCGGAGCGCCGCCCCGATTGGGCCCGCGAGATCAACGTCGGCGGCACGCAAAACCTCCTGGACGCGCTCCATACGCTCCCCCGGCCTCCCCGGCTGGTCTTTGCTTCGTCCGTTCACGTCTTTGGCCCCCCGCGCCTGCACCAACCCTGCGTTTCGGCGGCCGATACGTTAAATCCGCTGGAACATTACTCGCGGCACAAGGTGGAATGCGAACAGCGCGTGCGGGCTGCGGGCCTGGAGTGGACGATCCTCCGCTTTGGGGCCACGTTGCCGCTGGCGATTCAATTGGATCCCGGCATGTTTGATGTCCCCCTGGAAAACCGGATTGAATTTCTCCACACGCACGACGCCGGGCTGGCGGTAGCGAACGCGGTCGGCTCGGCGGAGGTCTGGGGCAAAGTCCTTTTGATCGCCGGCGGGCCACGGTGTCAATTTCTCTATGGGGATATGGTCGCCAGGATTCTAACCGCCATGGGGGTGGGGATGCTGCCGGAGTCAGCCTTCAGCCATACGCCTTTCGGTACCGACTGGATGGACACGACTGAAAGCCAGGCGCTGTTGCATTACCAGCAACGCACGCTGGATGATTACATCCGCGATATGGTGGCGTTGCTGGGGGTCCGGCGGCTGCTGATCCGCCTGTTCCGGCCCTTTGTCCGCCTGGCGCTGCTGAACCGCTCCCCTTACTATCGGCGTCCCCGGCGGAAGGTGGTCTATGAACCTGCAGGGTAAAGTCGCGCTTGTGACCGGGGCTTCCAGCGGGATCGGCGCTGCGACGGCGCGTTGTCTGGCCCGGGCGGGTTTGACCGTGGTCCTGGTGGCGCGGCGGGCCGAACGTCTGGAGGCGCTCGCGGCTGAGCTGGAGGCCACCGGTGGTCGCGCCCACGTCCGGCCGGCCGATTTGACGGTGTCGGCGGAACGGGAGCGGCTCTGGGCCGAGGTGCACGCCCGTTACGGCGGCGTGGATGTGCTGATCAATAATGCCGGACTGGGCTGGTACGGCTATGCGGCCGAGATGCGGTGGGAGCAGGCCGAGTCGCTGGTTCAGGTGAATGTGGCGGCGGCTGTACAGCTGACGTTGCTGGCGCTGCCGGCCATGCGGGCCCGTGGTTACGGTCACATTGTCAACGTCAGTTCGGTGGCGGGCAGCCTCCCCAGCCAGGGGGCCGCGCTCTACAGCGCCTCCAAGGCCTTTCTGGATAATTTCACCGTCGCGCTGGCGCGCGAATTGCGCGGCAGTGGGGTGTGGGTCAGCGTGATCAAGCCGGGACCGGTGGCTACTGAGTTTTTTGACGTCTCGGCGCAGCACTCTGGCGGGCGGCACATCCCGGTGGAGCGCCTGGCTGTGACCGCTGAGGCGGTTGCCGGGCGGATCTTGCGGGTGCTGCGACGGCCGCGCCGGGTCGCCTATGTGCCGTGGTGGCTGGGAGTGGTCCCGGCGGTGGAATTCTACTTCGGTTGGGTGCTGGACCTGGTGGGGCCGCTTCTGCTGCGGCGTGAGTACGCCACGGTGGAAAGACGACAAAAGACGGCCCGCAATCCGCAACCCGTACCATAAAAACTGCTGGCATCCGGTTGGAGCCAGGAAACAGGGGGGATCAAGATGGAGATTCGGCGGGCCAGTTGGGACGATCTTTGGCGAACGGCGCGCGCGGCGGTGAGCGATCTCGCGCCGGTAGATCTGGAGATGGGGGCCTGGGTGCGCCGCTTAGGGCGTCATCCGGTGGCGCTGGGGTTGAGCGGCGCCTTGCAACATTTTGAGACCTGGCTGGCGGTGGCCGGCCGTGAGATGATGGGGTACCTGGCGCTGGGGGCAGCTTCGCAACACCTGCACATCTGGCTGCTGGGGGTGCGTCCGGGGGCGCGCCGGCAGGGGGTGGGGCAGGCGTTGTTGGCCCAGGCCGCCGCGCGGGCCCACGAGCAGGGCTATTGGTGGACGGGGTTGAGCGTCACGGCGAGCAACGCGCCGGCGGTGGCGCTTTACCGGCAGGCGGGTTTCACGCCCTGGCGCGAGGTGCGCTTCCGGCGGACGGCGGGCGCGATCCTGCCGGTGCAGCCGGACCCGGCGCTGGCAATCCGGCGGGCGGCGGGGGCAGAACGGCGGGCGGCGTTGTGGGGAGTGGGGGCGCAGATACGGCGGGAGGCCGGGCTGAGCGCGCCGGTGATCTTGCGCGACCTGTTGCCGCGCTCCGGTTTGTTGCGGGGGACGCTCTATGTGCTGCTGCGCCAGGATGAGGCCGTGGGGGCTGCCTGGCGCCAGGGGCCGGAGACGCACCCGGTGTTGACGTTGGCGCTGCCGCCGGGCGAGGACGTGGGGGGCTTTCTCAAGCTATTGGTCCAGCAGCATATGGCGACCCCACCGGCACTGACTGTCAGCTTTGTCTCGGCGGCGCAAGCGGTCGCGGCGCGGGAACCGTTGCTGGCGCTCGGGTTTCACGAGGAGCCGGAGCCACGCTGGGAGATGTTGCGCCGGGAGTGGGGCACTGCTGCCCTGTAATCACAAAAAAGTGGCCGGCACTGTTACAGTGCCGGCCACGGTGGTTACAGGTTATCCCCGTTTAGAGGTTTGATTCCAGGTCCTTAGCCAGCTTGGCCTTGGGTTTGTAGCCGGTACTGCGCAGGACCTCTTGCCCTTCTTTGAAGAGGATCAGCGTAGGGATGCCCAAAACCCCATAGCGAGAGGCCAGAGCCGAGTTCTGGTCAACGTCTACCTGCACTACCAGCATCCGCTCGGCGTAGTCGTGCGCCAGTTCTTCCACCACCGGGGCAAGCTGCCGGCAGGGCGGGCACCAGCTGGCCCAGAAATCAACCAGGACGGGCAGGGTAGACTTGAGAACGACGCTCTCAAAATTGCTTTCATCAACGGCGGTTAAATTGGCCATGGCTTACCTCACTCTATAGGATTGGTAATTATGATTATCGCACGGGGACAATCTTTGTCAAGCGCTATCCGGCCAGGATGCGCAGGACGATCCCCGGTTTGAGCAGGACCGCGGGTGAGAGGGTGTTGTTGAGCAACCCATCCAGTGCCTGCGCTACAACCGGATCGTGGCCGGCACGGCGGATGGTGCGGTTGACGATCCAGGGATAGCCCAGTCCGATCCGCACCAACCGCGCGGCCCGATGGCTACTGTCAAACCGCCGGTGGAACTCGCGCCCGTAGGCGGCCAGTGCCCCGGCGGAGAAATCGCCCTGTTCCAGCGCGCGGCGAGCGTGGTCGGCTGCGAGCCGGCCGGACTCTAACGACGGCCCGACTCCCTCTCCGGTAACCGGGCTGACCAGGCCCGCCGCTTCGCCGGCGACCAGCACGTTGTCGGTGAAGGGTTGGATCCGGTCGGCGTCGGTGCGCAGCGGATGTCCTTTAATGCTTCCCTGCAACCGCGCTCCCTTCAGGGCCGTTTGCACGTAAGGGTTTTCGGCGATAAAAGTTTCCAACATTTTGGTCAAACTGATGCGCAGGCGGTGCACATCGCGCACATACATCCCCAAACCGACGTTGGCCACCCCGTTTTGCAGGTGAAAGAGCCAGCCATAGCCCGGCAGGATGCTTTTCTCCCAGTGGATTTCCAGCCGGCCGGCCGGCCCGGCGTCGCCCTCAAAGTAACCGCGCACAGCGACAATGTCGGCCGGACCGGAGGGGACCAGCCCTAACGTGCGCGTAAAAGCCGAGATGCCGCCGTCGGCAGCGATGACCAGCGGGGCTTCCAACGTCACCGCGTGGCTGTCGGCCCGGCCGAGGGCCTGCACCCGGTGCGCGGTTGGCCGCTCCAGGCCGGTGATACGTGTCTGCTCATAGAGGTGGGCCCCGGCGGCCACTGCCCGTTGTACCAGGGCCGCATCCAGCGCGCGGCGGGGGATGAGATGCCCGCGCGGGCCAGGGGCCGGCCGGGTCTGCACGACGCTGTGATCGGGTGAGCCGAGGAAGAACCCGGTGAACTCGGTGCCGCTTTCGGTGTGCGCCCATTCGGCCAGGCCCATCTGGGCCAGGACCTCCATCGCGCCGGGACAGATGCCGTCGCCGCAGATTTTATCGCGCGGGAAAGTGGCTTGATCCACCAGCGCCACGTTGACGCCGGCCTGGGCCAGGAAAAAAGCCGCGGCCGCGCCGGCCGGTCCGGCGCCGACCACAATGACTTGGGCGGTAATCGTGGACAAGGGCACCTCTATCCGATCAGCAGGCGCAGGGCTGCTCCCGGTGTCAACAGCGCGCCGGGCGACTTGAGCGCGATGATCACGTCGTTCATCAGGCTGGCAAAGGTCTCGTCGTGGCTGGCGCGGCGGATGGCGCGGTTGAGGAGCCAGGGCTGGCTGATCACCCAGCGTGCCAGGCGGGCGGTGCGCTGGAGGCCGTCGTAGCGCCGGTGAAAAGCACGCCCATAGGCCGCCAGCCCGGCGGCGGAGAAGTCGCCGCGCTCTAAGGCGCGCAGGGCGTAGGTCGCCGCCAGCTCACCGCAGATCATGGAGAGGCTGATGCCCTCGCCGGTGAGGGGGTTGACGACGCCGGCCGCTTCGCCGGCCACCAGCACGTTATCGGTGAAAGGCTTCACCTGGCGGGCGTTGGCCCGGAGCGGATGGCCCCGCAGACTGCCTATGAGCCGTGGCTGGGGGAACCGGGCCCGGGCGTGAGGGTTTTGCGTCAGGAACGTTTGTAACATCGTCTCCAGATTCAACCGCCACCGTTTCACATATGCGGCATAGATGCCGATCCCCACGTTGGCCCGTCCGTGCCCCGTCGGGAAAATCCAGCAATAGCCGGGCGTTACCGCGCGCTCCCAATGGATCTCACACTGGCCCGGGTCGCCGATGTCGCCCTCAAAATAGCCGCGCAGTGCCACCCACTCAGCCGACCGGGGCGCCAGTCCCAGCCGCCGGGTGAACGAGACCGGCCCCCCGTCGGCCGCGATGACCAGCGGCGCTTCCAGAGTGACGTCCTGCCGGCCCGCTGTCCCCTTCAACCGGACACGCTGCGCACTCAGCCGTTCCAGGTCGGTGATGTGGGTGCCCTCTTGCAGCCGGGCGCCGGCCGCCACCGCTTGCCGGATCAGGGCCTCGTCCAGGGCCAGGCGCGGGATCAGGTAGCCCCACGGTTCGGGGCGTTGGGGCGGGAAGGTGTGGGCCGTGGAGCCGTCAGGCGAGCTCAAGAGGTAGGAAAGGTAGGGATTGAAGTGTTGCTCCTGCACCCAGGAGGTCAGCCCCAACCGGGCGAGCATCCCTATACTGTGGGTGTTGAGTCCGTCGCCGCAGGCCTTATCGCGGGGGAAGGTGGCCTGCTCCACCACAAGCACGTTAGCGCCGGCCTGAGCCAGAAAGAAGGCCGCGGCAGCCCCGGCTGGGCCAGCACCGACAACGATGACCTGAGTCTCTGTCATGGTGGTCACATGTGCACTCCTGCAAGGAATGGATTATCGGCGATCAGAAAGTGGTCGCTGGCTGCGGCTTTCAAGACGTCGCCGGGCCACGACGACCGAAATGATTATAGCATGGTTTGTTGTTTCGTAGAAATTGCCGAGAGGGAGTTTTACAGAGGGATACAGAAAAATAACGTCCCTGCTCAAGCGGTGAAAAAGTCTTGCGTAATAGAATTAACGTTCTATTGCAAACCATTTTTCTCGTGCTATAATGACAACAGCGGTCTGTTCCAGGCCTCCTGCTCGGTTTGCCGGGATTGTGTTTTGATTATTTCGTGCTATTATTCTTAGTGGAACCGGGTAACTACCTGGCAAGAGGATCATGGATCAAAGTGAATTTGCCTTTACAGGGGCGGCCCCTCAAGGACGGGATGGGCTGATCGTTCGGGTTTTGAGGCACGCCCTGGCAAGAGGAATAAGTCTGGCCTGGCGATGGAATGGGGATCGCCGGGCCATTGCTGCGTTAATCGGGCGCTACAGTGCGCACCTGGGCCTGCTGATTTTGGCGTTGTTGGTTGGCCTGGTGGGACGAACTGCGTTCACCCAAGTCATCACCGCTACTGTCTCATTGCCTCAACCGCAGGTGGCGGCCGAACTGGCGGTAACTCCTACGCCGGAGGTCGCTCCAGTCCCTTATTGGCAGGCCGAAACGGTGCCCAACACGGTTTTCCGCCAGGCCATTCCTCATACGACTATCCCTGAACGGTCGCGGTTGGCGGTCATCCAATACACCGTTCAGTCAGGGGATTCGGTTTTCAGCATTGCCGAGCAATATGGCCTTTCCCCCTATACCATTGTCTGGTCTAACCGTGAAACATTGCAAGATGCCCCCTGGTTGGTCCAGCCGGGATTGCCGCTGGCTATTTTGCCGACGGACGGTGTCTATTACACCGTGAAGGCTGATGATACCCCCGAAGACATTGCCGCTGCTTTCGGTGTGGATGTCAGCGCTTTGTATAACGAGTGGAACAATATCACGCAGGGCCAACCGTTAGTGGAAGGGCAGCAGCTGGTGATCCCCGGTGGTGAGGGACCGGATGTAGAGTGGACTGCGCCGCCGCCGAAATCGGTGGCGCGGGGTGTGACGTCTGCCAGCTACAGTTCAGGGTTTTGCAGCAACACGGCGGTCAGTGGACCGGGGGCCAATGGCTGGTTTGTCCTGCCGACCGGTTCCTACTCGGTTTCGGGCTGGTACTTCCACGATCCCCGCAACCCCGGCCATATTGGCCTGGATTACACCTGCCATTTGGGGGATCCGATTTATGCTGCCGATAATGGGGTGGTGGTTCATTCCGGTTTGGGCGGTGGCTATGGTAACCTGGTGCAGGTGAACCACGGCAATGGTTATGTGACTTATTACGCTCACCTGGATAGCATTTGGGTGGGTTGTGGCGATTCGGTTTACCAGGGCCAGGTGGTCGGCTTGTGTGGGACGACCGGTTATTCCACCGGCCCGCACCTGCATTTTGAGATCCGCTACGGCGGTGTCCCTCAAGACCCGACGCTCTATCAACCTTGATCTTGGACGGTGACAGATTGCCTCAGGATTATTCTCCCTGGCGTAGTGACTGGCTGACCCGCGCCATAGCGCGGGGGGCTGCGCAGGTTTGGCGCTGGAACAGTGACCGGGCCGGTCAACGTCCTCTATTAGGCCGGCTGGCTTCCCATGTCGCGCTGGCTTTGATTTTCATCTTCCTGTTGGGCCTGGGCAACGTCTCCTGGTTGAAAGTTGTGCGTTCGGTATCGGAGGCGGCTAACCTCTCCTGGCGTTTGGGAACCGTGAAGGGGGCGGCCGATGCAGAGCTGACGGTCGCGCAGGCAAATTCATACGTGCGCCTGGCCTCCCAGGGGCGAGTCCAACGGTTGGCTGCGCCGCACACCCAGTACACGGTGGCGGTTGAAGCGCCCAAGAAAGAGATCACCACTTACCAGGTCCAGGCCGGCGATACTGTGCAAAGCATAGCCGGGCGGTTTGGCCTGCAACCTACTACCATTGTCTGGTCCAATCCCGAAGTAGAAAAAGCCCCCGACATTTTGCGGATTGGCCAGGAGCTCGTCATTTTGCCGGTGGATGGGGTCTACCATACCGTCGCCGCCGGTGAAAGTCTCACTGCGATTGCGGAAAAGTACAAGGCGAGCGTAGACGCGATTTTGAATTGCCCCTACAACCAGTTGCCGGAGGATTCCGGGTTGCAGGTGGGGACGAAGCTGATCGTTCCCGGCGGGACGAAGCCTTACACGGCGCGAACTGTGACCACTTACGTTGGTCCGGCCCCCACCAACGCGGAAGGTACCGGCCAGTTCCGCTGGCCGACCGGGGGAGTCCTGACGCAAGGGTACTGGTACGCGCACCGCGCCATTGATATTGGCGCACCGCTGGGCCGGGCAGTGGTCGCAGCGGATGGGGGCTATATCAGCTTCGCCGGCTGGACCGACATCGGGTACGGGTATCTGGTGGTAGTGGACCACGCCAACGGCTACCAGACTTATTACGCCCACCTGAGCGATATTTATGTCGTGGAAGGGCAGGCGGTCAGCGCCGGTGAGGTGATCGGCGCGGTGGGGAGCACCGGCTACTCTACCGGCCCGCACCTGCATTTTGAGATCCGTTACAACGGTTACCCGACCAATCCGTTGATTTATCTGCCATAACGACAGGTCAAGTAGGAGGGCGGGCTAACAACCCGCCCTTTTTGTTGGTCCAGGAGGGAGAGTGGCGGCGAGTATTGGTATTGAAGAGGCGCGGCGCCTGTACGGCGCGGCCGATAGTGTGCACGATTTTGATCACATTCTGCGCGTGCTGGCGCTGGCCGAGCGGATTGCGCGCGCCGAAGGGGCTGACCTGGCGGTGGTGCGGACGGCGGCGCTCCTGCACGATTGGGGGCGCGCCGAGGCCGAGGCGGCCGGGCGGGATCACGCCGAGGTGGCGGCCGAGCGAGCCGCTGCTTATTTGCAGCACGAGCCGCCTGACTTTGTGGCGGCGGTGGCCCAGGCAATCATCGCCCATCGCTTCCGCACCGGGCCGGGACCGGCTACGTTGGAGGCGCAGGTGCTCTTTGATGCGGACAAACTGGACGCCATCGGGGCGATTGGAGTGGCGCGGGCCTTCGCCTACGCCGGGGCCTATGGTCAGCGGTTGTGGGTTCCCTTGGCGGAAGCGCAACAGGCCTGGGTCGAGGGGCGTCATACTGCCGCGCAGGGCAACGATCCCGCCGTCCACACGCCTGTCCACGAGTTTGTGGTGAAGCTGGCGCGGATCAAGGCGCAGCTCTACACCCGCACCGGGCGCGCCATCGCCGAGGAGCGCCACCGTTACATGGAGGAGTTTTACCGGCGGTTGGACGCTGAGGTGCTGGGAGAGGCGTGACGGCGGGCAGTTGCAACCCGCCGGCCGTCACCCGGTGCGGGGTGGGACTTTGTGAAGGACGATTTCCTGGCGGGGGGCCGTGGAAATGTCTGCTTGCTTGAGCTGCTGGATCACGGCGGCTTGCAGGGCGCGTTGCAGGAGCACCTGTTTCCCCGGCCTGGTTTTGACGGCGATGGTGTAACTGACCGTTCCCCGTCCCAGCGTTGGCCCCAGCAGCTGGGGCGGCTCCAGGATGGCGGCCACAAAGTCGGGGGCTTGGGTTACTTCTTGGGCGGCGGCGGACAGCACTGCCGCCGCCCGGTTCAAATCCTCTTCGCAGGCGATTTCTACCGGCACGATGGCGCGTGACCAGTCTTTTGTCACGTTGGCCACCGTGCGGATCTCCCCATTGGGGACGATGTGCAATACGCCCTCCACATCGCGGATCCAGGTGGCCCGCAGGGTGACCTGTTCCACTTCGCCGGTGACTGTGGCAAGCTGGATCGTATCGCCTACGTTGAATTGGTTCTCCAGCAGGATGAACATCCCACCCAGAAAGTCCTTGACCAGGGTTTGGGCTCCCAGGCCCAGGGCCAGGCCGGCCACCCCCAGGCTGGCTACCAGAGGCAGGATGTTGATCCACCGGCTCAGGATCGTCAGCAACATCAGGCTGACGATCAAAAGCGTCAGGGTCCAGCGCGTGACCTGCAGCAGGGTACGCAGCTGGCGCACACGCTCGTCGGGGAGGGCCGGATTGCGCAGGGCTCGCCCGATGGGCCGGCTCAGCCACTGGATAGCCAGCAGGGCCATCAGGCCCAGGAGCAGAGCGATGCCGGTCCCGATCCAGTTATCTCCGTTAAGCGGTGGCCAGTTCATTGTCCGCTGGATTCGTCTTTGTCGCGGCTGCGCAGGTGCGGAAAGAGCAGGACGTCGCGGATGGAGCGCTGGTCGGTGAAGAGCATCGCTAAGCGGTCCACGCCGATCCCCAGACCGCCACAGGGGGGCATCCCGTATTTCATTGCCCGCAGGTAGTCCTCGTCCATCGGCTGAGCCTCTTCGTCGCCGGCCTCATAATCGCGCCCCTGTTGGAAGAAACGCCGCTCCTGTTCAAAGGGGTCGTTGAGCTCGGTGAAGGCGTTGCCGACCTCCATGCCGCCGATAAAGAGTTCAAATCGCTCCACGTGGGTGGGATCGGTGGGCTTCTGCTTGGCTAAAGGCGAGATCTCCACGGGATAATCGTAGATGAAAGTGGGCTGGATCAGGGAAGATTCTACTTCGGAGAGCAGGTTATCCACCAGGTGGCCCCAGGTGGCTTTGCTATCGGCCTCGTAGCCGCGCGCGCGCATGGCGGCCCGCAGCGCGTCGGCGTCGGGGAAGGCGGTGTAGTCAATCCCCGTCCCCTCCTGGATGGCCGCCCGGAGTGAGAGCCGCCGCCAGGGTGGGGTCAGGTCAATGACCTGCTCCTGAAAAGTCAGCTGTGGCTGGCCCAGGACCCCCTGGGCCGCGCTGGCGATCATCTGTTCAGCGGTTTCCATCATGCCGTACAGGTCGGTGTAGGCGCAGTAGAGCTCCAACTGCGTGAACTCCGGGTTGTGTTTGTAGGAGACGCCCTCGTTGCGGAAATCGCGCCCGATCTCGTAGACCCGGTCGTACATGCCGACCAACAAGCGCTTGAGGTAGAGCTCAAACGAAATGCGCAGGTAGAGCTGTTGTTTGAGCTGGTTGTGGTAGGTGGTGAAGGGCCGGGCCGCCGCCCCCCCATAAATGGGTTGGAGCACGGGGGTTTCTACTTCCAGATACCCCTGACCGTCCAGCCAGGCCCGCAGCGCGCTGATCAGGCGGGAGCGGAGGCGGAAAGCGGCGCGCACTTCGGGGTTCACGGCCAGATCAGCGTAACGCTGCCGGTAGCGTTCATCCACGTCGGAAAAGGCGGCGTAGCGGACGGTTTGCCCATCCTGCCGCTCGTACTCTTTGGCGATGGAGAGGGGGGTGATGGCCTTGGCCAGCATCCGCAATGTTTGCACCTGGACACTGATCTCGCCGGTGCGAGTGCGGACCAGCGGGCCGCCGGCTTCCACAAAGTCTCCCAGGTCAAATGCCTGCTTGAAGAGCGTGTAGGTGGTCTCATCCAGCATATCCTGCCGGAGGAAGAGCTGCAGTCGGCCGCTTTCGTCCTCCAGGTGCGCGAAAGCGGCTTTGCCCATGATCCGGATGCTGACCAGCCGGCCGGCCACAGTGACGGTCGGGGCTGGATCACCGGCAGCTTCGGCCGCTTCGTAAACAGTGCGGGCCGCCTGCGTGCTGTGCGTCCGGTGGACGCGGGCCGGGTAGGGTTCCATCCCGGCGGCCCGCAGGCGATTCAGTTTCTCCAGACGTTGTTGTTCCAGGTCGTTCAGTTCCATGCTGGTATCCTCATGATATGATGGCAATTTTGGGAGGTCCCAGCCCTAAACAACAAGCCCATACGCGCGGTATGGGCTTGTCGTCTGGCTGATCCCAACTCAACGGACGGCGAGAATGCGAAAAACGATGTCGCCATCGGGGGCGCGGACGACCGCCTGTTCACCCACGCGCTTGCCCAACAGCGCCCGGCCCAGGGGGGATTCATTGGAGATCTTACCCTGGGTAGGAGCAGCCTCCGCAGATCCGACGACCTGGTATTCTTCCGGGGCAGATGTCCCCTCTTCCTGGATGGTGACGTAGCTGCCGACGTTTACATACCCCTCTTTGGCCGCGACTTCGTCAATGAGGATGACGTTGCGCAGCGTCTGTTCCAGGGTAAAGATACGCCCTTCCACGAACGCTTGTTCGCGGCGGGCGTCTTCCAATTCAGCATTTTCAATCAGCTCACCTTCCTCCAGCGCGTCATGTAACCGCTGGGCCACTTTATGGCGGCGAACCGTGCGCAGCTCCTCCAGTTCGGCTTGCAGCTGCGCTAACCCTTCGCGGGTCAAGTAAACCGGGCGCTCACTCATGGGCTTTGGCCTCCGATGATTGATGATGGGGTCCTGGCATAAAGAAAAACCCGGAGCGCTTAGCGCTCACAGGCCTTAACATATTACCATAAATTTTTGGTTTTGTAAAGCTTTTTTAGTGCTGCGACCGCGTTTCTGTTAGGTGACGGTTGCGTGATGGGGCTGTTGTTCACCCGGCCGGCAGCAGGATACGGGTCACGGTGGGGCGAGCGCCGGGTTCCAGTGCCAGGAGGGCCACCGAAGGTGGGTAGTGGCAGTTGAAGTAGTCGGTGACGAGCGCCGCGCCGGGGTTCACCACCAGCGTTTGTCCGTGATAGGCCTGGTAATAACGGTGGGTGTGGCCGAAGACGATCACGTCGGCCTGTGGAAAGCGGCGCAGCAGCGCGCGGACAATGGCGGCGTCGTGTGCCGGGAAGTCACCGTGACCGGCCAGATGGCGGAGCATCTCCCGAAACTTCCAGAGCCAGCCGATCAGGCCGCCGAGGTAGCCGTGGGTCATCGCGAGGTGAAATCCCGCCGCTTCCAGCTCCACGACCGCGGGCAAGGTGGCCCCGCCGGAAGAACGATCCAGCAAGTGGCGGTTGCCGGACACGGCATGGACCGGAGCCAGGGCGGCTAACGGCGCTAAGGCCCAGGGTTCATCCACGTCCCCGGCGTGCAGGATTAAATCTACCTCCCGCAATGCTTCTATGATGGCAGGGGTGAGCGCCGGGGCCCGGTAGGGGATGTGAGTGTCGGAGAGCAGCCCGATCCGCATGACAAAAAGGCCACCGGTACTGCCGGTGGCCTCCGTTGACTGCAGGCTGGTTATGCGCCGGCCTCCATCCGCTTTTGGAGGTACTCCACAGCGTTGCCGACGGTGGCGAGCGTGCGCACGTCCTCGTCGGAAATGCGGCCACCAAAGGTGTCTTCAAAGGCCATGATCAGCTCTACCAGATCCAGTGAATCGGCCCCCAGATCTTCACGGAACCGGGCCTCGGGCGTCACTTTGTCCTCTTCTACGGTCAGAACATCTACGATGATTTTCTTCACCTGCGCGTAAATTTCTTCCTGGCTGGCCATCCGTTCCTCCTTAAGCCTTATACTCAGTTTCTTGATGAAAGCATATAAACGTTATTCTATTCACGCGGGGGGAAATGTCAAGCCCGCCAACGCGCCGCATGTGTTTTATTTCAGACAGCTGGGGGCTGCTCTCAAAGCAAAGTTTTTGCTTTAGCACGGATGGGCTCTTCAGCTCTTTCCGGCGGCACGGTCGCCGAAAAGGGGGGGTGGGGGTATTTTGCGCGCGGCGAAGCCGCGCGCAAAATACCCTTTCCTGACGCTGGGTAGGGCGAGGAAGGCGTCATGACGTTGGTTTGGGCGGTGTAATATGGGCTCTGTGGTACAATGGTGAAGCAGGCTGTAAGTTGCTGCTGATAAGTGCCCAAAAAGGAGGCCCTGTTCGTGAACACCAAACGTGCGCGGTTTTCTATCGGTTGGGTGGTGGCTGTGGTGGGAGGCCTGGCCTTGCTGCTGCTGATCTTCTCTTCTACCCTGGTCCGCTTTTATACCGACTATCTGTGGTTTCAGAGCCTCGGCTATACTCAAGTGTTTATCACCCGTCTGGCGACCTCGGTCGGGGTGACGCTGGTGGCGGTTCTGGTCGCGGCCGGTTTCCTGGTGCTCAACTGGTCGCTGCTGCCGTATTGGCTGACCCCGATGCCAACCGAATGGCGGGGGCGGTGGGCCAGCCCGCGCCGGACGTCGCTGGGTTCCCATTCGTTTACAGCTCCCACGACCCAGGAGATCAGTATTTCGCTGCGCCCATTCCGGGCTTTCTTTACGATAGCCGCCGTGGTGATCGGGTTGATTTTCGGTCTCTTCATGGGCGGAAAATGGGCCGGCTACTTGCTCGCCCGCGAGGGGGGCACTTTTGGCGTGACCGAGCCGATTTTCAGCCTGGATGTGGGCTTCTATGTTTTCCAGCTGCCCTGGTATGAGACGCTTTTGGGCTGGAGCCGGTCACTGGTCGCGCTGACCTTTGTGGGGATCTTCGCTCGCTATGGCATCCTGAAGCAGACGAAGGTCCGGGGGGCAGTGGCGCATCTCTCCCTGCTGGGTACGCTCTGGTTGGTGCTGCTCGGCGTAGGCCGGTTGCTGGACCGCTATACGTTGTTGCAGTCGGAGTACGGCGTTGTCCTGGGAGCCGGGTATACCGACATCCACGCCCGGCTGCCGCTTTATGTGGCCGAGATCATCGTTTTCTTCGTGGCGGCGGCGATTCTCTTTGTCAATGCCTTCTTCCGCGACTGGAAGCTGTTGCTGATAGCCGGGCTGGCCTGGCTGGCGATTTCCATTGTCGGCCCGCTCTACCCGGCGCTCGTCCAGCGTTTTACTGTGGAGCCCAACGAGTTTGTGGTGGAGAAACCTTACATTGAATACAACATTGCTTTCACCCGGGCCGCCTATGGGCTGGATAAAATCCAGGAACAGGTCTACCCGGCGGCCGGGACAATCTCGCAGGCCGACCTGGCGGCCAACGCCGACATCATCCAAAACATCCGGCTGTGGGATTACCGCCCGTTGCAGCGGACGTATGCCCAGCTCCAGGAAATCCGCCTTTACTACAGCTTCAATGATGTGGATGTGGATCGCTATGTGCTCAATGGGCAGCTGCAATCGGTGATGCTGGCCGTGCGCGAGTTGGAGTCGGACCAGCTGGCCGAGCAGGCGCAAACCTGGATCAACCGGCATTTGATCTTCACCCATGGGTACGGCCTGGCGCTCAGCCCGGTCAACACGATCAGCCAGGAGGGGCTGCCCCAGTTCTATGTGCGCGATCTGCCGCCCCTCAGTGCTTTTCCTGAACTGGCGGTGACCCGGCCGGAGATCTACTTTGGCGAGTTGACTAAGGACTATGTGATTGTCAATGCCACCGAAGACGAATTTGATTATCCGCTGGGCGAGACCAACGCTTACACGCGCTACGCCGGTCCCGACGGGGTAGCCATGGATGGCCTGCTGCGGCGTGTGCTCCTGGCGCTGCGGTTCAACAGCGTGCAGCTGCTTCTCTCGCCGGCGCTGACCGCTGATAGCCGTGTTCTCTTCTACCGTACCATCACCGAGCGCGCCCAGACCATCGCGCCGTTTTTGTGGTACGACAGCGATCCCTACCCGGTCATCGCCGACGGGCGCATCGTCTGGATTCTGGATGGCTATACCTGGACCGATCGCTATCCTTACTCGGAAAGGCAGCAGGGGCTCAACTATTTGCGCAACAGCGTCAAGGTCACGATAGATGCCTACACCGGCGAGACTAACTTCTATCTGGTGGATCCCACCGATCCCATTGTGGCCGCCTATGCCCGCATCTTCCCGGCACTTTTCCGCCCGGTGGACGAGATGCCGGCGGTGTTGCGCGATCACTGGCGCTACCCTGAGACCCTCTACCTCTACCAATCGGCGCAATATAGCACCTACCACATGCGCGATCCGCAGGTCTTTTATAACCGCGAAGATCTCTGGGCCATCCCGCACGAACTGGTGGAGACTGAGGAACAGGAGATGGAGCCGTACTACGTTGTGATGCGGCTGCCCGGCCAGGACCGGCTGGAGTTTATGATGATCCGGCCCTACGTGCCCAAGGAGAAGCAGAACATGGTGGCCTGGCTCTACGCCGACAGCGACGGGGCGGACTACGGCCAGCTGGGTGTCTTCAATCTGAGCAAGGATCGCCTGGTCTACGGGCCGTTGCAGGTGGAAGGGCGCATCAACCAGGACCCGACCATCTCGCAACAGCTGACGTTGTGGGATCAGCGCGGCTCGCGGGTCTTGCGCGGTAACTTGATGGTGATCCCCCTCAAGGATACCTTCCTGTATGTGGAGCCACTTTACCTGGAATCGGAGTCGGGGCAGCTGCCAGAGCTCAAGCGGGTCATCGTCACCTACAACGACCAGGTGGCGATGGCACCGACGTTGGCCGAGGCGCTCGTGCAGGTGTTGGCCGGCGGCGGTGTGGTCGGGGGGCCGGAGACGCCGGGTGAGGGGCCGGCGCCCACCGGCGACCTGGAATCGTTAGCGCAGCAGGCCTGGGAACATTATCAGGCCGGGCAGGTCTGCCTGCAACAGAACGATTGGGATTGCTACGGCCGCGAGCAGGCGCAGCTGGAAGCGATCCTCAAGGCGATGGTCGGGGAGCCGTAGCGAATGGCGAATAGCGAATGGCAAATAGCGAATAGCGAATGGCAAATGGCGAATGACGAATGATGGAAGAGGCAATGAGAGGGAGGGGGCATAAAGAATGCTGGAACGGGGATATGAGGTGCGGGCGTTGGATGAGCGGACGTGGGGAATCCGTGATCCCGGCGACGTGTTGATGTATCTGGTCTGCGGGACGGAACGTGCCGTGCTGGTTGACTCGGGGTACGGGGTGGGCGACCTGGCGGCGCTGGTGGCGCAGTTGACTACGTTGCCCGTGACGGTGGTCAACACGCACGGCCATCCTGACCATGTGCTGGGCAACGGCCAGTTTGCCGAGGTGCTGGTCGCGGCGGCCGATGCGCCGGTGCTGGAGGCTTTTGCGCGGCCCGAAGTGGTAGATACCATGCGGGCGCATTTCAGCGCGCGGTGGGGAGTGCCGCCAGCGCAACTGGCGGCCTGGCCGGGGGCGCCAGCGGCCGTGCGGCCTTTGCACGACGGCCAGCGCATAGCGTTGGGCGGCCGCACGCTGGAGGTGATCGCCACGCCGGGCCATACGCCCGGTTCCGTCTGCTTGCTGGATCACGCCACCCGCTGGCTCTTCACCGGCGATACCTTGCTGGCCGGGACGCTCTGGCTGCATTTGCGCGAGTCGTTGCCGCTGGCGGTTTACTATCAGACGCTCCAGCGGCTGGCCGCGTTACGCCCCGCCTTTGACGGTCTCCTGCCCGGCCACGCCGCGTTGGAGCAGCTGCCGCTGGATACCGCGATCCTGGATGTGCTGCTGGACGGCCTCCCGCGCCTGCTCTCCGGTGCATTGACCGGTGTGCCGGAGTCCACGCCCGCCGGCGACGGTCTCCGTTGTGATTTTGCCGGCTGTGCAGTGCTTTATCGCCCGGAGCGGCTGGCGGCGCCCGCCGACTGAGATTGCAAGCGATGGTGATGGCCGGGAAGTCCTGTATCCCTGGAACGCGACCACCGTGGTGCGCCTTGGGGAAAAATTGATCCCATGGTCATGTTGCAGAAGGGCCGGCAGCGGCTAAGCCAGCTTGGCGTTCTCAACGCGCACGCTGTGGGAACTGCCGGAGAGCAACCACACGCAGGGGATCATGACCCGGCACGCTGAGGATGTTCGGCGCATGGTGGCGTTTTTTGACGCGCATCTTTTGCCGGCCGGATTGACGCTGCCCGACCGGCCTTAACTACGGCAGCGCCGGCAGATCCTTGAGCGCGGCGTAGGCGACCCCTACCATGGTCGGGCCGGTGTGCGCGCCCATCATCGGCGTCATGGGGCAGGTGGGCAGCCAGGTACAGTCGTACAGCGGTTCAATCAGCGCCCGCAATTGCGCGACGGCGGCGGGGTTCTCGGCGTGCCCCAGCTGGACTTGCAGCGCCGTGCCCGGTGGGTGGCGCTGCTGGATCTGCTTGACCAGGCCGGCCAGTGCGCCCGGAAACGTCCGCGCGACGCCGCGCTGCTCGTAGAGCCCCTCCGGCTTGGAAACGCCGATGATCGGCCGCAGGTGCAACACCGAAGCGATCAGCCCCTTCATGTGGCTGATCCGCCCGCCGTGGATCAGGTATTTCAGGTCATCCAGCGTGTAAACGCTGTCGCTGGCATCGCCGATGGCCTGAATCAAGGCGGTGATCCGCTCCACCGGCCACCCGGCCTGGATGGCCCGCGCCGCAGCAACGACCATCCAGCCCAGCACCGCCGAGAGCGTCCGGGTATCCACGAGCGTGATGCGGGCCTCCGGGACCATCTCCCGCGCCGCCGTCGCCACATTCAGCGGTGCGCTCAGGCCGGAGGACATGTGAATGGAGAGGATGTCGGGGTCGGTCTGGGCCAGCCGGCGGTAGACTGTGGCGAAGTCGCCCGGCGACGGCGCAGCTGTGACCGGCAGAGCATCCGTTGTGGCCAGCAGCCGGTAGAGCGCCGCCGGCTCTAAATCCACCCCGCTGAGGTAGGTCCGGTCGCCAATCGTGATCCGGTGCGGCACGATGTGGATGTTGTAGGCTTTGACCTGTTCCGGCGACAAATCCATCCCACTGTCGGTAACAATTTGCATCGCGTAATCCTCCTCTTAGAATAGGGAATAGTTGAGCCGTGCGTCGTGAAGTTCCAATTTCCTGTGCTGTTATGCCCCCCATTGAAGTGAAGCCTGGCACAGCGCGGAGAGCACAGACCACCCGGAGAGCCAAATGGAGGTCAGTGGTTTGTGGTCAGTGGTCAAAATAGATGACCTTGGACTGCCAGTTGGACCAGTAACAACTGGCGTTATTATACTTGACATTTGCAAAGAATGTATTACGCTACCTGGCGTCCTGGTCCCCGCCGGGATGGGCTGAGCCTTGAGGGGGTGAAGTTCTTAATCAATCTGGCAATGAGATCACTCATGAAAGGCAATCGTGCGCTCGGTCTGTCCATTATGTTCTTTGTCCTGGCAATCGCTTTAGCTCTGATCCTCTGGCCTGATACCTCGTGGGCGGCCAAGATTGCCTTCTTCCTGTTTGGGTTGCCTCGGGTGTTCTGGCCGGACAGTACCTCGCCGGGCGGCGTTCCGGCTGACGGGGGGCGGTCAGGCCATGAGCGATGCTGACCCGTGGGCGCCGGTGCGCGTTCCGCTCAAGGTTTTCTTGCTCACCGAGCAGCGCTGCCCCCCGGAGTGGTACGGGCGGGATCTCTATCTCTTTCGCGACGGCGATCTGGTCTGGTATGTGGGCCAGTCGTACGCCGCGTTTAACCGCGTGTGGGAGCACCTGTTGGGCGGCTTCAAGGGGCGCTCCACCGTGGGGCGATTCATCCTTTGCAACTGGCCGGCGGCCATGAATTTTGAAGTGGAGCTCTGGGACTCCCGCGCCCCGCGTTTTGCCGCCGTCCAGCACGGGCTGGATGCCGCTGAGCGCGCGCTGATTGAGGAATATGCGCCCTGCTTCAACACGGCGCTGAACCGGGCGCCGACGCCGGTCCCGCCCGGCTATGCGTTGCCCAATGCTGTGCCCAAAACGCGCTCGCTCAGCCGTCTGATCCGCGAAGCGCGCTATGCTGTCCAGGCCGAGCAACGCCGGCAATGGCTTGCCGAAGGCCAGGAGTGAAAAAATACGGCACTTACGACACTTAAGGAGAGATTCATGACTCGTTCCCATCCCGTTCCTGTGCATCGTCGCTCACCGATCCTGTATGGGAGCCTGGGCCTGTTGGCCGTGCTCCTGCTGGCCGTCTTCGGCTTTGTACTGTGGGGCAACACGCCCGCCCGGCCCCTGCCTGAAGCGGTAGCCGCGCTGGAGCCGGCCCCCGATCTCAGCGTGACGACGGAGCCGTGGCTCATTTTTCAGCCTGACTTGGCCGCGCCGACCACCGGGCTGATCCTCTATCCCGGCGCGCGGGTGGATCCGCGGGCCTATGCGCCGGCGGCGCGCGCCATCGCCGCCGAAGGGTATCTGGTCGTGATTGTCCCCATGCCGCTCAATTTCGCCATTTTCGGCGCTGACCGGGCGGCGGAGGTGATCGCGGCCTACCCGGAGATTCAAGCCTGGGCGATTGGTGGCCACTCGCTGGGCGGTGCGATGGCGGCACGTTTTGTCTATCAGCACCCGCAGGCGGTGCAAGGCCTGGTGTTGTGGGCCGCGTATCCGGCCAGCAGTGATGATCTCTCCGGCTGGACCGGGCAGGTAACCTCCATTTCCGGCACACTGGATGGGCTTTCCACGCCGGCCAAGATAGCGGCGTCGCGCCCGCTGCTGCCGCCGACCACCCGTTGGGTTCCCATAGAGGGCGGTAACCACGCGCAGTTTGGCTGGTATGGTGACCAGGCGGGCGACCAACCGGCAACGATTGACCGCGAGACCCAACAGGCGCAGATCGTGGCGGCCACGGTGCTGGTGCTTGGCGCGTTACGATAGACCGTTTCCGGGCATCGGTTGAGGGAGAGGCGGGCCGTTGGCCCGCCTCTTTTTGTTTAGAATTCCTTGTCATTATGGGTAAAATAGAGCAGTTTCTTAAAAACTGTCCATTTTTACAAGAAAAGTACTTGACAAAATATATACAGTATGGTAATATATAGACATTAAGTGAACATACATAGACCACACCATACTAAAATATAAAAACAGGAGGATACGATGAAACGGTTTACAGTGGGTCTGCTGGCTTTAGTTCTGGTTCTGTCCCTGGCCGGTACGGCGCTCGCCGCCGACGGCAAGGCGCGCGTGCGCGTCGTCCATGCTTCTCCCGATGCGCCCGCCGTGGATGTCTGGGTTAGCGGCGCGAAAGCCTTCACCAACGCCCCCTTCAAGGGGATCACGGGCTATGCGGCACTGGATCCCGGCTCCTACAACGTGAAAGTGGTCCCCACTGGCGCGACCGAACCGGTGGTGATTGATGCCAACCTTGACCTGATGGCCGATAAAGACTATACTGTGGTGGCGGTTGGCAATCTGGCCGAAATCGCGCCGCTGGTGCTGCTGGATAACAACGCGCAGCCGGCCGCCGGTAAGGCGCATGTCCGCTTCGTCCATGCCTCACCGGATGCGCCGGCGGTGGATGTCGCCGTCAAAGGCGGCCCCGTGCTCTTCGCCAATGTTCCCTTCAAGGGGGTGGGTGACTACCTGCCGGTGGATGCGGGCACCTACGATCTGGAAGTGCGGATTGCCGGCACCGATACCGTCGCGCTGAGCGTCCCCGGCGTGAAACTGGCCGACGGCACCGTCTACACCATCTTCGCCATGGGGCTGGCCGGTGGAACGCCGAAACTTCAGGCCGTGCCGAGCGCCGATGCCAGTTATGCCACGATGCTTCCTGCCACCGGTGGCGCGCTCAACGCGCTGCCCATTCTGGGGATCCTGTTCGGTCTGGGAATGCTGGCCGCCGGCCTGGTGCTCCGTCTGGTCCCGGCGCGTAGCGAGAAGTAAGTTTGATCCTGCTTGCGCAGTGGGAAACAGGTGGCGTTGCTCAGGCAGCGCCACCTCTTTTTTGAACATGGAAGCCATAGGAAGTAGGGAAGGGGTTGAACATGAAACGCTGGCTGAAGATTCTCGGGGGCATTATCGGGGCGCTGCTGGTGGTGATCCTGATCGGGCCGTTGCTGGTGCCCATTCCGCCGTTGGAGGGCACCGTCCCGCCGGAGCAGCTGGCCGACCCGGACAGCCGGTTCGTAGAGGTGAACGGGCTGAGCGTCCACTACAAGCTGGCCGGGGCGGGGGAGCCGGTCTTTCTGCTGCTGCATGGCTTCGGCGCGAGCGTCTTTTCCTGGCGGGAGGTGATGGCGCCGCTGGCCGAGCACGGTACCGTCATCGCGTTTGACCGGCCCGCTTTTGGCCTCACCGAGCGGCCGTTGCCGGGGGAGTGGGAGGGGGAAAACCCTTACAGCCCGCAGGCCCAGGTCGCGCTGGCCGTCGGCTTGCTGGATGCCCTCGGGTTCTCGCGGGCGATCTGGGTGGGCAATTCAGCCGGCGGTACGCTGGCCACGCTCGCCGCGTTAGAGCAGCCGGAGCGGGTGGAGGCGCTGGTGCTGGTGGATGCTGCCATCTACACCGGCGGCGGCAGCCCCGCCTGGACGCGCTGGCTCTTCAACACGCCCCAAATGGAGCATCTCGGACCGTTGATCGCCCGGCGCATCCAGACCTGGGGCGAGGATTTTGCGCGCTCGGCCTGGCACGATCCGACCAAGATCACACCGGAGATCTGGGCCGGTTATAAGCAGCCGTTGCAGGTTGAGCACTGGGACCGGGCGCTCTGGGAACTGACCCGCGCCAGCCAACCGCTGGCGCTGCCGGCCCGCCTGGGCGAGTTGACGCTGCCGGTGCTGGTCATCACCGGCGACGATGACCGCATCGTGCCGACGGAGCAGAGCCTCCGGCTGGGCGCTGAATTGCCGAACGCCCGGCTGGTGGTGATCCCGGCCTGTGGGCACGTCCCGCACGAGGAGTGCCCGGAGCCGTTTCTGACCGCGGTGGAGGCGTGGGTGACGACGCTAAACCATACCCCTTAAACTCCTTTGAAAATAGTGAAAATAGCGCTTTGCTTGTAGTCAGGCGCTTTAGCGCCGTCCAACGCGCTGAAGCGCGTTACTACGAGCCAATTTTCATCCCACGGTTGGTGAACG
>Ga0067045_1029007_pt1 | contig 24912 bp, 26 predicted proteins | sample TerdegcTABiofilm_FD_59184 | JGI IMG/M metagenome (GOLD analysis project Ga0067045, IMG submission 59184) | Combined Assembly of (Gp0054472, Gp0054536) Wastewater bioreactor microbial communities from Singapore -Terephthalate degrading... | reverse complement strand
GATCTGGCCTTCGCCGGAAGCGACGTGCTCTGGGAAACCAGCGCGTCTCTTGTTCTTCTCGCCGACACGGGCATGGGGCGCTGTCGTCTCGTCGTGGCGGGTCCTCCGGAAATGGCGGACCGCTTTCTCGCCCACGAGAGCAACATCATGGACATCCGGGTGGCCACCAAGTATCCGCGCATCGCGGACGCACACTTTTCCTCCCGGGGCGTCCAGGTGAACATCCTGCATCTGAACGGCTCCATCGAACTGGCACCGCGCCTCGGACTCGCGGACTGCATTCTGGACATCGTGCAGTCGGGAAATACACTCAAGGCAAACCATCTCACTGTCCTGGAGGACGTGGCACCGGTCTCTCTGCATCTCGTCGCCAGCCGCAAGAGTGCCCATCTCCAGTGGGATCTCATCGGCGACCTGGTGAAACGATTCCAGGAGAGAAAGGCGGGAAGAAGTCATGACTCGGCGTGAACGACGCTCCCGGGAGACGGAAATCGATCTTTCCCTCTCTCTTGAACCCGGAACCGGCTCCATCGACGTGCCCTGCGGTTTCCTCGGCCACATGCTGGAACTCCTCGCCCATCATGGAGGGTGGACACTCACCGTGACCGCCCGTGGAGATCTGCAGGTGGACGCTCATCACCTCACGGAGGATCTCGGCATCACTCTGGGGCAGGCGCTCCTTGAGGAACTCCGGAACGGAGCCGGGCGGGCCCGATACGGCTGGTGCGCCCTCCCCATGGACGGAACCCTGGTTCTCGTCGCGGCGGACCTGAGCGGCAGGCCCCACCTTGGTTGGGATGCGCCCTTCCCCTCTCCCCGGTGCGGGGACTTCGACACGGAACTCGTGGAGGAATTCTGGCGAGGTTTCTGTCGCGAAGCGCGTATAACGCTCCACGTGCGGACCCTCGCGGTCGACAATGCCCACCACCTGGCGGAAGCAGTGTTCAAGGGTGTCGGCAGAGCACTCCGGCAGGCTCTCGTTCCAACGGAGGAGCCGGGAAGCACGAAAGGGATCTGGCTATGACGAAAGAAACCGCGCCGCTCCGTTGCGGCGTCATCAATTACGGTGCGGGAAACCTTGGCAATCTCCACCGGGCTCTCGTTCGCCTGCGTCTCCCGTCCCGGATCCTTTCCTCCCCGGACGAGGTGTGCCAGGATGACACGGATGTTCTGATCCTTCCGGGTGTCGGGGCGTTTCCTCCCGCCATGGAGCTACTCCGAAGAAAGGGATGGGAAAAGGCACTGCGCCGATGGGTCGATGATGCGGAACGACCCCTTCTGGGGATCTGTCTCGGCATGCAGCTTCTCTGCGAGGCGAGCATGGAGGACGGAAACACTTCCGGACTCGGTTTCCTTTCGGGTGTCGTCCATCCCCTCGAAGGTGTCTCCAAGGTGCCTCACATGGGATGGAACAGCATCACCTGGCTTCCCCGTAAAGAGAACATGCACTCTCTTGTGCCGTCGGGCAGTTTCTTCTACTTCGTTCACGGTTTCGCCCTACGGGAAAGTGACCATGCGGCGGCAACGACCCGGCTGGACGACCTTCAGTTTCCTTCGGTCGTTCTCGGCGGGCGCGTCGCAGGATGCCAGTTTCATCCCGAGCGAAGCGGTCTCGGGGGCGTGGCGTTCCTCGGGCGTCTGCTTGCGTTTCTCCACGACGGGGCCTCCGCTTCCCTGCAAACGAGTCTTCCCGTGGAAACCGCGCTTCGGAACAGCGCAACCGGACAAGGAGGCCCGACATGATCGTCTATCCGGCCATCGATCTTTACGGACACAAGGTGGTGCGTCTCACCAAGGGGGATTTCAGCCGCCGGAGCGAGTACGGCGACGACCCGCTGGGTACGGCGGCATCCTTCGCCGAAGCGGGAGCGACGTGGCTTCACGTGGTGGATCTCGAGGGCGCTCGGGGAGGTGCACCTGTTCATCTGGACTTGCTTCCGAACCTGGCGGCACTCGGACTCTCCGTGCAGTACGGAGGCGGACTTCGGCGCTCCGAGGATATCGCCGCCACGCTTGAAGCCGGTGCCTCCCGGGCTATGGTAGGGAGTCTTCTCGCGAAGGATGAGGAAACGGCCCGCCATTGCCGGGAGGCATTCGGCAGCCGTGTCCTTCCTACGGTAGACGTGAAAGGCGGGCGAGTGGCCGTATCCGGCTGGACCCGGGCGAGCACTCTCACGCCGGAGGCCCTCCTGCGGCGCCTCCTCGACCTGGGATACGAGGAATTTCTCGTCACCGCCGTGGACAGAGACGGCACCGGCGAAGGCCCGGACCTCCCGCTCTACCAGCGGCTGCTGCGTCTCTGTCCCGAAGCTCGTCTCATTGCCGCGGGTGGCATTTGGTCGGAACGGCACGTCCATCTTCTGGACGAGGCAGGATTAACGGGAGCCGTGGTGGGAAAAGCACTCTACGAAGGAGAGTTCGATCTCGCCGCGGCGCTGAGACGGTGGCGTCTATGCTGACCTCCCGGGTGATTCCCTGCCTGGACGTGAAGAACGGCAGGGTGGTGAAGGGCGTCAATTTCGTCGATCTCCGCGATGCGGGAGACCCTGCGACGCTCGCGGTCCTGTATATGGAGGAAGGAGCGGACGAACTCGTCTTCCTCGACATCTCCGCTTCGACGGAACGACGCAAGACCATGCGCGACTGGGTCACCGCCGTTGCAGACCGTCTCTCCATCCCCTTCACCGTGGGGGGAGGCATTTCCACGCCGGAGGATGCGGTGGAGATCGTCAGCCTCGGTGCGGACAAGATCTCCGTCAACACCGCTGCGGTACGCACCCCGGATCTCCTCACCGCCTGCGCACGTGTCCTCGGAAGACAGGCAGTGGTTCTCGCCGTGGATGTCCGAAAAAAGGGCGACTCCTGGGAAGTGTACGTGGAGGGCGGTCGAACCGCCACCGGAATGGACTGCCTCGAATGGATCCGGGAAGGCGCACGGCTCGGCGCAGGCGAGATTCTCCTCACGTCCATGGACCGTGACGGCACCACTGCAGGATACGACACGGAACTGCTCGCCGCCGTGACCCGAGCCGTGCGGGTTCCCGTCATCGCCTCGGGAGGCGCCGGCTCGACGGAACATCTGGCCGACGCTCTCGCGGCGGGAGCCGATGCGGTGCTCGCCGCGTCGATCTTTCACTACGGACACCTCCGCATCTCCCAAGTGAAGGAGACGCTCCGGCGGAAGGGATTTGCCGTGAGACTGGAAAACGGCGAGGCAAACACATGAACGGGAACACTGACGGGGCGGGAAGCTTCTGAAGTTCCTCCCGAAGGGAAAGGACGTTCGGCTTCTGCCCGGGAAGAGCGGGAGAGAACGTAGCGCTTCGCGGCAAGAAGACTGTGAAAACGCCTCGGTTGGAGCACGCCAGCGGAGGTCTCCCGCGAGAGAACGCCACGCGGTTGCGTTTGACGTACTCAACCAAGACCGACACCCCTCTCGATCCGGGTATCCTGGATAGAAAACATGCCACGGGGAAGCAGGTTATTCAGAGTTTCCGTGGAGAATCCGCGATGAAAGGAAATGAACGAAACTTATGACGACCTTGCATTGGGACACGTTGCGTTTTGACGAGAAGGGGCTCATCCCGGTCATTGTCCAGGACGCCCTTTCCGGAAAAGTGCTCATGATGGCCTGGACGAATCGGGCGGCGCTCGAAGAGACCGTCGCGGCGGGCGAAATGGTCTTTTTCAGCCGATCCCGCGGAGAGAGATGGCACAAGGGAGAGACCAGCGGAAACACGCAGCGGCTTCGGGAGCTTCGGGCGGACTGCGACGGAGACACGCTCCTGGCACTTGTGGAACCGGCGGGACCGGCGTGCCACACGGGAAAGGAAAGCTGCTTTCACAACCCTCTCTGGGGAACGCCCCCGGGAGATCCCGCCTTTCTCGGAACCCTCTGGCGCTATCTGCAGAAGCGAAAGAACGATTCACCCGAGGAAAGTTACACCGCCCGCCTTCTTGGTAAAGGCATCCCCCGGGTGGCACAGAAAATCGGCGAGGAAGGCCTGGAAACCTCTCTCGCCGTGGCGCTCCAGGACCGCGAAGGTGCGGTGTACGAGGCGTCGGATCTTCTGTATCACCTTCTGGTGGGACTCCTCGCCCTGGACATCTCCCTCGAAGAACTGTGGCGGGAACTCGCCTCCCGTCATGCGCCGAAGTAAGAACCCCTTATCGAACCACTGATCAGGGCGGCGCTTCCTCCCAGGGCCAGAGGACGCGCCGTCCTGCTTCGTTTCGCAGGGCAAGGGCAACTTCATCGAAGGTCGGCTCCGCGAGAAGAAGCTCCATGCAGTGCTCCCGCCGGAGATCCTCAAGACGGTGCGCGTCGGAAGAGCGGAGGATCGTTCTGGCTCCCAACCGGTTTCTCCAGGCGAGCGCTTCTTCGGCGGAAAGACGCCGGGACAGTTCCACCGCATCCACAGCAAGGTCTTCCGGGACGGGACCGAGCACCTCCACGTAGGAAAAGCCGGGACGATCCACATGTGCGAGGAAGGAAAGCCCTCCTCTCCGGCGGATTTCCGCGATCACCTCCTCCACGGAGCGGGAAACCCCCTGGACGAGGAGCGTTGCCATTTGGTCGAGCACCGCGTTTTTTCCGTCGATGATCAACTGATACCCGAAAATGTCAGGATCGTTGGCACGGGAGGGAAGAGCTTCCCAAAGCCATTCCTGAAAGGAAAAGCCATCCTCCACGCTCCGGAAGAGGGCCACCAGGTGGATATCCTCCTCGGTCTGCACTTCTACACCGCAGAGAATCCTGGGAATACCCCCGTCATCCGTACCGGAGGCGCGCAGGTTCTCCCTTTGGGCCTCCGCCGCCTCCGTCAGGGCCGGAACATTGGCCACCGCGTTGTGGTCCGTAAGGGCCAGAAGGGCGATCTTCTCCCCGATGGCCCGGTGCACGATCTCCAGCGCACCCATTTCCAGTTCCGCACAGGGAGAGAGAACGGAATGCACGTGCAGATCGGCGCGAAACCGTCGCAGCAAAGGTGCCGTTTTTCCCGAGAATGCGGACGTGCTCGCTCCGGAACTCGCCGAATGTCCGCTCTCCGGAGAATGCGTTTCCGATCCCGATCTGGCGCGACAGCCTTCGGTTCCGACGTTTTCCATGGCGTCAACCTCTCAGGCCGATCTCCCAGAGTTTCCCGCAGACATCGAAGGCAGCATCCTTCACCAACCCCACGGCGATGCCCTCGGCGCGACAGCGTTCAAGAAAATCAGGGCTCGGCGTTCTGCCTCCCGCGAGAATCACACAGGGAATGTCCCGCAGAACCGCCACGGCAGCAACGTTCAGATGGCCGTGGATTGTTATCCACAGAGCGTTCTCCGGAGCCGTACCCATCACATGGCTCAGGAGGTCGCCCACGATGCCCCTGGACACCTCCCGTTCCTTGTCCCCGCTGTTCGCCACTTCCGCACCGAGATGAGAAAGAATCTCTCCGATGGTCATCGTTCGTCGCTCCTCGTCCGCAGTGTGTGAGGCACATTCTTCGAGAGACTCGTGATCTCCTCCGCCAGGGAGGCAATGCGATCCCGCAGTTTGAAAACACAGTCCGTCATCTCCGCATCGCCCCGGACGATGTCCTCCGCCAGAGCGTGACAGGAGGGACGCCCACAGGCACCGCAATCGAGATGGGGCAGTTCCGCGTAGATGGACTTGAGCCGTTTCAACTTGGCCATGGATTCCGCGAGATCCTCTCCGAGAGGCAGTCTCTCCAAAGGCTCAATGGTCTTCTCAAGCCTCCAGATGCCGCTTTCGTAAAGATCCTCCACGGTCTTTTTCTCCTCGGGAGAAAGACGCCACTTCTGGGGAAGATTCTTCAGACGGAGATGGGCAAGAAACCTGGATTCCGCGTTGCCTATTCCTCCGACACACCCCAGGTCACAGATACGGCATTCCACGAAGTCGATGTTTTGAAGACGCCCCAATTCCAGCTCCCGCAAGAGGTCAAGGCTGTTTCGCAATCCCGATACCGCAAGTGTCCTCAAAGGGCGGCGACGGGAAAACTGGGCCATGTGCCGCGCCTCGCCTCCACGGAGCCCCCAGAGAATCCACCGCTTGTTCCCTAGGGCGGGGACATCTCGCTCCACGCGGGAACCGGCGGCGAGAAGATCACGGACAACCCGGCGCACGGACACCACATGAGCGATGGAACTTGTCTCCCGTCCCACGGGCTCCCGGACCATGGCGATTTTCGCGGGGCAGGGAGCGGCCAGCGTGATGGGACGCATGTCTCCCTTCCGCCGCTGAAGAAGCCCCGCCACTTCGAGAGGTGATTCCGCGGGGACGAGACGTCCCAACAGTTCGGGGAAGCGCGCCCGGATAAGCCGGATCATGGCCGGACAATAGGTGGAAATGAGCGGAAGCCGATCCGGCGGCGTCTCCTCGACGGTGCGGCAATTCGCGTAGGCCACCAGATCGAAGGCGACGCTCATCTCCTCCGCGAGGTCCTCCACGTCCCAGACTCCCCGCAGCGCCTCACGCACGAGGGACGCCCGCCAGTAACTGCCGAACTGCACGTAAAACGTGGGATCCGCCAAAAGGAGCGGGGAACCGTGGGCACGAAGAATGCCCCAATCATCCTCGTCGAGACCCAGGGCTTTTTCCCGGCACGTACGAAGGCATTCGCCGCAATCGATGCACAGTTCCGGGATGATGTGCACGAGCCCGTCCACCACGCGAATCGCTTCGGTGGGACAGGACTTGATGCAGTTCACGCACCCCTTGCAGACGGCATCCAGAATCCTGACGCCGGAGATCACGATCTGTCCCTCCCTTTCGCGCCTCCTGCGGAACCTTCTCCATCGAAGTGGATCACCGCACGAAGGACCGTTCCTTTTCCGAGAACAGAATCGATATGCAACACATCCGCGTTGCGTTTGATGTTCGGCAACCCCATGCCCGCACCGAATCCCATCTCTCGCACGTGATCCGGCGCCGTGGAATACCCCTCCCGCATGGCCAGATTCACATCCGCAATGCCGGGCCCCTCGTCGCGCGCAGTGAGCTCGATTCGCTCGTGGGTGATCTCCGCCCGCAGCGTTCCGCCCCGGGCGTGGATGACCAGATTCATCTCCGCCTCGTAGGTGATCACCGCTGCCCTTCGGCAAATGCTCGAGGGGACACCGAGCATCTTCAGCGTCTCCTTGATGCTGTTCGACGCCTCTCCCGCGGCGAGAAAATCTTCCCCCTCAACCGTAAACTCCGTCACGTAGGGATCTGTCAACAGACGTCCCCTCCCCGCTCTGGAATTTCGCAGGGAAGCACACCAGCCTTATAGAGCAGTCCACAGGTCTCATACATGCTTTTCTTCGCGAACAGAAGCGGCATTTTCACCTGCCTGGCGAGAGTGACAACCTCTTCCTGAGGGCGCTTGCCACGGACAAAGACCACCGCGGGAATGTCGAGCATCTGGGCGGTGCGGATAATCTGCACATTGGTAAGTCCCGTGAGAAGGAGGGACATGGGGCGGGCAAAAGCGAGAACATCGCTCATGAGATCCGCCGCGTAGGCGTACTCCACCTCCACCTCCTCCAGGCGCTCGGAGACACAGAGAACATCGGCCCCGATCAGTTCGGTCACAGTTTTCAGGTTCATGCGAAATCCCTCCTGAGGTGTACTGAAGCGGATGATTTTGCGCTTCTCTTCACATAGTAACACATTGAAAGGACTTCGTCTCCCCGTTTTTCGCGCCTCGCTTTTCACATATCGGGGAAACAGGGAGAATCGGTTCTTCCTGCGCCGGAAACTACTCCGGAAAAGCACCGGACGGAACGGAAACGATCCGTCGCAAAAACCACCCTGCTCCATCACTTTCCAGAACGGCGACCTTCCTTTCCAGGGGACGATGCGTGGCGGGATCGATGGAAAGAATTTCCTCCCCGAAAGGAATACCAGTCGCGTTTCCAAGCCGTTCCGGAAGCCTGGCGATATCCGAGGGAGGCGTCTCTCCCAATCCGCTGAGAAACCAGCGGGCAAGTGCGTAGGCCCTGGCGGCAAGTGCCGCATCGGCCACGCGGACCCGCAGGGCATCCCAGATGCGAAGCCTGAATCCGCGCAACGAAGGATCCCTCAAGAGCGGCTCGTCCTGATCGCTGAGCACCAATCCTCTTCGATCCGTGAGAAAGGGACTCATGCTTCCTCCGTACCAGATCGTAAGTGGACTTCCGGTTTCCCTGATCTGGCGCCAGAGGTCGAGTGTTCCCATCACGTCCAGAAGGCTCACGAGGATCTCGCCCCCGGCGCTTTCCGCCTCGCGAAGACGGAACCGGACATCCTTGTCTCCAGCTCCCGCAACCCACACGGGAAGAGGGACAAACCCCCGGTCCTGGAGAAGACGGTCCAGAAGAGTGCTCGATGTAGCCAGCACCGGATCCAGTCGATCCGCGACAAGAACGATTCCCGCCCCCTCCGGCATGGTACGCCGGAGTTCCTCCGCAAGTGACACGATGCGGAAACGACGAAAGAGCGACAGGGCGAACACGAAGGGTTCGGGTTGCCCGTCACCGTCCCGGAGGGAGAGCCATTCTCCCCAGGCCAACAGCAGAGGCATTCCCTCAACCCGCAAGAGGGGTATCAGGGAAAGATTCGTCTCGTCGTCGGCGAAACTGAGCACCGCGATCACCCGGCGCGTCTTCCATTCCCGAATCAAGCCGGGAAAATCCAGAGGAATATCCTCACGCCCCGGAAGAGTCACCTGAAAAAACCGTACATCGTGGCCGTTGACTCCGCCGTGGCTCTCGTTGACCTCCCCGGCCGCAAAGGAGAGGGCCATCCACACGGACTCCCCTTGCGGCGAGTTCCACCCCTCGGAGGGCGGGATCACCGCTATCTGCCACATCCATCCTTCTCCGACGGGATCGACTCCCTTCGGCACCGCAAGCCCCGTTTCAGGTCCGGAGATGAAGGAAACACAGAGAAACGCGAGAAGAAACAGCACCACCCGGGTCCGACGAAACACACGAACACCTCCTGTCGACCGACTCTCTCGTTGTAGAGTATCATATCCCCGCGAGCTTCGCTGAATCCGGGGAGGTCCTGCCTCATGCTCTTCACCGTATCCGCTCTTGCCGTCATCGTTCTGTTCTTTCTCGGAGGGACGCTCTCCGGAGGTGCAACGAAAACCGCGGGAGATTTCACTCTCGGCGGACGTCGCAGTTCTTCCGCAAGCGTCGTCGGCATCCTTCTCGGCGCCCTCGTGGGAGGTGCTTCCACCGTGGGTACCGTTCAGATGGCTTACCAGTACGGCCTCTCCGCATGGTGGTTCACTCTCGGAGGCGGTCTCGGCTGCCTGGTTCTCGGCCTGTGGTTCGCCTCGCCCCTCCGGGACACGGAGCTCACCACGATCCCGCAATTTCTCCGCCTGCGCTACGGCGGCCCCACCGCCACCACCGCGATGATCGCCTCGGTTCTCGGAACGTTCATTTCCGTGGTGGCACAGTTTCTCTCGGGAATCGCCCTTCTCCAGAATGCCTTTCCCCTGTCCCCGGAGTTTGCCACGCTCGCAACGGCCTTTCTGGTGATGAGTTTCATCTTCGCCGGAGGATTGCGAAGCTTCGGCGCGCTGGGAAAGGCCAAAATCCTCTTTCTCTATCTCATTCTCGGCATCTGTGCCGGAGCGGCTTGGTTGAACGGGGCGACACCAGGGATTCTTTGGAACACCCTGCCGTCCCACCCCTTCTTCAATCTCTTCGGAAGAGGCTTCTCGAAGGACCTGGGCGCCGCGACCTCCCTTCTCGTGGGAGTCCTGAGCACTCAGATCTACATCCAGTCCATCTTTGCCGCCTCCGACGCCACGACGGCGAGACGGGGGGCCCTGCTTTCGGCGCTCATCATGCCACCACTCGGCATCCTCGGCATCTGGGTCGGACTTCATATGCGGACTGCGGGCATCATGCTCCCTCCGGCCCAGGCCCTTTCCCATTTCATCCGGATCACCTTCTCCCCTCTCGTCGCGGGGATTCTCTGGTCGGGAATTCTCATTACCGTCATCGGATGCGCGGCGGGGCTGGCCCTGGGCATCGCCACCAACCTCGTCCAGGATGTGCTTCTTCCTCTCGCAGGGAAAAGATTGTCTCCCCGCTCCGTCCTCCAGGCAAACCGCTGGGCCGTTTTTCTCGTCGTCCTGGCGGCGGCGGGCTTCGGTCTCCTCGGAAAGGATTCGCTCATTCTCGTCTGGAGCTACCTCAGCATGGGCCTTCGTGGAGCGGGGACCTTTCTTCCCCTGGTCTTCGCGGTTCTCTTTCCCGAAAGAATTCCGGCCCGGACCGCCTTCGCCTCCAGCGTGGGGGGCATTGCAACAACACTCCTCTGGCCGCTCGCGGGACTTGGCGGTGAGCCTCTCTTCGCAGGGCTCGCGGTGGCGGGAGCGTGTTTCCTTCCCGCCATGTTCCTCCGCTCCCGAGGCGCCGCGCCCCGGGATTCCTGAAATCTCCCCCTCTATTTCCCTCAACAGAGTGACACTTTCATATTTCAACGCTCATCAACTTGTCTGCGCCATGAGCACATGGTATATTTCGTGGGATGTCTGGACACTTGAAACATCTACGAAAATGGGGGGTGGGAATTTTCGGTAGCCTCTTCGGTGACCGCGTCGTTTCCTTTCGCAATTGTTTTCGTCATCCGCTTCTTTTTCCTTCTCATCACTCTTCTACCCGGCAACGAGAAAGGGGACTCTGGACATGTCGGAAAGGAAATCCAAGGTACCGCATACCTTCGTGTTGCTCTTCGGGTTGATCGTCCTCGCCGTGATAGGAACCTACGTCCTCCCGGCAGGGCAGTTCGATCGTGCCAAGGACGAGCGCACCAACAGAACACTCGTGGTTCCCGGCACATACCACCACGTGGACCAAACCCCGGTCAGCCCCTTCAACACCTTCATCGCCATCCAGAAAGGCATGGTCGACGCCGGAGAGATCGTTTTCTTCGTCTTTCTCGTCTATGCGTCCTTCTTCGTGGTGCTTCAGACCGGCGCGCTCCACGCGTTCATCGGTTGGCTTCTACGTCTCCTGAAAGGCAAGGAAATCTTAGCTATACCGGTCTTCATGTACACCTTCGCTCTCGGCGGCGCCATCTTCGGCATGTACGAGGAAACGTTCGGATTCATCCCTCTCTTCGTGGGACTCGCCATTGCCATGGGATACGACGCCATCGTGGGCGTGTCCATGGTCTGCTTCGGCGTCGCCATGGGATTCGCGGCGGCGTTCATGAATCCCTTCACCGTAGGGATAGCCCAGAAGATCGCCGAGATCGACCCCCTCTTCCAGGGGATGGGGTTCCGTATCGCCTGCTGGCTCGTCATGGTCTCCATGGCAGTACTCTGGACCATGCGATATGCGAAAAAAATCAAACAGGATCCAACAAAAAGCCTCGTCTACGGATTGGACATGGGCAGTCTCGCCCTTGATCACGACGAACTCGTGAAGAGTCATTTCCGACCCAAGGACAAGGCGATCCTCGCCGTTGTAGTGGGTACCGTGGTGCTTCTCGTCTGGGGTGTCATCGAAAAGGGATGGTACTTCGACGAGATCGCAGGACTCTTCCTCATCATGGGCTTCGTCTCGGGGCTCCTCAGCGGCATGAGCCCCAGCAAACTCGCCTCCTGCTACCTCGAAGGATGTCGGGACATCGTCTTCGGCGCCCTCGTCATCGGCCTTTCCCGGGGTGTCCTCATCGTCATGCGGGAGGGACAGATCATCGACACGGTGGTCAATGGCCTTGCTCAACCGCTCTCCAACTTCCCCAGCTGGGTCGGCGCGGAGGGCATGCTCGTCGTTCAAACCCTGATCAACTTCTTCATCCCCTCCGGCTCGGGACAGGCCGCGACGACGATGCCCATCATGGCGCCTCTCTCGGACCTTCTGGGAATTTCCCGGAACACGGCGGTGCTTGCCTTCCAGTTCGGAGACGGCTTCTCCAACATCCTCTGGCCCACCACGCTGCTTCCCGTCATCTGCAGCATCTCCAAGGTGCCCATCGAAAAGTGGTGGAAGTATTTCGTCCCCTTCTTCCTTCTTCTCTTCGTCGTGCAGATGGTCTTCGTCTGGGCGGCGGTGGCGTTCAACCTCCTGTAGCCCCGCTTTTTGTCCGACTCCGGGAGCAAGAACACGCTCCTCTCGGAGCTGGACAAGCCCGCTCTTGCACAAATCGCTCATGTGGTTCACCATGGCAGGGGAAACCCTGCCCTTTTCATGGATGCCCCCCTCCCGTACGGGAACGGGGAGAAAGGAGTGCCTGTACATGAATGACCTGCGCATACGGGGAGGTTTGGTGGCCGATCCCGAGAAGAAAACGCTCGTCGAGGCGTCGGTGACGATCTCCGACGGACGGATCGTGCACGTGGGCAAAGACGAAGGGGGATCGACGGAGGTCCTGGATGCGACGGGGTGCATTGTCTGTCCCGGCTTCGTGGACACCCACATGCACGACGAAGAACTCGACGACCCCCATTCAGTGGAACGTGCACTGCTCCGACAAGGTGTGACCACCGCCCTCGCGGGCAACTGCGGTTCGGGACCTCTGCTCGGGACGGTTCGACCGAAGCGACAGACGCCATGGCTCAATCTGGGTTATCTCACGGGACATCGCATTCTCCGGGAATCTGTCGGTGTGAACGACATCTATCGCCCCGCCACACCGGACGAGACGACGAAGATGCAGGTTCTGCTGGAGCGGGAGCTTTCCGAAGGCTCCTTCGGACTCTCCCTGGGACTCGAATATGTTCCCAATACCGACCCTGCGGAAATCGCCGCCCTCGCCGACATTGTCGCGAAATTTCCCCACCGATGGATCTCCGTCCACATCCGTTTCGACGGCCCCCGCTGCCTTGAGGCGATTCGGGAAGCCATCGACATCGCGGCGCGACACCACGTGCGCGTGCAGATCTCGCATTTCGGCAGCATGACCGCCTTCGGCCAGCTTCAAACCGCTCTGAACATGGTGGACCAGGCATACACGACTGGAACGGACGTGACCTTCGACTGCTACCCCTATGCGGCATTCTGCACTTCCGTAGGATCCGCCGTCTTCGACCCCGGGTTCGAAGAGCGCTGGAACAAAGACGTGGGAGCTCTTGAGGCCGGATCAGGAAAATTCAAAGGGCAGCGCCTCACCAAAGCAATGTTCGAGGAAATGCGGTCCGAAACGCCCACCGCCCTCATCATCGCCCATGTACTGAACGAACCCGAGGTGCGCACCTGTCTCAGGCATCCCCGCTGCGCCATCGCCTCCGACGCAGTCTTGCGGAACGGTGAAGGACATCCCCGAGCCGCGGGAACGTTTCCCCGGGGACTTCGCATGCTCCGTGAGGAGGGGCTTTCCTGGCCCGACGCACTCGCCCACGCCACGAGCATCCCCGCCGAAATGACCTGGCTCGATCGCGGCACGCTCCGCCCCGGAAGCACCGCTGATCTGGTGCTCTTCGAGCCGGAACGCTTCACCGACAAGGCGACATTTTCCGACCAGCTTGCGCCTCCCGAGGGGATCCGCGCCGTTCTTCTCGGAGGACGCGTAGCCGTACGGGAGGGAACGATCACGGAGGAGCCGCTCGGGACGTTCCTCCTCCGCCGCTGAGAGACCACCGCCGACCTTCCAAACACTCGGAAGAGACCTGCCTCGAAAAGGGGATGAACGCATGCACCGACTCGCTGCATTGGAAACTGAAGTACAACGGGCTCTGGAAGCCTCTGCGGAAAAGGCCTACGGCCTGAGCGACCATCTGGCGGCCAATCCTGAAGTCTCGGAACAGGAATTCGCCGCGAGCCGTCTCCACGCGGATTTTCTGAGGAAATGCGGCTTCACCGTGGAATACCCCTTCGCGGGGCTTCCCACAGCCTATTCGGCGGTCATGGGAAACGAAAAACGCCCCAAAGTGGCACTCCTCGCCGAATACGACGCGCTGCCGGAAATCGGGCACGCCTGCGGACACAACGTTCATGGCGCAATGACACTTCTCGCCGCCGCTGGACTCGCTCCGGTGATGAACCAGCTGAACGGGACCCTGTGGATCGTGGGAACTCCCGCGGAGGAAACCAACGGCGCCAAGGTCTCCATGGCGGCCCAGGGCATTTTCGACGACACGGACCTGGCCATGATGATCCATTCCGGTGCTGGAAAAAGCTTTGTACGCTACCGATGTCTCGCCATGGACGCCATCGAGTTCACCTTCAAGGGAAAGGCCGCCCACGCTGCGGCCATGCCCTGGGAAGGACACAACGCGCTGAACGGCGTGCAGCTCCTCTTCCACGCAGTGGACATGCTCCGCCAACACGTCCGACCGGAGGTGCGCATGCACGGTATCGTCCGGGAGGGCGGCGCCGCACCGAACATCGTCCCCGAAAGCGCCTCCGCCCGTTTTTATTTCCGTGCCCCCTGGCGCACCTATCTGAACGAACTTATGGAAAAAATATACAACTGTGCCAGGGGCGCCGCCCTCGCCACGGGAACCTCCGTGACATGGCGCAACTATGAGGCGAGCTTCGACAACCTGAAACCCGACCCCACTGCGGAATCCATGATGGAGGACGTCTTCCGGAACCTGAACATCCCCGTACATTCCGCTCCGGAACCGAGAGGATCCTCGGACGTGGGAAACGTGAGCTTCCGCTGCCCCGCTCTTCAGCCGGTACTCGCCCTCACGGAGGAGCCCATGGCACTGCACACGCGGGAATTCGCCGCTCTCTGCGCCTCTCCCGCCGCACACTCTGGCATCCTCCTGGGCGCGAAAGCCCTTGCCTTCGGAACACTCCGGGTATTGCTCGACGCAGAACTCCGCAAACGCATACGCGAGGATTTTCTCTCCGGCGAAGCGCAGTGAGCGCTTTCACGTTGCCAGTGCAGCCATAGCGAGCTGTTCGAAAGTTTGCTTTCGTCCGAATATCACCGGGAGGTGGAACAAATGAGTGCCGTAACGATCAAAGGGTGGTCGGTGGAACAGATGGATATTCCCGAAGGATGTAATCTCATCCTCGGCCAGAGTCATTTCATCAAAACCGTGGAGGATCTCTACGAGGCCCTCGTCACTGCGGGCCCCCGGCTCGAATTCGGCATCGCCTTCTGCGAGGCCTCCGGTCCCTGTCTCGTCCGCAGAGACGGCAACGCCCCGGACCTTGTTACAACCGCCGTTGCCAACGCCATGAAACTCCGCACGGGACACACCTTCGTCATCCTGCTTCGGAACGGATATCCCATCAACGTGCTTGACCGCATCAAGGACGTTCAGGAAATTTGCCGCATCGACGCAGCAACGGCAAACCCCCTTCAGGTCATTGTCTGTGAAACGGACCAGGGCCGGGGCGTCGCGGGAGTGGTGGACGGATTCGCCTCCACGGGTGTGGAGACCGAAGAGGACGTGACGGACCGCAGACACCTGCTCCGGAACATCATCGGTTACAAGCGTTGAAATGTGCACAGGATTATGACATTTTCGACAGAGACACGATCCAGTCTTTTCTGCTACAATTCCAATTGGTCCGAATGGACATTCAATCCTATCTGGAGGTGGTTTCCTTGCGGAAACTGGCGTTGACGGTGCTTCTTCTGGCTTTGGCGGGAACGATCTGTGGAGCAGCCTTTGCGGAGGATACGATCAAGGTCGGACACATCGCCGCGCTCACCGGTGACTGGGCTGCCTACGGCAAGACCGAAGAAATGGCCGCAAAGCTCGCCCTTGATGAGATCAACGGCGCCGGAGGAGTCCTCGGCAAAAAGATCGAACTCATCGTCTACGACTGGAAAGCACGTCCCGAAGATGCCGTGAATGCCGCACGGCGACTCATTGATGAGGACAAGGTCGTCGCCATCATCGGACCCAACGGCAGCGGCGGCAACATCGCCACGGCGCCCCTCGTGAACAGCAAGCAGGTTCCCCAGATCGGCACGTTGCCCACAAACCCCCTCGTCACCGTCGGCGAGGACGGAAAGGTGAAACCCTACAATTTCCGCATCTGCTTCACCGATCCTTATCAGGGCAAACTCATCGCGAACTTCACGGCGAAGGACCTCGGCAAGATGAAAGCGGCCATCCTTTACGACGTGGCCAGCGACTATTCCCAGGGCCTCCGGGAGTTCTTCGTGGAAAGCTACAAGGAATACGGCGGCGAGATCGTGGCGGATCTCGGCTTCCGTGGCGCTCAGGATGTGGACTTCCGTGCGCAGCTCACGGAGATCAAGAACAAGAACGCCGACGTGCTCGTCCTCCCCAACATGGGCAAGGAAATGGCCCTCATCATCAAACAGGCCCGGGAACTCGGCATGAACGAGATCGTCTTCATCGGCGGCGACGGCTACGGCGAGTTCATGTGGGAAATCGCCGGAGACGCCATGGAGAATTCCTACTGGATCACGCACGTGGCTCCGGAGGACCCCAACATGGCCAAGTTCTTCGCGGACTACAAGGCCAAGTACAACGACGAGTGCAAGGAATTCGCCAACGGCGTCATGGCCTATGACGCGATCTACTGGCTCAAGGACGCCATCGAACGGGCCGGCGAAGCCGATCCCGTCAAGATCCGCGACGCCCTTGAGGCGACCAAGGACCTGCAGCTCCACCACGCCACGCTCACCATCAATCCCGCCGACCACAATCCTCAGGACAAAGACGGTGTCGTTCTCATCGCCAAGGACGGCAAAGGTCAGTTCTTCAAAAAGGTCAAACCCTAGAGGAATCCGGGGTGTACTTTTTCCAGTACGCCCCGGATTCCCATCCGCGTGAAGGGCTCCTCGCTCTCCCTGCGGGGAGCCCTTCCCATTTTCGTGTTTTCTCATGCACACGAAACGAGGTGAGTCACTGTTGGGTACTCTTCTGCAGCAGATCATCAACGGCCTGTCGCTGGGATCGGTGTACGCCCTCATCGCCGTAGGCTACTCCCTGGTGTACTCGATCCTTCTCTTCTCCAACTTCGCCCACGGGAGTTTTCTCGTCATCGGGGGCTATTCCTGCTACTTCGCCCTGAAGACCCTGGGGATGAATATCTGGCTCGCGGGCGGACTGTCCCTTCTCGCCGCGGGAGCAAGCGCCATTCTCACGGAAAGACTTGCCTACAAACCGATCCGTGAGCGGACCAACGTCACCCTCTACCTTCTCATCGCCTCCATGGGCATGAGCATCGTCATCGAGAACATCTTCGTCGTCACCGTGGGAGGACGCTTCCGTGCCCTTCCTCCGGTCATTCCCACCGATCCCGTGAACCTCTTCGGGCTCGCCACCACCAGCGCCTTCGACCTCATCTCCCTCGTCGTCGCCGTCATCTGCCTCGGAGGGCTCCAGATCTTTCTCACCCGGACCAAATGGGGGCTCGCCATCCGCGCCGCCGCGTACAACCTGCGCATCGCCGGTCTCATGGGCGTCAACGTGAGCCGCCTCATCTCCCTCGTCTTCTTCGTCGCCGGCGTTCTGGCCGCCGTGGGAGGCATCTTCCTCTCCGTGCGGTACACCCTCTATCCCCAGCTCGGCGGCATCACCATCAAAGCCTTCGTCGCCGCCGTCATCGGCGGACTCGGCTCCCTTCCCGGCGCCGTCGTGGGCAGCCTCATCCTCGGCCTCGCCGAAATGCTCACCGCAGGGTTCATCTCCAGCCAACTCCGAGATCTGGTGGTCTTCTCGCTCCTCGTGATCACCCTCCTCTTCCGACCCACGGGCCTCTTCGGCAAATCCGTGGGCGAGAAAATCTAGAGGGAGGCAGACCATGTCCGCCTACACCGAAGGCATCATCACCCTGCTCATGATCAACGCCATCGCCGCCATGGGCGTGTGCCTCCTCACGGGCTTCACCGGCGTCTTCACCCTCGGACACGCCGCCTACATGGCCCTCGGCGGCTACGCCACCGCCATTCTCACCGTCAAGTACCACCTCCACTGGCTTCCCGCCGTCGTCGCCGGAGGCATCCTCGCCATCGTCGTCGCCTACGTCATCGGCATTCCCACCCTGAAACTCATGGGCGACTACTACGCCATCGCCTCCATCGGCCTCGGCGAAGCCATCCGGCTCATCCTCGAGAACTGGCAGTCCGTCACCCGGGGCGCCCGGGGCTATCCCGGCATCCCCACCTTCACCACCATGCCCGTCGCCGTGGGATTTTTTCTCGTCCTCGCCTTTTTGCTCTTCTGTCTGCTCAACGGCAGCTACGGCCGCATGTTCAAGGCCTGCCGGGACGATCACATCGCCGCCGCCCTTCTGGGCTACGACACCGCCAGAGTGCGCGTCCTGAGCCTCGTTCTCTCCGCCTTTTACTGCGGCGTCTCCGGAGGACTCCTCGCGGGCTTCCTCTCCTTCATCCAGCCCGTCATGTTCGACATGCTCAAGTCCACCGAACTCACCGCCGTGGTCGTCTTCGGCGGCCTCGGCTCCTTAAGCGGATGCCTCCTCGGCACCACCATCATCACCCTCGTGACCGAACTCTTCCGTCCCATCTCCCAGTATCGCATGCTCATCTACGGAGCCGTCCTCGTGATCATCATGGTCCTGCGTCCCGAGGGCATCATGGGTCAGTACGAATTCGGCCCGAAACTCTTCCGGAAACTCTTCGGAAGAAAAGCCCCCGCGCAGGAGAGGAGGTAGCGCCATGGCCTTCGCCCTCGAACTCGGCGGCGTCAACAAATTCTTCGGCGGCGTCCACGCCGTGAACGACATGAGCTTCATCCTTCAGGAGGGAGAGCTCGCGGGGCTCATCGGCCCCAACGGCGCGGGAAAGACCACCATCTTCAACCTCGTCACCGGCGTCTACGACGTCTCCAGCGGCCACATCACCTTCTTCGGGGAGGACATCACCAACCACAAGACCTACGAAGTGGTGCGCAAAGGCATCGCCCGGACCTTCCAGAACCTGCGCCTCTTCGCCAGCGCCACCGTCCTGGAGAACGTCATGACCGCCTGTCAGCAGCACCACCGCTACTCCTTCCTCGAAGCCTGCACCCACCTCGGACGCTGGCGCTCCGTGGAACGGGAGATCCGGGACCGGAGCATGACGCTTCTCGAACGGGTGGGGCTCGCCGACCGGGCGGACCAGACCGCCACCACCCTTCCCTACGGGCACCAGCGACGCCTGGAGATCGCCCGGGCCCTCGCCCTGGAGCCCCGGCTGCTCCTTCTGGACGAGCCCGCGGCGGGCATGAATCCCGAGGAAGTGCAGGACCTAAACCGCCTGATCCAGAAGATTCACGCGGACTTCGGCCTCACCATCCTCGTCATCGAGCACCACATGGAGCTCGTCATGGAGATCTGCCCCCACATCGTGTGCATGAACTTCGGCGCGCTCATCGCCGAAGGCGATCCCGAGCACATCCAGGGACATCCCGAGGTGCTCAAGGCCTATCTCGGCGAGGAGGTGGAGGAATAATGGCCCTCCTGGACGTGAAGAATCTCTCCGTGAGCTACGGCGCCATCCGCGCCCTGTCGGACGTGAGCATCGCCGTGGAGGAGCGGGAGATCGTGAGCGTCATCGGCGCCAACGGGGCGGGCAAGTCCACCCTGATGAACGCCGTCATGGGCATGGTGAAGCGCGACAGGGGCGAGGTCTATCTGGAGGGGAAGCTCCTGGCGGAGCGGAGTTTCCAGGTTGTCGCCCAGGGCATCGCCCTCTCTCCGGAGGGACGGAAGGTCTTCGCCCCCCTCACGGTGTACGAGAACCTCCTCATGGGAGCCTTCCCCCGGTCCGACCGGAACAGAATCGCCGAGGACATGGAGTGGGTCTACACGCTCTTTCCACGGCTCCGGGAGCGCACGGGCCAGTACGCGGGAACGCTCTCGGGAGGGGAGCAGCAGATGCTCGCCATCGCCCGGGCACTCATGGCCCGCCCCCGGGTGCTTCTTCTGGACGAGCCCTCTCTGGGGCTCGCGCCGATCATCATCAAGGAAATCTTCAAGGAACTCCGGCGCATCAACGAGGAGGGGGTGACGATCCTCCTGGTGGAACAGAACGCCCGCCAGGCACTGTTGCTCTCCCACCGGGCCTATGTGCTCCAGACGGGACGGCTGATTCTCTCGGGAACGTCCAAAGAACTCCTCGCAAATCCAGAGGTGGAGGCGGCCTACCTCGGTGGAAAACCCGCAACGCACTGAAGGAGCCGGGTACCACACGGACGCCAGAGCAAAAACGAGACGTATCCGGAGGGCGTGTCGCCCTCCGGATACGTCTCTCGGGACTCGTAACGACTCTCTCGCTCGATCAAGTGAATGAGGTTCGCTCTGTCTCACAAAGCGGGTGCCGGCTGATACCCGCGCAATGAACGCGCCACAGACAGGAAGGACGATGCGGCGGCATTGGTGAAAAGGGAAGCGCGTCGATGAGCATAAAAAAAGTACTGCCGATTCGAATCGGCAGTACTTTGGGAGACGACGAACGTGAGAACGTTACTTCGACGCGGACTTCTTCAGTTCCTGAATGATATCGTTGGTGATGTCCTCACCGCCGAAGAAGACCATGCCCTTGTCGAGAACCAGTGTGATTCCCTTTGCCTTCGCCACGGCACGCATGGCAAGATCCACATCCTTGAAGAGGGGTTCCATGAGTTTGTTCTGCTCGGTTGCGGCCTCTTCGCGTTTCTTCTGATAAATGTCCGCTTTTTTCTTGTTGTCCGACTCGGTCTCGATGGCCATTTTTGCCTCGTTCTGCTTCGATTCGACGACCTGCTGGATTTTCTTCTGTGTTTCTTCGAACTTGGGGTGGTTGAACATGATCCTCTGGGGGTCGATGATGCCGATCTTTTCCGCCGCAAGTGCCACCCCACTCGCTACCCCAGTGAGAACGACAACCGCCAACACCAACAGGACGACTTTTCCGAACGCTTTCATTCCCCACGGACCTCCTCGAAAGTACATTCGTTTGCGATACCTTTTTCCTACACTCGGGAAATTGTACTCTGCGGAACAGCTCCCGTCTAGGTAGAAATGCTGAAACACCACGGTTTTCCGACTTGCATTCAGGCACGGCACACATCGCACACATCTTCGGACGTTTCTCTCCGGTACGGATCATGGTAGCATGATTCAGCACGGAGAAGGGCAATTCGTTGAAACGGCAGACGCTCCGTTTGTGTGGAAACCATCCCGTCACCCGCTCAAAAATCCTTGCCCGACACGCTGGAGGGATAGGTCATGTCCTGCATCGCCACTTTCGAGACGACCCACATGGCGCTCCGCTTCGAAAAAATGTGCCGCGTCTCTGGAATCAACGCCCGCATAACGCCGGTCCCACGGGAACTCTCCGCAAGCTGTGGTCTTGCCTGCCGCTTTCCCTGCGAAGCCCAAGACCACATTCGGGCTCTCTGTGAGAAAAATCACGTCGAAGTTGCGGAGTACCACAGAATGGAAGAATGACGGAACACGAACGATCAAACCCGTTCACGAAGAGACGGACATGGGCGGTTCCGGTCCGTGGCAGCGCCGTTTCACGCCTCACATCTTTTCCAGGGAACCTCTGAATAAGGCTGCGTCAGCTCCGCAGGACGCCTCGCAGAGCCTGATGCGACCCGAGTGAAGGGCGGGCAAAATGTCTTTATTCAGAGCTTCCCCAGTATGCTGCGAATCTCCTCAACCACACGAGAAACATCGTCGTTTTCCATGGAAGGGAAAAGCGGCAAGGAGATCTCCCCCCGATAGAGGCGCTCCGCCACGGGGAAATCCCCTTCCTTCCAGCCGAAACGTTCCCGGTAATACCGGTGCAGATGGACGGGAAGATAATGCACCTGCACACCGATGCCGGCCTTCCGTAATTCCTCGAAAAGGTGTTTCCGCACCGCAGGTTCGAAATTCGCCGCGTAAAGATGGTAGGCATGTCCGGGGTGAGCGGGAGGCGTTTCGACGACAGGCGCGGACGTCGTTCCGTTCAGTTCCGGCAACAGGCGGTCGTAGCGCGCCGCCAGTTCCCGCCTCCGGGAGACGAAGGCGTCGAGCCGGCGCAACTGGCTGAGGCCAAGAGCGGAGCCGAGATCCGTCAGCCGATAGTTGTAGCCCAGGTCCTGCATCTCCGTATACCAGGGACCGTGAGGTTCCGTCCGCATCTGCGCGGGATCCTTGGTGATGCCGTGGGAACGGAACAGGCGAAGCCGCCGGGCGAACTCGTCGTCGTCGGTCACCACCATGCCTCCTTCTCCGGTGGTGATATGCTTCACCGGATGGAAGCTGAAGACCGTCATGTCCGCATCCCTGCCCACCTTACGCCCTTCCCGTTCGCCTCCGAGAGTGTGGCAGGCATCTTCAATAAGGACGGCTCCAACTTGCTCCGCCAAAGCCCGGAAAGACTCCAGCGGCAGAGGAAATCCGGTAAAACTCACGGGAACAATGGCCTTCGTCCGGTCGGAAACGACCTGTTGCGCGGCTGCCGGATCCAGGCACCACGTCTCCGGGGCGATGTCGGCGAAACGTGGCAAGCCTCCCAGGTACAACGCAGCGTTGCTCGTCGCCGCAAACGTCATGGGGGGAACAATGACCTCGTCACCGTGCCCGACGCCGGCGGCATACATGGCACCGTGCAGTGCCGCCGTTCCACTGGAAAAGCTCACTGCGTGTCGGACGCCCACTTTTTCCGCCAGAGCATTCTCGAAGGCATCCACCGTGGGACCCATGGTCAACCAGTCCCCCTTGAGAATGGCCACTACGGCGGCGATGTCCTCATCGTCGATCCATTGATGCCCGTAGGGAAGAAACGCCTGTTTTTCCGCCAAGGTCATACCCCTTTCCATCCGGCCCGGTCCGGTTCCGTCCCGGTTCTTTCGTTTTTGAACTTCATCTTCATGCGAAAACACTTGCGGATTCGCACCGATTCTATCCCGCCGAAGAAAACCATCCGACATCTTTCCGGTATAAAGGCTTATCCCGAAAAGATCGATAACAATGGACCTCACTGAAAAACAGCACGCCTCCTGCCCCGCAATCGCGCAGCGTTCTCCGAAAGCCCCGCCCCGATTGCGTGGAAAATTGCGATGTTCCCCGCCTCTCTTCAAGTCTTCGCATGGCATTGTAAACGAGAAGGTAAAAGAGGCAACACTGACGGCAAGAGGAAAACGACCCGCCACAGGCGAACACGCGAACTTCAGTGTCTGTCCTCCAACCACGCCCTCACCGTCCGCGCGACCTCGACGGCTCCATTGAGATTGACGGACGGATCCGGTTTTTTCCACTTCCGGGACAGCACTCGGGCCACGTCTTCTCCGGTGAAGGTCCCCCATTCTCCCAGATTTTTCCCAAGTCCGCGTTGCTCGATGAGTCCGCCGATACGACACTGGTTTGAGGCGACCTGAAAAACTGCGAGGGGTTTTTCGAGAGCAAGAGCCTCGTAGGCGGACACACTGGAGGTACAAAGGACAAAACCCGCTCCAGCCAACAGGCGCGGATACTCCTCGGGAGCCACGAGGAGACGCGCATGAGAAAGGAAACGCGCATGTTGCCGGGCACGTTCGCGCTCCCCAGGCGGAACAAAAGGACCGAGCACGGCAACCAGCGGCGGAAAAGTCGGACGCCACCACTCGAGAAACGTGCTCGTCACGGAACGGACGTCCGCACTGCCCGCAGAGAGAAAAACATACTCGCCGCTTTGCCGAGCAACGTCCGCGAAGACAGAGCGGAGCAGGGCATACCGAAGCCCCAGAAGAGAACGTTCCGGTGAGGTGCCGTACCCCAACTCCTCGGCTCCCAGATTGTAGTTCAACAATACCGAGGCAACCTCGTCAACAGGACGGTCTCGACAGTCATCAATCACGCAGAGCGGCGCAACGGCCCGGAGTTCGCGGAGAAACGAGAGTTCCGGAACGTAACTGTCCACTACGATAAGATCGGGACGCTGCTTTCGCACAAGGCCGACAGCATCGGAAGCAAACAGAACCGCTTCGGGGAGAGTCTCCACGAGCGCTTCCCGGGGCAACATCGCCAGGGCCGATTCGTTCACCATCCATCGGCATTGCAGCCCTTCCGCGTCGAAAGCCGTCGCTAGAGCGACACAGCGGGAGATATGACCGCCACCGATCCCTGGGCCCCCGTTCGAGAGGACAAGTACGCGCATTTTTCTCACGATTCTGTCTCCACACGTTGTCTCCGCACCGTTTTTTGTTCCAGAGAAGTGACCCGTCTACGAAAATCCCTGCCGAAAAGGGCGAACCGCCCGTTGTTCTCCGCCGGTACGGCCTTCCGGGGCCTCATTATATCCCCCTTATGTTGTAAAATGAAAGCATCGGCAGAACGGCAAGGAGTCCTGCGTACAAGGGCGGACGATCCCGCCGTTTCTTGCTTCGACCCCTTGTTTCGCACTCTCGGAGCGCGGCGAGGCGATCATTCCTGGCGCTCCGACCCAGCGAGGAGGTTTTTTCATGTCGCGCAGCTTCTGCACCGAAGGCCCCATCGACAAAGAGCGGAACTACTACGTCCCCCGCACGGAACTGCTCGCGGCGGGCTTGAAGAAAGTTGAGGAGTGGCGGTATTTCACCCTCACCGCCCCGCGCCAGAGCGGCAAGAGCACCTACTTCCAGTTTCTCGCCGACGAGATCCGCGCCTCCCGTCCTTCCTGGCTTCCTTTGTGGGTCAGCTTCGAGGCCTACGGAGACAAGAGCGAGCCGAATTTTCTCAAGTCCTTCACCCGTGACCTGAACGTGGATCTCGCAACACAGGGAGAATCGTTCCGCTTCGCTTGCCCCTCCGACATGGAGGCGTGGAAGGATGAACTGCTGCGTCTGCACGACAGCTCTCCCACAGGGAGAGAACTCGTCCTCATCGTGGACGAAATTGAGGGGCTCCGAAACCTTTCCCTCCTGAACTCTTTTTTGCACACCATCCGCAGCATTTATCACGTCCGGAAAGAGTTCCGTCTCCGGAGCGTCATTCTGGTGGGCGTGTCGAACATCACGGGAATCCTCCAGAGCACCGCGAGCCCCTTCAACATCGCCGAGCAGATCACCATCCCCTACTTCACCCGGGAGGAGACCGAGG
>Ga0067045_1029006_pt1 | contig 24930 bp, 20 predicted proteins | sample TerdegcTABiofilm_FD_59184 | JGI IMG/M metagenome (GOLD analysis project Ga0067045, IMG submission 59184) | Combined Assembly of (Gp0054472, Gp0054536) Wastewater bioreactor microbial communities from Singapore -Terephthalate degrading... | reverse complement strand
GGCGCGAGGCCGGCCGGTCCGCGGTTTTCGCCTAAAGTTTTGCGCAGCGGCTGCCGATCTAAGGGTGCCGGCGTACCGGGGGGAAACCGTCGCTGAGATCGTCCGTCGCTAGGAGAACGGCATGTCCTTTCACGGACTCCTCCTGCCGCCGCGCAGGGCCTTCAAGAGCCTCTTCCGTAAGCTCGGCTTCGAGGTGCATCGCCTCCCCTCGCATAACCCGTCGACGCCTTACGAACCGGTTTACCCGCGAGCGACCTACGCCCCTTGGCGGGGAGACCGCGCGTTCCTGCAAATCTACCGGCAGGTTCAAGACCGCACGCTGGTGGACATCTATCGTCTGTGGGAGTTGTGGACGCTGGTCGAGCAGGCGGCCAAGGCGGGCGGGGCGTTGCTGGAGGTCGGCGTCTGGCGGGGAGGAAGCGGGGCCCTCATCGCGCGTCGGGCGGCGGATTGCGGCCTGAATGTTCCCGTCTTCCTCTGCGACACCTTCCGCGGCGTGGTCAAGGCCGCCGAACAGGACGCCGATTATCACGGCGGGGAACATGCCGACACCTCGCGGGAGTACGTGCAACGGTTTCTGGACGAGTTGGGCCTGAGTCGGGCCGTCCTGCTGCCCGGCGTCTTTCCCGACGAAACCGGCGATCGCATCGCCGACCGGCGGTTCGCCTTCTGCCACATCGACGTGGACACCTACCGGTCGGCGGCCGACATATTGGATTGGGTTTGGCCTCGCCTCAACCCCGGGGGCATGGTCGTGTACGACGACTACGGTTTCGAGGTGTGCGGGGGTATCGCCCGGCACGTGGAGGAGCAGCGCGGACGGCCCGGCTGTTTGGTGCTGCACAATCTCAACGGGCACGCCGTGCTCGTCAAAACGGCGGAATCAACCGAAAAGACGGCGGAATCAACCGAATCGGATCGCATCGTTCCCGGCAGGACCGCCTTGCCGCACCGCGTCGCCGCGTGACGGCCGCCTGCGGCAGCCGCCGCACGCGTGGCCGTCGTCGAGGGAAGGCCGTCGCGGTTACCCCTCGCTTCCGCAGACGCGATCTCAAGCCGCGGCTCGTCGCAGCACTTTGCGCACCGCCCGGGCCATGGCACGAACGTCTTCCTCGCCCAGCGTGGGATGGACGGGCAGCATGAGGCCGGTCTCACCCAGTTCCCGTGCGACGGGCAGCCGCTCGGCGGGGCCGAGGTTGCGGTCGCGGAACAGCTTTTCGAGATAGATCTCCGGGCAGACGCCGCTGCCGCAGGGGACGTTCTCCGCCTGCAAGGCCGCCAAGATGCGATCGCGGTTCCAATCCGGCCGCAACCGTTCGGGACGCACGAAAAGGTAGAACTTGTAATAAGCGTGCCGGACGTGCTGCGGCGGAATCGGGACGCGGATGCAGGGCAGCGGGGCCAGCTCGTCGATGAGAATCTCCGCGTTGCGCCGCCGGCGATCCACCCACGCATCCAGCTTGCGGAGCACCACGCGACCGACGGCGGCTTGGATTTCGGTCATGCGGGCATTGGTTCCCAGGTCGTCGTGGACCCAGCGGAACCGCGAGCCGTCCGCGGGCCGTTGCATGGCCTCGTAGTTCTTGCCGTGATCCTTGAAGCTCCAAACGCGGCGGAAGAGTTCCGGATCGTCGGTGGTCACCATGCCCCCCTCTCCCGCCGTGGTCAGGATTTTGTCTTGGCAGAAGGAGAAGGCGGCGAGATCGCCGAGCGATCCGACGGGCCGGCCGCGGTACCGCGCGCCATGGGCCTGCGCGCAATCTTCGATCAGCGCCAGGCCGTGGCGTCGGCAAAGCTCGCGGATCGGGTCCATTTCGCAGGGCCGCCCCGCCAAGTGAACGGCGATCACTGCCCGACTGCGCGGAGTCAGGACCGCCGCGACGGTCTCCGCGGTGATGTTTTGGCTGTCGCGATCGACGTCGGCGAAGATCGGCCTGGCTCCGCGGAGCAGAACGCAACCGGCGGAGGCCACGAAGCTGCGGCTGGTGACGATCACGTCGTCGCCCGGCCCCACGCCGAGGGCGGCCAAGGCCGCCTCCAAGGCGACCGTCCCGTTGGACAAGGCCACGGCATGGCGGCAACCCACGACCGCGGCGAATTCTTCCTCGAAACGCCGGGTTCGGTCGCCCGTCCAATAGTTGACCCGACCGCTGCGCAAGACCTCGGCGGCGGCGGCGATCTCCTCGTCGCCGAAGGCCGGCCAGGGTGGGAGAGGTCGCGCAATCGACGGCGAACCTCCTTCCAGGGCCAAACGGTCGGCATTCCCTTCGAGCACGTCATCGAGCGGCATGGTGGCCATGGTTTTCATCATCCGTGGGGTCGGCGGGGCATCGCCGGATCGAGATCGACGGTGAGAACGCTTACGCGGCGGGGCGGGCTTCGCGCACACGCGGCCGCGGACGGCGGTAGATCGGGAAATAATCGTCCTCGTCGGGCCCGCCTACCGCCCTTCGCCATCGGGCCGCCAGGTCGGCGTAGAGGCCGGGTTGCACCACGCAGCGGACCACGCGGTAGGTCCAACGCACGTCCGAGAAGCCGGCCTTGAATTGGAAGAGGGAATCGTGCCGGGCGCCCACGCCCCCGCCCAGGTGCAGCCAGCGAAAGCCGTTTTCCACACCCCAGCGTCGCACGGTATCCAACAGCAGCTTGACGGCCGGCCCGGTGAGTTGCCGCGCCGTGGGATCGCCGCCGCTGAGGTGATATTGGAGGATGCGGCCGCACTGGAGGAACAAGGCCGCCGCCAACGGCCGCCCTTCCAGCTTCGCTAGAAAGAGCGTCACGCGGCTGCCCAGGTGATGCCGCAAGCCTTCGTAGTAAGCGTCGGGGAAGAAATACTCGGGATCGGCATTCAGCGTCCGCATCGTCGCTTCGTACAGCTCCCGAAACACGCCGATTTCTTCCAGCGTGGGGTCCTCCTCGATCTCGATTCCCAGTTTTCTGGCGAGCCGGATATCCCCGCGGTGGCCGTGCCGCATCACGCGGAGCTGTTCCTCTTCCTCCCGGTCGAGGTCCACCGCCACGGTCATGCCCAATCGCCGGACTTCCCCCAATCCCTCCCATAGCCAATCGGTATCCCAAAGGGGGTGTTGCCGCACGAAGAGGGCTGCGATTCCCAGGGCGGCCAACGTTTCGCGGAGGGCCTGCTGCCATTCGCGGCGGAAGGCGTCGGCCTCGCCGTCATCGGGCGGAACGTTCGAAATCAAGCCCGGATAGCCGTACACCGAGGTCGCGTCGCAGGCCGGTACGTCCTCCAACCCCGGCAGGCCTTGCACCGGCCGGACCAGGAAAGGCAGGGCCGCGACGCGCCGGCCCCGTTGAAAGTGGAATAGGTACGGCTCCTCCTTGCCCGTCTCTTTGCAAAGCAGATGATAGTGGGCCAGGTGATAGGTGTCGTAGCCGCCGCAATCGACCAAGATGCGGTCCCATTGACGGCAATCGTGGACGCGAATCAACCGGGCGATGTTGACGTTTTCCATGGCATTGGCTCCGCGGGTCAGCGGTATGGTTAGGCGGCCGCTTTGCGAGCCGAGCCGGATCCCCCTACGGCCGCGAGCAAGACCTCTTCCACGACGTCGGTGCAACGGAGGGCGTCGAATCGCGCCTTGCCGAGCCGCAGCGCGCGGCGCCCGGCCTCGCGCAAGCGGTCGCGATCGCGCAGCGCCGCCGCCATACGCCAAGCCGCTGCGGTGATATCTGCGGCGGGCAGGACCAGCCCGCAATCGTGCTCGCGAATCAGATCCGCCAGCCAGCCCTCGTGATTGATGGCGACCGCCCGGCCCGCGGCCAAGCCGTCGAAGAACTTGTTCGCGCAGTTGGCATGCAGGGCGGGTACGTCCCGCACGGTGGACATCACGACGTCGGCCGCCGAGAAGAGCCGCGGCACTTCCTCCTTGGGCACCGGCGGTCGAAGGAACAGTGTCTCGTTCAAGACCCCCAGTTCGCGCGCCGCCTGTTCCACCAGCTCGGCCTCGCGCCCTTGGCCGACCAAGAGGAAGCGGGCGTCGGGCAGAAGCGGGCGAACCGCATGGGCCAAGCGCACGATATAGCGGCAGTCGTTCACCAGGCCGAACGTGCCCGCGTACAGCACCAAAGGACGCTCTCCCAGCCAACCGTGTGCCGCGCGAAATTCTCGGCCCCACGAGTCAGGTACTTGAAAGCGGGCGAAATCGCAGGCATTGGGTACCACGCGAATGCGTTCCCGGGGGTAACCCGCCGCCGCCACCCCGTCCGCCATCATCGGCGAACGCGCCACCACGTAGGAGGCGTTGCGGTACGCGAAGCGTTCCAGCGCCCGGGCCGACCAAATCGCCCAGGGAGTCGTCAACGCGCCGAGGGCGATGGGCACTTCCGGCCAAAGATCTCGGACTTCGAAGATCATGGGCACGCGAAAGCGTCGCGCCAAGGCGACGCCCGGCAGGGCGATCGTCAACGGCGTGCTGCACGCATACACGGCATCGCAGGGAGGGAGCCTTTTGCCGTATGCGGCAGCCCTCGCCCCGAACCGTCCGAAGGCGATCAATCGCCGCCCGTAGCCCATCCGATTGGAATAAGGGATCGGGCACCAGTGGATGCGGAGGCCGTCCTCCTCGGTGCAATACCACGCCCCGCGCCGGCCGCTTTGATCCGTGGTCAGCACTTCCACGGCGTGTCCTCGGCGGACCAACTCGCGCGTCATGACAAAGGGAAACGTCGAGGTTGCTTGCCGCGGCGTGGCAAAATGCTGGTCCAAAAACAAGATTCGCATGATCGACCCTTCGAGATTCTCTCTCCAAGTATGGTCGGCGCTAGTGAGGGCGCGGCCGCTTTACGGGCTGACCGGTCCGTCGTCCGAGCCGCTGACGGCCAAGGGAATGGCGATGGCGGCCGCGACCAAGCCGCCCAGGACGAGCGTCTCGGAACTGAGGACCTCTCCCACGCGGCGCTGCCCGCGAACGGTGGCGTCCTCGGCAACCACCAACAAGGCCGGCAGGGCCTTCGGCGGGGCGGCTTGTTTTTCCCACAGGCGAACTACTTGTCCGCGACGGTCGAGCCGGATCTCGTACAGCCCTCCCGACAAGCGTTCGCTCGTGAATCGTCCGGCGGCGTCGGTTTGGACCACGACGGGCGCGGTCTTGGGTTGGAGCTTCCGCAGGGTGAGTTCCCGCCGTCCCATCGGCACGCCGTCGCCGTCGACCAAGAGGCCCAGCAACCGCCCTTCGCCGTCCAGGCGAACGTCCGCGATTCGAGCGAGAGGCATGGCGCTTGCTTGCGAGGTCGGCTCCGCCGCGGACCGATCCCCGTTATCGGCCGCCTCCGGCGGTGCGGCGAAACTCGGCATCACCAGGGCCGCCGAAAGCGCCAGACAAATCCCTCCCCGAGTCAAGGAACGCCGCATGAACATGTTTTCGACTCCTCTGCCGCAACCAGTACGAGACCCATTTCCCGCCGACCGTCGATTCCTCGGGGCTTCCGGTGAGTGCTCGATAGCAGGGCAAAACCGGGAAACCGCGCGAAACGGAGCATCAACGGCGGCATGCCGATTCACGCCGCCCAGGCGCGCGGCGGGATATTAGCGAAGAGCCGGAGGTCGAGACAAGACTGATTGGCGATCGGCGAAGCGGCGCCGCTGCGGCGCGGCGGTCGTAGGGCCAAACCGCGTTCAAGAAATGAAAGACGACCGGAATGCTCCGGCCGTCTTGGGGAAGGTTCGCTTTTTCTCCACGGTCGTGCTCGTGCGGGCGGCCGTCGGCGATGGTGCTTCGGATTTACCGCCGCGCGGCGAGGCGCGTTTGCCGCGGAGCCTCCGCGTTCGCGTTACGCGATCCGCTCACGGGCTGGTCGGGCCGTCGTCATCCGAGGCGACAATCGCCACGGGCACGGCAATCGCGGTAGCGATGGCTCCGCCGACCACCCAAGGATTCTGCATCCAGGTGCGGAGTCGGGGCACCATCTGGCCGCGCGCCAGGTCTTGGCCGGAGACCAGCAAGGCGCCTTTTTGAGCCGACGGCGGGGCCGTTCGAGCCGCCCACAGCCGGAACATGCCCGAACCGTTCGAAGCGTTGACTTGGTACAGCCCGCCCTTCAAGCCCTTGAACGCGAAGTACCCGTCCTTATTGGTCTTGGCGGTGCCCAAGTGCTGCTTGCCGTCGCTGATACGGACCGCCGTGTCCGCCACCGGCGCCCCTTGTGGATTGACGACCTGTCCCAAGAGGACGCCGTCCTCTTGCAGGGCCACATCAACGATCACCGGCTTGGCCGGGCTTGCCGTTCCATCCGCCCGAACCGCCGCGGTCGAGCCCAAACATAGTCCCACGGCCAGAGTACCCAACGCGAACATTGAAGCGAGCTTTTTCATGACGGCTTCCATCTCCATCTCGAGTGCCGAAAGACGAGCGCCCTTGGTCTTCCTGACGCCTGAACGTTGACCAAAATACCAGCGTGCCCCTTGCGGCGGGCACAACGGTCTTGTGTTGTTTATCGGCAGTAGCTCACTGTAGATGCAGTCAAAAACCGCACAGCCGCCATTTTTGTCGCATTCCGCCCGCAATTGGTGATGTCACCGCCCGGACCGCTTGCGGGGTCCTGCCGGTAGAACTCGCCTGCACACGATCACCGGCCCCAATTCGAGAAGTGCCGCTTGTACGCCGCCTTGAGGTCCGGAATCTGGGCCGACAAACGGCCGCTGAGGCTGCCGGGAATCCCTCCCTGACGAATCACGGCCAGATACTCGACCAGGGCCTCGCGGGCTTCCGGCGGACCGTGCAGCATGAAATGCACCCAGGACCACGCATTGCGGTAGTCGGTTTCGCTCATGGACGCCATGGATCGCAACCCCTCCAATTGCTCCAACGGCGGCACATAGCCGAAACGGCACCGCCAGCGGACGGCTGCCAAGTACGGGCTTCTCCCCGCGCGCTGGAGCGGTTCGACCTCGAAATACTCCGCCAGACCCTCGTCCAGCCACAGCGGGACCATGGGCAGCGCGGAATGCAGCAAGGCGTGCGTGCACTCGTGACGCAGGTCGACCGCCAATTCCGGACTGAGATACGCGGCGACCATCGCCCGTTGGCCCCGTTGCACGTACAGCGCCCGGCGATAGGGCACCTCGGGAAACGCCCGCTTCACGTAATTCGCGTATTCCCGGGCATCGGCGAAGAGATAGACGTCGACCGCGCGCGGTGAGGCCTCCAAGCCCAGGTACGCGGCGACGTCCTTGCTCAATCCTTCCAAGTCCTCCAGTAACGTTGCGATGCGATCGGCGGGAAAGCGGCAGAATATGCGAAAACCGGAGACCTCGCGGGCATCGACCCAGACGGGCGAGTACGAAGCGTCCCCCAGGGCGCCGCTGAACGGCAACAGCATCGAGAAGACAGCCGCTACGGCTCTCCCGATCCCTATCCGCCGCCGATGCCGGAAGTCGGTGACCATGTCCAACCGTGCTCGATGCCGACCGTTCAACCCGCCAATTTCCGGAACCATCGTCCCAGGATTCCGCCGCCGGACGGCGTGGGCGTTTCCAGGGCGGCGGCCGATCGCCCCTGCACGATGCGCCACGGGTTGCGGCGAAGCAGGGCTTCGGCGGTATCACGATCGAAATCCTTCGCGATTTTCCGATAGGCTGCTTGCAGATCGGGCGCGCGGCGCTTTTCTCCATGCGCATCGCTCGCCACCAGATGCACCATGCCTTGGCGTATCAGTTGCAAGGTGAATGCCTGAACTTCCCGGCCGAAGCCTCCGGTCAGGCTCGCCCCGGTGACTTGGACCAGGCATCCCGCCTCGACGAGTCGGGCCAAGTGTTGGGGATGGCGGCGCAAGGCGGCGTTCCGCTCCGGGTGGGTCAGGATGCCGGTCACGCCGATGCCGCGGAGGCGCGCCAGCAGGCCGTCCAAGGGCAAATACAGATCGTGCGGCAATTCGAGCAACACGTACCGCCGCCCGTCGCCCAAGGTCAGCACTTCCCCGGCTTCGATCCGCCGCGGCAAGTCATCCTCCACGCGGACATCCGCCCCCGCGATCAATTGCAGGGGGATGCCGGCCGTCTGCAAGCGCTCCCTAGCCTCGTCCAGCCGTTCCAGGATGGTCCGCGCCGCATTGCCGGCGTATTGCCCGAGTTGATGCGGCGTGGCGGCCATCACGGCGACGCCCTGGCGCCATGCCGCCCGTGCCATGGACAAGGTCTCGTCCCACGAGCGCGCACCGTCGTCCAGGCCGGGCAAGATGTGGCTGTGGAGATCGGCCAACCCGGGCGAGATGACTTCTCGCCCCGCACTCGCCGTTTCCCTCGGATGCCCAATCATGGGAGCGGATTCCTTTTGCGAATCGCGAACGTCGTTGCGGCAAGCCGGCGCGGCCGCGGCACGCACTGCCGCCTTTGGGGCGGCTCGGCATCGTAGCGACGCGATGGGAACGGGGTCAAGATCGTCTCGGGAAGGCGATCGTCTCCTCTCGGCGGGGCGGCACGGCGGGCAAGCGTTCCGGCGGCGCTCGGCCCGGTGCGTCTCAACCTCGGTCGCGAGCGGATATGCCGGGGTGCCGCATGGCCGTTCGGCATTGACCGCTCCGGTACGTCTTGATATATCGACCCGCCGCCGGTCGGACTGCGCGCCCGCCGGAGCGATCACCGTTCGCGAGGTTGTTGCTTTTGTCGGGTGGAAGCGACCGGGAAACGGCCGTGACGCAAGCCGGGCTCGCTCCCCCCTCGTCGCGCGAGACGTACGATGAACATTCGCCGCGCCCTGTGGATTTGCGGTCTTGCCGTGCTCGCGGCAAGCACGGGGTGCGCCTCGGCCCGCCATACCCGACTGCAAGATCTCTCGCGATTTCCCATCCTTTCGCGGATCCGTGTCGTCACCTGGGCGACCCTGCCCGTCTCCGAACGCACGCTGCAAATCCTGCGGCAGCACGGTTTGGAAAACGACCTGGCGGAAGACCCGCAGCAGACGTTGGCCCGAGTGCAGGCCTTCATCGAGGAGGAACCCAACCCGGAAACCATCTACGCCTACGCGGAGTTGAGCTATCAATACGCGCGGCGGGTCCAAGCGGAGAATCCCCGTTTGGCGCTGGACCTTTACGGGGGCGCGGTCCTGCACGCTTACCAATACCTCTTTGATGCGCGGTTTACTCCCATCCGAAACCCCTACGACCCGTGGTTTCGTGGGGCCTGCGATTTGTACAACGCGGCCCTGGAGGGCGCCCTGCGCATCCTCTGCGCGCGAACCGGGCTTCAGCCGGGCACGACCTACACCATCGTGACGGCCAACGGGACGTGGGATTTGACGTGCGTCCTCCGCGACGCCCGTTGGGACCCCCGCGATTTCGGCCGTTTCGAATTCGTCTCCGACTACCGGCTGCAAGGACTGCGGAACCATCACGTGGGTTACGGATTGGGGGTGCCTTTGATCGCCGTGCGCCGCTCCTATCCGGAAGAGCCCTCGGTGGCCAAGTATTATCCGCCCAATCTGAGCTTCCCCGTCACGGTGTTTCTGCGGCCCTACCCGCACGTGGATACCGACCACGCCCGCTCCGATATCCGCCGCGCGGCGGCCCTGGAGTTGTACGATCCGATCGTGACATCCGACGTCAAGCTCGGGAACCTGCGGGTACCGCTGCAAACGGATCTCACCACGCCGCTGGCCACGTTCCTGTCCAATCCCGCCCTGGGCCGTTCCCTGCGCAACGTGAGCCTCCTCCAGCCCGAGCAATTGATGTCGGTGAGGCCGGGGAGCGACAAGCCGATCATGGGCCTCTACATGGTGCAACCCTACGATCCGAACCGGATTCCCGTAATCTTCGTCCACGGTTGGCGCTCGACGCCGATGACATGGATTCAAATGTTCAACGATTTGCGGAGCAGTCCGCTGATCCGCGAGCATTTCCAGTTCTGGTTCTATCTGTATCCCACCGGTCAGCCGTTTTGGATTTCGGCGGCCCAGTTGCGACGCGACCTGCACGAGTTTCGAGTCACCATGGACCCCTCGTTCACGCGGCCGACGATGGATCAGATGGTGTTAATCGGCCACAGCATGGGCGGTTTGGTGGCCGAGCTTCAGACCATGGAAAGCGGGCAACTGTTTTGGAGCCTGGTGAGCGACCGCGCCTTCGAGGAGGTGCAGGCCGATCCGCGGACGCTGGCGGAACTGCGGGACTATTTCTTCTTCCATCCCAACCCCTCCGTGCGCCGCGTCATCACGATCGCCACGCCGCACCAGGGCACGCCCTACTCGAATGAGTTGACGCAACGGGTGGCGGGGCGTCTGATCAGCATTCCGCAACAGGTGGCGGAAACGCAGAAGGTCTTGCTGAACGACAACCGGGACCTGCTGCGGCCGAACAACTTGATCGAATACCGCCACAGCGTGGACGCGTTGGCTCCGGATTGTCCCATCTTCGCGGCCATGCGGCAGGCCCCGCGCGCCCCGTGGACCACCTACCACAACATCATCGGAACCGTTTCCCGATCGACCTTGTTTACCAATTGGACGGGCGACAACGACGGCATCATTACCCGAGAAAGCGGTCATGCCCCCCACGCCGCCAGCGAGCTGGTGATTTCCGCGGAACACACGGTCATCCATACCCACCCCCTGGCCATCTTGGAGGTGAAGCGCATCCTCTTGGAACATCTTCGCGAATACCTGGGGCAAGACGGCTTGAATTTAGCGGAGGCGAGGGCGACCACGGAGGAGGCGGCCGCCATCGACCGCGCGATCCAGAACGTCCCGGTGACTTGGGAATCCACGGAGGAAACACCGCGCGTGCGGCGTCTTCCGCCCACGGGCAGCCTCTTCGTGCGGCCGTAGCGACGCATGTCGAAGGAGAGCGCCGCTGCCCGCCGACGGCTTTGCATCACTGCGAGAAAAAAGAAAAAACGTGCGGCGCCCGCAGGATAATCCGATCGCGTAGCTTGATGCGACTGCGTACTCTGCAAGTCTTCGCGATTTCGGAAAATCGGCGGAGATTGTTCCGGATCGATAATGGAGCTTTTTCGTGGCCAACACATAAGTCCTTGATTCATAACGATTTGCGGCACCGCAACTCGTATTGACAGGAGGTTTGGGTAAGTTATAATGGTCGCGCTTGGCAAATTCGGCAAAGTCGGCAGAGCCGGATGAGCCTGCTGCTTGTAAGCAGCTACGGGAGGTGCGAGATTTGCAGCCTATTGCGAATCCAGGCCCCATATCCCGGATGGTAAAACACGGAGGACCAGAAACCCCTCGCCGATCTGCCGACGCTCTGCCTGGGGTTTCGTTGAACATTCCGGCGAGAACCGTGGCGAGAAAAAGGAACAGCCAATCACCCCTGTCGACCAAGTCCGTCTTCACGACCGGCGAGGCGGCCAAGATCTGCAAGGTCAGTCAGCAGACCATCATCCGCTGCTTCGATTCCGGGCAGCTCAAGGGCTTTCGCGTGCCCGGCAGCCGTTTCCGCCGCATCCCGCGCGATCAACTCATCGCCTTCATGCGGGACAACGGGATTCCGACCGATGCCCTCGAAAGCGGGCGCCGCAAAATCCTGATCGTGGATGACGACGAAGAGCTGGTCGAACTGATCCGCGACGTCCTGCAACGGGACGGGCGATTCGAAATCCGCACCGTCAACAACGGATTCGGCGCGGGAATCATGGTCAAGGAGTATCGGCCCGACCTCATCGTCCTCGACATCATGCTCCCCGACATCAACGGCAAGGAGGTGTGCCAGGTGGTGCGCGCCGATTCGTCGATGGACGAGATCCGCATCATCTGCATTTCGGGCATGGTCGAGGAAGATAAGATCCAGGAATTGAAGGCGGCCGGCGCCGACGACTTCCTCCACAAGCCTTTCGAGATCGAGACTTTGGTCGATCGCATTTGCCAACTGTTGGACATCGAGAGCCCCGCCAGCGCCTGACCGGAAAGCGCGGGAGCGGGGATCGGCGGCACCGCGCCGCCCTGAGCAAGGGCCGCGATCGCGACTCCCGCCGCACGTCCCGTCCGCGGTGTGTGTCACTCTGAAACCCGGCAGGCGGGCATGGACCGGCTTGCTCTTGCACAACAACTCTTGCTCGGCACGGCCGAGCTGTCCGACGAGGTCCGGCTGGGCCTGGCTGATGCCTGGCTTGTCTGGGGAGCGCGGGCGGCCTGCCGTGAGCCCGCGCCCCGCGACGTGGCGAACTGGCGTCGTTTGCTCGTGCGCCTCCAGCGTCGCGATCCGCGTCTGTTCCCCATACTGCTACGCCTGGTCGAGCCGAAGCCGGAATCACCCGGCGATTTTACGGACGTCGCTGCGCGGTTGTGGGCGTCGCTCCCCGAGCTTCTCCCGGCGTCCGTCCCGTCCGAAGCCCGGCCGTCGCCGTTTTCCATCACCGCCGATGAGGCGGCGCGTGCCGAGAGGGAACCAAGCGGCTCGGCGAACACGATCGGTGCGGCCGTCGCGCGTCTCCGCTCCGCCGATATCGGCTTGCGACTCGTCCTTTGGGCGGAGGAATTCGCGGCGGCTTGGGCGCGAGACAACGCCCGCGAAGGACTGCGCTTGGCTCCCGCGGCGTGCATCGTTTCGGCCCTCGCGGTCGGGATCCTGCCCGATCCCGCCTTGCCCGACGGGGTCGCATCCTTTCGCTCAGGCGGTGGGCGGGAGCGACGTGCCGGCTCGGCGGACGTGAACGAGCCATCGCCCCCTTGGCAAGCTCAACTCGAGCACTGGGATGGGGACGAAGTGGGACGGTCGGCGCTGCACGCCGCGGCGGTCGGCTGGGAGATCGCCGCTCGGTTCTGGGAAACGCTGCCCGGTGCCGCGGCCGTGCGCGGAACCGGCCGGCGCTCCCGTAAGTCTCCCCCACGTGATAAAGCCGGTGCCGCCGTCGCGGATCTCATGTCCGGGCGGTCCGGGATGAGGGAGCGGATTCAGGCTTCGGCCGCGGAGTGGGTTGCCGCCTTGCAGGCCCCTGCGGCACACCCCGTTAGGAAGGCCTTGGCCCGAGCGGAGCGGCTGTTTCGCCGCTTGATGAAGAGGATTCCGCAGGCCGCGGAAATGCAGGCCCGCGCCGCTCGTACCGCGGCGAGACTCTACGTCCTGGAGAGGAGCTTTGCGGAGTCGCTGGAACAAGCCAAGCTGGATGCCATGGCCGAGTTTGCGGCCGGGGCGGGTCACGAAATCAACAATCCCCTGGCGATCATCGGCGGCCACGCGCAGGTCCTTTTGCGCCGCACGCAGGACCCGGAGCAGCGGCGGATCTTGGCGGCGATCACGGCCCAGGTTCGCCGGGCCCACGAAATGATCGCCGATGCCCGGCTCTTCGCCCGCCCCCCGCAACTTTCGCTCGTCCAGGTCGATCTCCGCGACGTCGTCCTCGAGGTGGAACCGGCGGTCCGCGAATGGGCCGAGCGTTACGGCGCGGCCTTGCATTGCGAACTGCCGGCGGAAGCGGTGGCCGTGCAGGCCGACCCCGTTCAATTGGCGGCCGCTTTCGCCGCCTTGGGCAAGAACGCCGTGGAAGCCGCCGCGGAAGGCGGCCGTGTCACCCTCGCCCTGCGCGGCAATCCGGAAGAGGCGGTATTCGAGGTCCGCGACAACGGGCCGGGAATCTCTCCCGAGCAGCGGCGTCACATCTTCGACCCCTACTACTCGGCACGGCAGGCGGGACGCGGCTTGGGCCTCGGGCTGTCCAAGGCTTGGCGCATCGCCCAACTGCACGGCGGCGAGATTCGCGTGCAAAGCCGGCCCGGCGAGGAGACCGTCTTCACCCTGCGTCTGCCGCGCCGCCGCGCCTCAGGGAACGAGCGCTAGGGCGCGATGCAAGGCCTCCGCCGTTTGCCGCACCACTTCTTCCGGACCCCATTCCGCCGGCCAACGCTTGAACGGTTCCACGTAGACCGGCCCTTCGAAGCCGATCTCCGCCAACGTCCCCAAAAAGGTCTTCAAGTCGATGACGCCGGTTGCCGTGGGGAGGTCGCGCACGCTATCGATCTGCTGATCGACGGGCACGCCGGCCGGGGCGTCGTTGAGATGCACCATCAACACGTCGCCGCCGCGGATCGTCTTGATGTCCTGGGCGGATTCGCCCGCCGTGTACCAGTGCCAACTGTCCAAGGTGTAACCCACGCAAGGATGCCCGATCTCCGCGATCAACTCCTTCATCTCCGCCAGCGTATGGATGAAGGGGAATCGCCCGGCCGACCACGAGGTCTTCGGCCCGACATATTCCAACGACAATCGCACTCCGTGGTCATCCAGGATGTCGGCGACGGCCCGGAGCCGGACGGCGTGCAGCCGAAAATTAACGCGATAGGTGAGCGTCTTGTGGGTGGGCGAGATCCACGTGCCGACTCGATCGACGCCCGCCCGACGCAACGCCGCCGCAAACGAGGGCAACGCCTTGAGGGAACGGGTGAAGGCATCCAAGTCGCCGCGGAAATCGACGGGCAAGCCGGCCGCCGACCAGGTCACGCCCTTCTCCTCCATTTCCCCCCGCAAAGCCGCCAGTTCCTCGTCCGACAAGCCTTGCAAGAAACCGACCTGCGGTTCGACGGCTCGAAAGCCGTATTTGGCGGCGTACTCCAGGGCTTGTCCCTGGTCCGCCCGTACACCGACGGCCCCGCATACCAGGGCGGGCAGAAATCCCGCATAGCCGGAACGGGCGGCTTGTTCCGCTTGTCCGAAGGCCGGGCCCTTCAAGGCGGTCCCCGCAACGGCGAGGGCCGCTCCCCGTAGAAAACCGCGTCGCGGCAACGTCGTACTCATGATGCATGGCTCCTCGATCCAGACTACGCGAACCGCCGAGGCCGGCGATCTTCGCTCTGCTCCGGCCCGGTGGCGAGCGAGCTCCGCGGAGCGCGAGGGCGCGACCGCCGCCTCGCCCGCCTTCTCCAGTTTCCCAAGCATACGGCAAAGATCAAGCCTCCGCGGCGGTGAGCCGGTTTTCACCCCGCCGCCGCGAGACGGCATTCGTGCCACCTGCGGCGAGATCGATCAGCCCGCGGCACAGCACCTCCGCGGCGTTGGGTTGAAAAGGAGGCAGATCGAGTATCTTGGGGACGACCACGGCCGCGTATTCAGCCGCCTCGTGGGCACGGGGATCGGTCAGGTATCCCACGAAATCGTCCGCGTAACCCACCACCAGCGTGTGGGCGGCGGGGGAATGCTTTCGCAGCCACAGCCCATAATAGCTGAATAATTCGCCGCCGTGGAACATCAGGCTCAACGGTCCCAGCCGCCAGCAAGCGATTTCGGTGGGCAAGACTCGCGGCACGGTTTGCGGATCGCGGCCTTGGTTGGCCTCGAACCATTCGGCGGCGAACGGGGCATCCACCCATACCCCGGATCGGCATGCCTCGGGATTTTTTCGGTATTCCTCCACCCACGCCGCCCAGCGATCGCCGTCCAGGGGCAAGTCGCACGAGCCGCGGACGATCTCCAAGGCATCGACGCTGAGCGGTTGGGCGGAATCCACCGCGGCCTCCAGCCCCGCCCAAACGGCCTTGGCCGTCTTTTCGGCATCGCCCCGCCATGGGTCGCCGTCGCCGGGGTTGACGTCGCCGATGTGTCCCTGGAGATAACCGGGGGTAAGACCCCAACGGTCCTCGGCCCGGTGCGCCACCAAGGCGGGCCAGTCGGGACCCGTCAGTTCGTCGGCAAAACAGACCGGATGGGCCGAAAAGTGGTACCAGAGTAGGTTTTTCCGTCCCTCTCTTTCGAACAGCAGAGCGTGCAGGTGACGATCCAGCCAGCGATCCTGGGCCGTCGCCTGTACGTCGAAGGCGTCTTCCGTCTTCCAAGTCGGCGTGGTGCGATTGAAATTGCCGCCCACGACCGTGGCGCGACCGAGCTTCCATCGTGCGGGCGCCAGATCCTCGACGGCTTGGGCGACGGCGGCCGCCGCGCGATCCTCCACTTGGACCGTGTATTCTTCCGAGACCGCTCCCCATTGGCGGAACGGTTGCAGCGACGGCATAGAGTGCGTGTGGGTCGCACAGAGCTTGATCTGCCCGAGCGCCATCCCCGTGTCTTGAGCGATGCGCCGTCGAATGCGTGCGGAGGCTGCCGTACCCAAGGCGCACAGCTCCAAGGAAACCACGGCCGCACGGGTCCCTTGGACCTCCAAGATCAAGGCCCGAACCGACGACGGTTCGCGAACGCCCCGGGATCGGCGCTCCTGTCCCGGGGGGCGATGAAAGCCGGCCAGTTCCACGCCCTGCGGCGGCGTGATGTCGGCCGTGCCCTCTCCGACCCGCAAGCCGGCATCTGCGGCGCGCCCCGCCCGAATCGGCCTGGGCAGACACGCCCAAGCGATTCCGCCGCCGAGCGCCTTCAAAACGGTTCTCCGCGCCGTACCGGTTTCGGCGCTACGACGATTCATTCGGGCCATAGCAGTCTCCTCGCTGCAAGCAGGGTGACGGATCTTGCCTCTCGCCGCCGGCTTATCATGCTCCGCTCCGCGGGGAACACGGAGGCGGCGTGCGGCGGCCGCCTCGGGCCGAGGAATATTGTATCCCCAACGACCGCCGATTGGTCCATTTCCGGCAAGCAAACCGGGAAGTTCGCCGCGGTCGACTTCCGCACAGGACGGCCTGGGTCGGGAACGCACGATTTCTCTTGATCAAAAAGCCCTGGGCGGCTAACTTACGCTCAAGGAAAGCGGCCGTTCCACGCCGGGGGGTACCATCACGGGCGATTGGCTCGTGCCCGGCTTCGGGGACGTACCGCCCATCTACTCCCACAGGATTTCCCAATTTGCCATGGAAGGCCGAAGCAAGAGAGTGCAATTCGCGATCAAGCGGCTCATCGACGTGGTGGGCGCGGCAGCGGGGTTATGCCTGCTGGCACCCTTGCTTTTGGTCATCGCCGTGCTGGTGCGGCGTGATTTGGGCAGGCCCGTCCTGTTCCGGCAAGTCCGTCCCGGCCGCGGCGGTCGCCCCTTCACGATGTACAAGTTTCGCACCATGCGGGACCTCCGCGACGCTCAGGGGCGCCCTCTGCCCGACGCCGAACGGTTGACGCCGCTGGGGCGTCTCCTGCGGCGATTCAGCTTGGATGAGCTGCCCGAGCTGTGGAACGTCCTCCGCGGCGACATGAGCCTGGTCGGCCCCCGCCCGCTGTTGATGGAGTATTTGCCCCGCTACACGCCGGAACAGGCTCGCCGCCACGACGTCCGGCCGGGCATCACGGGACTGGCGCAAGTGCTCGGGCGCAACGCCCTGCCTTTCAGTCAAAGGCTGGCGTTGGACGTGCAATACGTGGACCGCTTCAGCCTGTGGCTGGACATCAAGATCCTGTGGTGGACGCTGCGGAAGGTCCCCGGCGGCACGCTCTTCGACGGAGCGGGACAAGACGTCCGGGTCGTGGACGATCTGGGGCTGCACCCGGGCGATGAATCCCTGACCTGGGAGCTATCCGAAGGTTCGAGGGGCAAGCGCGGCGACGGAGGCTCACGCGAAGCGGGCGTCGACGCCTCGGCTGTTGCGCCCCCTTCACCCGAAGAAAGGTTGCGCGCCGCATGAATCGCCCGGCCCCGTTCCCGGTCCCCTTTTGCGGTCCCAACGTGCTGATCCCTTGCGGCGGCAAATGGGTGGGGCATGTCCTGCACGTCCGCGAAGCCATGGCGCGGGTCCCGGCATTTCGCGACGGCCGCGTCTTCGTCGCCGACTTGCAGCCGGTCACGCCTGCCGGCTGCTTCGCCGACGCTGCGTTCCAAGTCCCGCCGGTTCAAGACCCGGCCTACGTGCCCGCCTTGCGGGATCTGGCCCTGAAGCACGGGGCGGGTTTGATCTTGCCGTTGATCGATATCGACGTGATGGCCCTGGCGCCGCACCGATCGGCCTTGGCGAGCGACGGCATCCACGTGGTTTGCCCGTCCCTTGAGGTGGCCGAGACCTGTTTCGACAAGCGCCGCTTTCATGCCTTCGCGCAGTCGCACCGACTGGCGGTGCCGCGGATGGTGGCCGCGGAAGAGTTGCCGTCGGCCTCCTTCCCGCTCTTCGCCAAGCCCGCTCGCGGCTTCGGTTCCATCGGCGCGCGGCTGTGCCGGGATCGAGCGTCGGCCGAACGGTGCGTGCAGGAACGGCCCGACATGATCTTGGAGGAGTACTTGGACGGACCCGAGTACAGCGTGGACCTGTACGTCTCCCGCAGCGGCCTGACGATCGCGGCGGTGGTGCGGCAGCGCGACAAAGTGGTGGGCGGTGAAGCGTATCAAAGCCACACCGTAAGCCGCCCGGACGTGCAGGCCGCGGCCCGAGCCTGCGCCGGCGCGCTGGCCTCGGCCGGCTATTGGGGCCCGCTCAACGTGCAGGTCATCGTCGGCGCGCGAGGGCCGGCCGTGATCGACGTCAATCCGCGGCTCGGTTCGGCGTCGTTGCTTTCCAATACGGCGACCGGCGGGCGGCTTTTGTGGAGTATTCTTTATGAGGCGTCGGGCGGGCTGTGCCGCGAACCCTGCGATGACTACGTGATCGGCCTCCGCTTGGTGCGATTTTTGGGTGAGGTGTACCATCTCGACGGTCGGCCCGTCCGAATCGATCCGGCGTTCCAGGGCAATCCTGCCGCCTTGCCCGAACGCCCGACCGGCCCCCATTTTCGCAGCGCCGCGGAGCGCGCTGCCGCACCCCTCGCAACGGGAGGTGACCCCGAATGATCCGCGCCGTACTGTTCGATTTGGATGACACGCTGTATCCCGAGATCGACTATTACCGCCAAGGATTCGCGGCCGTGGCGGAGGAGTTGGCCCGCCGGGGGATCGGCTCGGCGGAGCTCACGGTTGCGACGCTGGAGCGTCTCCACTTCGCCGATCGGGAGGCGGTCCTCGATCGCGCGAGCGACGTCCTCGGCTTTCCCCGTGATTGGGTCCCCGACTTGCTCGACCGCTTCCGAAGTTGCGAATTCCACCTCCGTTTGCCGCCCGAAACGGATGCCCTGTTGCACGAACTTTGCCCGTTCTATCGACTCGGCATCGTGACCGACGGCCACGCCGAGGTCCAGGAGCGAAAGTTGGCCGCCTTGGGCCTGATCGGCCGGGTCGATACGGTCGTCATCTGCGACCGTTTGGGACGTCGCCACTGGAAGCCCGATCCTCAGCCGTTTCACACCGCCTGCCGCAACCTCAAGGTCCGACCTCACGAAGCGATCTTCGTGGGCGATCATCCGCAGCGCGACATCTTCGGCGCGATCCGGGCGGGCTTGGGCGCGGTCCGCATCCGAAGTTCCCGGGGATGGTTTCGCGATCGGCCCAACCTCCCGGAGGCTCAACCCTGGGCCGAGATCGAATGCCTGAGCCGACTGCCGGAGGTCTTGCGTTCCGCGATCAACCCGATGTTCCTGGAGACGGTCCGGTGAAAAACCCGCTCCGAGCGTGGGCGGCGGCCGCGTATCGCTGGTGCGCCTATCCCCACCGGTTCGTTCCCTTCCGCAAGGTATTGCAGCGCCCCGGTGCAAGGATTCTCGACGTCGGTTGCGGCAACCATAGCCCGACCGTCACCAAGCAGTATTTCCCCCGCTGCCGTTACGAAGGGCTGGACCGCGAACGTTGGAATCGCGACGCGCGTGACGACGCTCTCATGGACGCCTTCCATGAGATCGACCTCGACCGTCCGGAGCTGCTTACCGCCGTGCCTGCGGAGGCATACGATCTGGTCATCTGCTCCCACGTGCTGGAACACTTGCGCGATCCCTGGGCGGTCCTGCCGGGATTAACGCGGACGGTAAAACCGGGCGGATTCCTATATATCGAGGTCCCGGCGGAGCGAAGCCTGCGGCTGCCCCGCGCACGCGACGGCTTCCTCGGCATTCGCGGCTGCTTGAATTTCGCCGACGACCCCACCCACCGCGGCTTGGTGAACCTCGATCGCTTGGCCGAGCTTGTCGGCCGCCTGGGGTTGCGGGTCGTGCACCGCGGCAAACGATTCTTGCTCCGCCGGGTGATCTTGTTGCCGCTGTATGCGGCGGCCGGGCTGATCCTCCGCGGTTACATCCCCGCCAGCGTGGTCTGGGATGTGCTGGGCTTCGCCGACGTTCTGATTGCCGAACGCCCGCAAGCCTCCGCGGCGAAGGCCCTGCCGGGCGCGGATGCGAAGGACGTTGCAAGGTCCGGTGCCCGCTCCCCGGACGCGGTTTCGAAAGCTGCTTGAGAGCTGGTGCGACGCGGGCCATGCTTTCCGCCGTACGATGCGACCGCCGGCACGCCCCCAATGAGAACGCTCCCGATGAAAACACGGATATCGCCCTCGTCTTACGATTCGACTGCCACCGCCGCGGCACCGGCGGTCGATGCTACGATCCCCGCTACGATCCCCGCGTCCCCGGAATCGCCGGCTGCCGGGCCGATCTGGGAGTTGGGGGGCGAATTCCATTGGATCGCGACGGAGCCTAGCGGGAGTGGGCGAGACATCTTGCCCCCGAACGCCGTGCTGTTCGGCAACGGCCGGCAGGCTTTGTACGCCGTGCTTATGGAAGGTCGGCGTCGCTTCGGTTGGCGTGTTTGCCATCTGCCGAGCTACGTTTGCCAAAGCGTGACGCAGGCCGCCCGCGCCGCCGACATGCAATGTCGATACTACCGCGCTCCGCCCCCCGGCGATGAACCGCCGGAGTGGCCGCCCTTTCGGAATCGCGACGAGGTCCTGCTGAGCGTCAACGTCTTGGGCTTGGAAGAACCGCATCCGGTACCGCCGGACTGGCCGAACGAAAACCGGATCGAGGACCACACGCACGACCCTTGGAGCCGCTCGGCCCGCGAGTCGAAGGCGGGTTACTGCCTGGTATCGCTCCGAAAAACCCTGCCCACTCCCGACGGCGGCGCCGCCTGGTCGCCGCTGGGGCTTCCCTGCCCCTCGCCCGAGTCGCTGATCCCCCGACACGCAACGGCCGCACAACAGAAGCTGGCGGCCATGCTGCTCAAGCGTCACTACCTGGCGGGGATGGCGGTGGAGAAGGACGACTTTCGGGCGTGGCAGATCCAATCCGAAGCGGCGATGAGCATTCGGCCGATCTCGCGGCCGTTGCCGCTGACCGCTTCCATGTTGCCGCATCTGCCTTGGCAAAGATGGCGTGCCGAGCGGGCGCGGAACGCGGAGTATCTGACCCGCCGCCTGCGGCAATGCCGGGCCCCCCTAGCGTTCGAATCGAACGGGCGCGACGTACTGCCGCGTGGGATGCAAGGGCTTTTCCCGGCACAATGCCCCTTCGCCGTCGTCGTGTTGTGTGCGAACCGCGGAGAGCGCGACCGTCTGCGGAACGCCTTGATTCAGCGCCGGATTTACCCGCCCGTCTTCTGGCCCCTGCCGAGGGAGGTCGAGCGCCGCTTCCGGGAAGCCGCCGATTTCGCCGCGCGCATGTTGGCCCTGCCGTGCGATTTTCGTTACACCCCGGAAGATATGGAAGAAGCCGCTCAGATCGTGCGGGAGTTTTTCGGGAGCGGCGGCGACTGATGCTCCATTCCGCCCGGCCTCCCGGCATGTCGCCGACCTACGGTGAATCGGGCGGGGCTGCCGCGGCATTTCTGACCGCGCTACTTCGAGTGCTGCGATCACCCAAGCCGCGTGCTATAATTCCGCGTGGCTCCCCGTCGTCATTTTGACGCGGCGAGGTCGTTGCCAAAGGGGACGGGTAATGACGCACCGGTTGAACGCGGGTCGCCCGGCGTGGCAAGCGGGATAGGTCGCCCGTGCAAGGCGGAAATGTGCAAGGCGGGAATGATGGGTTATCCCAAAGATGAACGCGTGCGTGAGGAGGGGACGACTTTCCCATAAGTGGGGACCGCAAGCGGGCGATGGCGGCGGCGTTCTCGCTGGGCCGTAGACAACTCCAGCCGATTCCTGGAATGGGGCCGAACAGGAGATCTACCAAGCATGAAGCTGCGTCTTGGGATTGTCGGAGCGGGCGACGTCTGGGAATCGCGCTATCTCCCGGTGCTCCGGGTGCTCGCGGACCGCTTTCAGGTGCGGGCCATGTATGAGCCGGTGGCGGAGCGGGCGAGGCTGTCGGCCGAGGAGATCGGCGCCGAGGCCCACGTGGGGTTCCGAGCCATGTGCCGGCGCCCGGACATCGACGCCGTATTGATCCTCTCCAACTCTTGGCTGGGCCACATTCCCATCCTGGCGGCCTGCGAGTACGGGAAGGCGGTCTACCTGGGCAGTCGCGTTCACCTCAGCTTGAGACAATTCGAAGAGGTCCGGCAGGCGGTCTCGGCGGCCGGCGTGGCCTTTATGGCGGAATTACCTCACCGATACGCCCCGGCTACGCTGCGGCTGAAAGAGCTGCTGGCCACGAAGCTGGGAGAATTGCGCCTGATCTTCTGTCACCGCAGACTTTCGCGATTCTTGAAACGCAATGGAACGCCCGTCCCGCCTCCCCAGCCGATCGTGAAATTCGACCTGGTAGAGTTGGTGGATTGGTGCCGCTTTGTGGTGGGATCCCATCCCTCGTCGGTCAGCAGCGTCATGCATGTCACGGGTGATGACGCGATGGGTGCCGACTACATGATGATGAGCTTGGACTTCAGTCCCCTCCATGAGAAGGGAAGAGGTCCGATCGCTCAGATCAGTTGCGGGCGATACATCCCCGAGGCCTGGACCGAGGCGATCGCCTATCGTCCCCCACCGGATATGCAGATCGCTTGCCGCGAAGGCATTGCCTTTCTGGACTTGCCGGCCGGGTTGGTTTGGTTCGATCAAGCGGGGCGCCACCAGGAAAGGCTGGATCACGAGCGCTCCGTCGACGAGCGGATGCTCCTTCAGTTCCACCGCGCGGTCACCAGTTTGGTCCAGCGGATTGACGACCTGGAGACGATGTATCAGGTGCTGAAGACGGTCCAGCAGGCGGTGGACTCTCACCCGAATTGTCGGCCACAAAACACGGAAGACCGGCCGGTGGACGCGCTGAGCCGACCGCCAAGTCCGGATTCCCCCCAAGAATACCCCCAATAATAATGGGTGGTTACCCACCGCCTGCCTCTGGGCTCTCAAACGACGCCGATTGCGCCAGACGTTGTGAAACAAATTCGAACATCCGGCGTACAGCATACGGATAGAATGGAAAGCGGCCCGGATTCGGCCGGCACGAAAAAGGACGATCGGCCGTTCTCGTCACGGAGGGGGGTACCAAAACTCAAGTGGTGCCGGAAGCGGACCGCCCCGGCGATTTCCTGGGCAGGCCCGCGGATTTCCCGGAACGAGTTGATTTCCCGGAAAGATACGTCCGTTTTCGAAGGAATTGGAGGAAAGCTTTTCGTCGGGCGGGTCGGGGCGACACCGGCGGGACTCGCTCGATTGAGTCGTCCGGAGGGATTCGGCCCGTCGATTCCGTAGCCATTTCATGACGGAGCAAGCCCCTCGACGATCCCAGAGAATGATTTCAATATACTTTCAATTGTAAGTATTTCATTCTAATTATTGGCAATATTCGGTCGCGTTGGTCGGGAGTTTGGAATCATGTTTCGATATGCCGGGATTGGCTTCGCTTTGGTCGCCGTGGTTTTGGGCGCGGTCTCGGGCATGGCCCTCGCCTACTATCAAGTTCATCGCCTGCCCTGGTCGGGGCGTCCCCTGATCGGCGTGACACCTGCCGAGCCGATCGTCGTGAATTTCCCGGCCCGCAGCCAAGGGGACGTAGCTCGACCCGCCGGGTCCCTGCCTCGCGTGGAGGCATCCGAGATGGAGTATGACTTCGGATCGATCGAGTCCGAGGGCAAGTACCGGCACGAGTTTCTGGTCCGGAACGTCGGTGATGCACCGCTGACGCTCCGCGTGGGCGACAGCTCGTGCCGCTGTACCGTCCTCGATTTTTCGCAGGCCACGCTCCAGCCGCAGGAGGGAATCAAGATCGCGATCCAATTCGATGCCCATGAATACATCGGCCCGGTCTCGCAGCACGCCTCTCTGGTGACGAACGATCCGCAGAATCCCCGCCTGATTTTGAAGATCAAGGCCAATGTGGAACGTTCCATCCGCGTCGTCCCGGCCGAGTTGGTGTTTAGTCGCATCGTCCGCAATCAGGCCGCGACGGGCGAGGTTCGCGTGGTGATCTTCCGCCGCCAACCGGTGACGATCACGGACATTCGATTCGAGGAAACGGAGAACGAGACGCTGCCGTTCCTCGAACTATCCCATGCGCCTCTCACCGCGGCGGAACTGGCTGGCGAACCGGGAGCGACCGGGGGCTACCGGATCATGGTTCGGGTAAAACCGGGCTTGCCCGTCGGGCCGTTTCATCAGAAAATCCGCATTGCCACCGATCAGAGCGATATCCCCTCCGTGGAGGTGCCGGTCCAAGGTCGCGTGGAAAGCGAATTCGGCATCATCGGCAGCGGATGGAATGCCCAACGGGGAATCCTGCACCTCGGCCGCATCCAGCGAGAGAGTGGTTCCCAGGCACGGATCATGCTCCGCTTGCCGGCGCTGCCCGGGCAAACCCTGGAGGTCGAGCCTGTTCGCTCCGTCCCGGAATTCGTTCAGGTCCAAGTCCGAAAAGAGGAAACGGTCCAGGCGGGCGAATCCGTCCTGATACCGATCATCATCACGATCCCGGCGGGGGCCGGGCCGGCCAATTATTTCGGTGATTCCGAAGAGGAATTGGGAAAGATTTTCCTGAAAACCAATCACCCCGCCGCACCGGAGATCAAAGTCCTCCTGCGCCTCGCGGTCGATTGATCCCGGTCATCCCACTGGGACGCGGCGGCACGCCGGACCTCATCCGAGGCGGCGCGAGACGCGGGAACGGAGTCTCTGCACGATGCTATTACGGAATCCGATCAAGTTCACCTCTCCCAAGCGGAATCCCCGACGGCGAATCGCGGTCATGCTTCGGTGCCCGTGGGCTGCGCTGTTGGCAGCCTTGGTGCTATTCAGCCTCGGCCTGAGTGCGGGGGGATGCGTCAAACCGCATGGATCGACGGAAGGCGGGGCCGCGTCCCAAGACGGGCAGGCACGCTCGGAAGCTCCGACGACGCCCCCAACGGCCGGCGAGGCCGAGACCGGCTCGGCCCCGGCAGCT
>Ga0067045_1029005_pt1 | contig 24932 bp, 23 predicted proteins | sample TerdegcTABiofilm_FD_59184 | JGI IMG/M metagenome (GOLD analysis project Ga0067045, IMG submission 59184) | Combined Assembly of (Gp0054472, Gp0054536) Wastewater bioreactor microbial communities from Singapore -Terephthalate degrading... | reverse complement strand
TCTTTTATTTCTGATAACTCTGTTACAGCCAACATATTCCCGATTTTGTCATGCATAAATAGCACCATCTTTTGAGCAGATTTTTCACCTATACCTGGTACCTGGCAGAATATCTCTTCTCGCTTATTTATTATGGAATTAACTATAGTCTCAACTGAAAGTGTTGAAATGATATTCAACGCTGTTTTTGGGCCTATCCCGCTCACACTAAGAAAAAGATTGAAAAGGTCACATTGAGCAGATTTTTCGAATCCATATAACGCTATCAGATCCTCTCGAACCACAAGTGAGGTATTTAGGTTAATATAATCACCAATTTTTACTTCAGCACAGACTTGTTTGGTTGAAAAAACTTTTAATCCTATACCCCCTATCTGAATAATTAGATAATTATCCTGCTTATTGATAACTTCACCTTTAATTGTTGCGATCATAATACAACTATTTATACCAGACTATTGTTGCTGATTATAGACCTCGTACAATACAATCGAGGCTGCACATGCAAGATTCAGTGAATCAACTCGCCCTATCATTGGTATTGTCACTAATTCATCACAGATAGTCACTAATGTATCACTTAATCCTTTCTGTTCACTTCCTAAAATGATGATAACTTCTTTTGGATAATGGAATGTAAAGTACTTCTTTCCTAAACTACAATGCATTCCGATTAGTATTTTATGATTTTCCTTTTTCCATTTTATAAATTCATTTTGAGAGCAATGAATTAATTTCATATTGAATATTGCACCTGTGCTGGCACGCACCGCAGTAGGATGAAAGACATCTACGCTGTGATCTAATAATATAATGCCTTGTCCACCCACAGCATCCAATGTTCTCATGATTGAGCCAACATTACCAGGATCCTGAGCACACTCTAGACCTACCCAAAGGCCATCAGATTGATTGATATCATTCAAACAATACCAACGTTGTTTCATTACGGCAGCGATACCCTGTGGCCCCTCCTTAACAGCAAATGATTTAAAAATCATTTCATTTACTTTCCAGATTTCGATTCCTTTTTTTTCTAATGATTGAATAAGATTTTGACCATGATGACTAATTAATAATGATGGGCAATAAATCACTGCTTGAATTGGATAATTAAGTTGAAATGCTTCAGTAACGAGCCTAAGCCCTTCAACGTAAAAAAAACCAGTCCTTTCTCGTTCTTTCTTAATCTTTAATTTTCGAATTTGTTTAATTTTCTCGTTATTAATACTATTGATGACTAAACTCATAATTCATATCAAATATTAGTTATCAAACGATGGCTATTTATGTGACATATGGCTACAGATAATGCATCTGCTGCATCATCTGGCCTTGGTTCGTCATTTAATTGCAATAAAGTCTGAACCATACGCTGGATTTGAGGTTTTTCTGCCCTACCATAACCAGTAACAGCCTGTTTTATTTCAAGTGGAGAATATTCACCGACAGGCAGGTTCGATTCTGCCATAGCCAATAATATTACACCGCGAGCCTGCCCGACAGACAAAGCATTTGTTACATTTTGTTGAAAATAGATCTTTTCAATTGCTCCTTGACTAGGGAGATATTTATAGATTAATTCTTTTATTTTTTTATATAGAATTGATAATCGTTCCCCTTCAGAGAGTTCTGCGGGTGTTCTTATCACACCAAATTCAATACAGCGAATACTTGAATCATCTTCCTCTGCAATAATTCCATAACCAGTTGTAGCTAATCCCGGATCAATACCAATCACCCGCATTTTTTATGCTTCTAACGCTGCTAATGCCTCATCACTGATTAATAGATTTGAATAGACACTATCAACATCATCTAAATCTTCTAACTCTTCTATCACCCTCATCACTTTTAATGTCTCTTCCACACCTAAGCTAATTTCCTGTTTGGGCACCATTCGTAATTCTGCAACTTCTGTCTCCAGATTAGCCTTCTGCAGTATTTCATTAATAGCTCTAAATGCTTCTGGTGGCGCGATAATTTCGATGGTTTCCTCATCCTGAGTGATGTCATTAGCTCCACCTTCAACAGCCCACTCGAAGACTTTATCATAATCAACACCAGCGGATGGAATGGCAAAATAGGCAATTCGGTCGAATTGCCAGGCTACAGATCCTACTTCTGCCATATTTCCACCTGCATGTGTGAGCACATGACGGATTTCTGCTACGGTTCGGTTTCGGTTTTCAGTCAGGCATTCAATCATTAACGCAATACCGTGAGGTGCGTAACCTTCGTACACTACTCTTTCAATTTCACCACCAGTTTTATCCTCGCCGGTTCCACGTTTAATTGCCCTTTCTATATTTTCTTTGGGCATATTCTCGGCACGCGCTTTATCAACCGCGATGCGTAACTTAAAATTCGCATCCAGATCACCTCCGCCTTCTCGAGCGGCAATAGCAATCTCTCTTGCCAACCGTGTAAATAATTGACCACGTTTGGCATCTGCAGCGCCCTTTTTTCTTTTAATGGTTGCCCATTTAGAATGACCAGACATGCCCAATACTCCTTTAATTACAAAATAACACCTATCTTAATTCATTTTGGATTATACCATTCGCATAATTTTTCCACTTTTTCGATTATCGAATTGCAGTTTTATCCTTTCGTACACGGTTTTTTAATATTCCAATGCCATCAATTGAGATTTCTATTTCATCACCTTCTCTCAACTCATCAACGCCAGCAGGTGTACCTGTAAGAATGACATCTCCCGCTTCAAGAGTCATAATAGATGAAACATAAGTAATTAATTGAGGAACACTAAATATCATTTCTTTGGTGGAAGACATTTGGCGTAATTTACCGTTTACATGACATGTAATTAAAAGGTCAGTTGTATCCAAGTTTGTTTCAATCCACGGCCCAATAGGGCAAAATGTATCAAATCCCTTTGCGCGTGTCCATTGATTATCTCGACTTTGTAAATCGCGAGCAGTGACGTCATTACCAATGGTATAACCAAAAACATACTGTTGCGCTTTTTCTAATGGAATCCAACGCCCTGTTTTTCCTATAATGACTGCGAGTTCTGCCTCATGTTCAACCCTTTGAGATTGTGGAGGTAAACGAATGGTTTCATCAGGTCCAATAATTGATGTGGAAGGTTTTAAAAAAATTATTGGATATTCAGGAATTTGAGCATTTTGTTCTCTAGCATGATCCACATAGTTTCGTCCAATTCCAATTATTTTATTAGGGATTACAGGTGCTAATAATTTAACATCTGATAATTTAAAAGATACATCCATCCTGCGGTATTCTCTAAAAGGGGAATTAGTAAGACTTCCTACTAAATCATTAGACAACCAGCCATAGGATGGATCCTCATTACCAACTTGAAAACGGACAAATCGCATAAATCAATTACCTATTAAACACACAAATATGTATAATTATATATGCGGGCGGATAGCTCAGTTGGTTAGAGCGCATCTCTTACACAGATGAGGTCGCAGGTTCGAGTCCTGTTCCGCCCACTTAGATTTAACACTAATAAATATACGCAAAACAAATAAATATAATTTCAATAATTAGTTGTAAAATATTTAATAGTTATTGTTGAATACTCATGCAGAAGAAAAATCTCTCATTTTCAGAAGGGGTTCTTTATTCTGATTTTTACCAATTAACGATGGCTCAACTGTATTACAAGTTGGGGATCCATGAATGTTATGGGCAGTTTGATTATTTTTTTCGCAGCTACCCTAACTACGGTCAACATCAAGCAGGATTTTGTATCTTCGCTGGTCTGGAATGGCTAGTAGATTGGATGAAAGAAGCCATTTTTCATACTAAAGAAATTAAATATTTAAGCAAATTAAAGAATTCAAAAGGTAATCTTTTATTTCATTCAGATTTTCTTGCTTGGCTTAAAGATAGATGTCTGATAGATGGCATAAATTTACATGCAATTCCCGAAGGACGTGTTGTTCATCCACAGGTTCCCATAGTTATGGTTAATGGACCATTAGTCCACACTCAAATATTGGAATCATCTCTGCTCAATCATTTAAATTACCAAACATTAATCGCTACAAAAGCAGCGCGCATCAGAGAAATTGGTCGCGGTAGATTAGTGTTTGAATTTGGCTTGCGGCGAGCTCAGGACCGCGCAGCCAATGCTGGGGCTCGAGCAGCCCTGATTGGAGGAGCAGACCTCTCATCAAATACTGGGATGTCAGCTATCTTGGGCACTCATCCCAGTGGCACTCATGCCCATAGCATGGTACAGGCAATCGTAGCACTTGGCGGTACAGAACTGGATGCCTTTAGGGCATTTGCTGAGCTATATCCGGATAATTGTGTTCTATTGGTAGATACCTTTGATACTCTGGATAGTGGTATGCCGAATGCCATTCGAGTCTTTGAAGAGCTTAAGAGAAAGGGTCACACTCCTATTGGAATTCGACTGGATTCAGGTGATCTCGCATATCTTAGCATTCAAGCTGCCAAGATGCTTAATAAAGCAGGATTTGAGGATACTCTGATTGTTTTATCAAACCAAATTGATGAATTAGTCATTTGGCAAATCTTAACACAAATTCAATCTGAAGCAGAACGCTATGGTGTTGACCCACAGCAGCTAATCGACCGTCTAGCGTATGGAGTTGGTACACGCATGATAACCTCAGAAGGTGATCCGGCGCTTGATGGTGTATATAAGCTCGTTGCAGTACAAAGAGATAGACAATGGATCCCCGCAATAAAAATTTCAGAAACCGAAGAAAAAACACTTAACCCAGGGATAAAGTCGGTCTGGAGGATTTACGACCTTGATAACAAGGCAATTGCCGATTTAATTGGGATTGAAGGTGAAGAATTCGATAAGTTAAATTTTATTCATTTACATCATCCTACTGATCACACAAAACATCGAATATTAGATCAAAAAAATATTTCAAAAATTGAAAAATTACATGTATCGATTATAAAAAATGGCTCTATTTCATACCAATTTCCTTCACTTGAGGAAATGCGCTACATACGTTCTCATGATTTGGATTGCTTATATCCTGGAGTGAAAAGATTAATTTCACCGCATGTCTATCATGTGTCTTTGAGCCAATCCTTATGGAAATTGAAAAATGATCTTATACGAAAAAACCTCAACGGAGGTAAAGAATGACAGAGAAACATAGTAGTTTTTTACCTCTTCCAGTTCACTATTCTCCCCAAAAAGTAGATCAGGTATATCGTGTGGATTATGCCGGTCTATCTACTGATGCCAAAAACTGGTCAATTTCGCATAACATCACCCCAGCGGAATTAGATAAAAAACGCATCCTGCTTTTACTGATTGATATCCAAAACACTTTCTGTATTCCGTCTTATGAATTATTTGTAGGAGGACGATCTGGGAGAGCAGCAGTTGAAGATAATGAACGGCTATGTGAATTCATATACCATAACCTCTCATCTATTACAAAAATTACTGTGACGATGGACACTCACCTACCCATTCAGATATTCCACCCAATATTTTGGGTTGATGCGAAAGGGAACCATCCCGAACCCTATACTCGGATTACCCTAGATGACCTCAGGAATCATCGTTGGAAATATAACCCTCTGATAGGTGGTTATCTTGCTTCAATTCCTAATGTGCAACAATACGTGGAATATTATGTTAAGACTTTAACTGATGAGGGTAAGTATGACCTAACCATATGGCCTTATCACGCCATGTTAGGGGGTATTGGTCATGCATTAGTATCCGCTATTGAGGAAGCAATTTTTTTTCATTCAATTGCACGAAATGTTCAACCTAATTTTGAGATTAAGGGTGAACATCCCTTAACAGAACACTATTCGGCATTGAAACCTGAAGTCGATCATGACCTTCAAGGAAATATTTTGGGAAAGTTAAACTCTAGGATTATAGAGGATCTGAATCAATTTGATGCAATCTATATTGCAGGACAAGCAAAGAGTCATTGCGTAGCATTCACAATCAGGGACATTCTACAAGAAATCAAAAAAACAAATATACATCTAGCACGTAAAATATTTTTGCTAGAAGATTGCAGTTCTCCAGTTGTTATACCAGGAGTGATTGATTATTCTGAACTGGCTGACAAGGCATATTATGAATTTGAAGAAGAGGGAATGAACATTGTTCAATCCACCGAACCTATCTGCAATTCAGATTAATGAATCATAATAAATAGACAGTGCATATTAGGTGATCTACTTCTCAAGGATATATTTGGTAATCCATCCATTCTCTGGATCTTCTTCTATACCAGTGGGAATAATAAAATTAAAATCCTCGATAATCTCTTCTACATTACTACTTTTTTTACTTTCAACCTGCTCAAAATTGATCACTTCTTTTTTACCATTAGGTAGAAATTTTTCTTTAAGTTCTTCCAGAGAACCATTAAACCAGTCTAAATCTACCAAAGTAGTTATTCCTGGTAATCTCCCTTTATCTGAGTATTGCCAGAATTCCCACCCTGCCCACGGATAAGGAACTGCTGGGCACAAGTAAGTATATTGTGCAAGCCAAAGCGGGTAGATTCTTGCCCAATCGGTATCGATACGTCGGTTATACATCATATACCCCCGCCAAAAGCCCCCGCTGGTATAAATTATTGGTGTTCTTTGGGAAAGTCTTTTCACTTCATCAACAAAAGATATAACCATTTCATTTAATTTCGTCCCCTTTTTTCCTGCAACCTCCAAATCCAGGACAGGTGGTAAACTGGTAAAACTTCCTACAGTATCACAAAATGCCTTTGCTTGAATTACGGGGTCAATATGAGTTCGAAAAAAATGATATGCGCCCCAAAGAATACCATTATCTTTTGCACCCTGTACATTTACTTTAAATTTGTCATCCACAAAAAAAGTTGTTCTATTCAGAAAGAATTCAGTGGCTTTAATGAAAGCGAACTTCACTCCCGATTCTGCAACTTGCTTCCAATTGATTGAACCTTGCCAGTGTGATACATCAATTCCAGGGATCATATCTCACCTCGCATTATTTTGAATAAACCAATTTTTGTAATTCTTTCATACTGCCATTAAACCTATTTACCCCGATATAGCCATTCACACCGGGAATTAAATCTTTATATGAGTATTGCCAAAATGTCCAACCAGCCCAAGGATAAAGCTGCGATGGTAATTTTCTATCAGGCGCATCGATCCATAATGGATATTGACAAGCCCAAAAAGCATTCGGAAAATTGGTTTTCCAGTACTCTACTGAAGTATATATAACTGGTTTTCGATTGATTAAATTCGTAAGTGTATCGATAAATAAGCGTACATTCTTTTCCATATCATTGATTGATGTTCGATAAAGTTCCAAACATACTGCAGGGGGTAATTCACCTGAAAAATTTCCCACAACAGAAACAAAGAATTCAGCTTGTTGTTTGCAATTTAATTTAGGATTTAACCAATGATACGCACCAATTAACAAACCACTGGATTTTGCTTTTTGCCGATTCATTTCAAAGCGTTTATCGCGATTATTTATGCCATCACTGGCTTTTAGATAAACAAAGGGCAATTGGTGACTAGGAATTTTTTCCCACATCACTTCGCCATTTGCATCTGACAAATCAAACCCATGCACCATCTATACAGCTACCTGATGTTTATTTCTATTTATTTAATTGCATTTATTGTGCCAAATCAATCAATTTATTAATAAAAATTCGGTATAATAATAATGATTCTGGGGATGACAGGCTTCGACGGAAGAGTCTGAACCCGGATGGCGAGCCGAGAGGTACCGACCTCGTAAAATCAGTACACTGTAAAAGTGCCAAAAGCACCGATTACGCTGCTCTTCCTTTAGCTGCATAAACAGCGAGGATTGAGCGCAATGGTCTCTGAGTAGACCACGTCTGTCTGCCGCGAACTCCAGCCGCAGGCAGAACAGGCGTCACAAAGCTGGAGTGCCGCGTTTGCTATCCGCGAGCAACGTGAAAGAGGGCTCTCGGGCTCCAGCGGATAACCACCAGAGCAGGCTGTTGGTCCACCTACTGGGGTGAAAGCAAAGACCGACTACGCTCGTAGAGGTTCGAGGTTCCAATCTTTCGGACGCGGGTTCGATTCCCGCCATCTCCACTAACAACAGCACCTTATATGGTGCTGTTTTATATCTTGCAAATTAATCCTTTGAGATATTCACTTTCTGGGAAATTAATTGCGATTGGATGGTCAACCGATTGGTGAAGTTTCTCTAATATTATTAATTTCACACCTGCATCTAACGCTGCATCAGCGATAATTTTTTGTAGAAAATCCATTGATATCCCACCTGAGCAGGAAAAGGTGAAGAGTATACCATTTGGGTTTAATAATTTCAAAGCCAGAAGATTGATGTCCTTATAACCTCTAGCAGCCTTTTGTATTTGAGATGAGGTTGGAGCAAACTTGGGTGGATCCAGCACAATTAGGTCAAATTTTTTATTTTGATCCCGCATTTTTCTTAACTCATAAAATACATCACCCTCCACCCAATTTACTAATTCAATTGGGAGGTTATTAAGTAAAACATTCTTCTTAGCTAATTCCAATGCATTATGAGATGAGTCAATACAAGTAATATCAAGTGCACCTGCAGATGCAGCATAAATTGAAAAACCACCTGTGTAGCAAAAACAATCCAGTATTGATTTTCCTCTTGCATACCCTTGAATTTTGGCTCGGTTGTCACACTGGTCAAGGTAAAAACCAGTTTTTTGCCCATGTTTAATATCAACCAGAAACTTTAAACCATTTTCGCTGATTTCAACCTCATTAGGAGGTTCCTTACCACACAGATTACCTGCTATTAAAGGCAATCCTTCCAATGCTCTGACATCTACATCCGACCGCTCGTAAATATTTTGAATTTTACTTTTCTCCTGAATCAATTGAATTAGAACATTTCTCCATAACTCCACACCTGCTGTAAGAAACTGGACAACGATCCAATCAAAGTATCGATCCACAATCAGGCCTGGAATACCATCTGATTCTGCATAAATCAACCTCATATTGGTTCGATTTTTTTCCGTTAAGGATTGTCGCAAATAAATAGCATCTTCAATCTTTTTTTTAAAGAAATCTGGCGTGATTATTTTTGAAGGGTTCCAATCCCAAATACGGGCACGAATGCTTGAATGCGGACTATACGAAGCGATAGCCAATGGATTTTTATTTGAGTCCCTTACCTGAACGGTCTCACCAATAGAAGGTTCTCCTACAACCTCATTAATGGCACCTGAAAATATCCAAGGATGTCTGCGAATTACTGATTTTTCTCTACCGGGTTTGAGGACAATAAACTTCAATTACACTTTTCCCTCAGACATGCGAAGTAACTCTTCTTCCCCAATAACCTTAACCCCCAATTCTCGAGCTTTCTCCAATTTGGAACCGGGTGCATCGCCCACAACTAGATAATCGGTATTTCTGCTTACCGCATCAAAGACTTTGCCACCATGTGAATTAATATATTCCTTAATACCTTCTCTGGAAAATCCTTTTAAAGTCCCCGTAACCACAAATGATTTATTTAATAGGGTTTGTGGCAATTCTGAACTACGGGTTTGTCTCATTGGCCAGACACCTGCAGATTTTAATTTATTAATAACCTGTAAGTTCTTGGGATTATCAAACCAATCTACGACCGATTGAGCAATATTCGGTCCAAAACCTTCTAATTTTTGAATTTCTTCTGCAGATGCTCGACTAAGAGTATCTAAATCTTCATACTGTTGTGCTAGTATATTGGCAGCCACCTCACCCACTCCGCGTATTCCTAAAGCATAGATTAACCGATTTAAAGGTTGCTTCTTTGAGTTTGCAATGCTAACTAAAAGATTCTCTGCCTTCTTTTCCGCAAATCCTTCTAATGACAGAAGGTCTTCTTTTCTTAATGAATATAAATCTGCCACATCTCTTACAAAACCAGATGACACTAGCTGCTCAACAATTTTTATCCCTAATCCCACAATATCCATTGCCTGACGTGAGGCAAAGTGTTCGAGATTACGAATAATTTGTGCTGGGCAGGTAGTGTTGACACAAAACCAAGCTACCTCACCTTCAATATGCTCAACCAATTGATGACATACCGGACATTCTTTTGGTGCAATGAATATTTGCTCACTACCTGAACGCACATCAGTAATTGGGCCAATGATATAGGGAATCACATCTCCAGCCCGCTTAACTAAAACACGGTCACCTATGCGAATATCTTTTTCCCAAATGTAATCAAAATTATGTAATGTAGCCTGTTTTACAATTACTCCGCCAATCTCAACAGGTTCAAGCACTGCTGTTGGAGTAAGCACGCCAGTACGACCTACATTAATGTCAATATCAAGCAATTTCGTAGTTACTTCTCTTGCTGGAAACTTAAAAGCAATAGCTCCTCTCGGGTCCTTACCTACTACCCCCAATTCTTCAGCAAGTTGTAGATTATTTATTTTTATCACTACACCATCGGTTTCAAAGGGAATTTCATCCCGTGTTCTTAGAAAATCGTCGTAACAAGCAAGAACCTCATCTAAGTTATGACAATATCTAACCATATCAGATACAGGGAATCCCAATCGCCTAAGATATTGAAGCGTTTCCCATTGAGAATAGATTTTTTCATTACTTTTTTCAACAATAGCATAGGTCAACAATGTCAATGGTCTGGCTGCGGTTAAGGTAGGATCTAATTGTCGAAGTGAACCCGCTGCTGTATTACGCGGATTTTGATAGGTGCGTTCACCTTCTTCAATTAAGCGTTGGTTAAGCTTTTCAAACTCCTTTAAAGTAATAAACACCTCTCCACGTACAACTAATCGGTGCGGAGATGGAGGTCCATTTCGATCCACGGGTATTTTTAACGGCACTGAGCGAACCGTTCTAATATTATTCGTGATATCTTCACCTATTTCGCCATCACCACGTGTAGCACCTAAAATAAACAGACCATCCTGATAATGGAGCACAACAGTTAGACCATCAATCTTCGGTTCAACCACAAAATCAGATTTGGTTACCTTTTCATCTAATTTAGCAATACGATTAAACCAAGCAATTACTTCAGCTTTAGATGCAGCACTTGCTAAACTTAGTATAGGCATTGGATGGGGCACTTTTTCGAACCGATCAGCTGGTGTAGAACCCACACGTTGCGAAGGTGAATCAGGGGTAATCCATTCGGGGTGAGCTGATTCGATTTCTTTCAGACGCAACATTTTTTTATCAAATTCAGCATCACTGATTAACGGTGAATCTAAAACATGATAACGATAATTATGGTAATTAATCTCTGCACGAAGTGCGATTAATTCATTTTTTAATTGATTTTCATCCATAATTTGTATTATAGCAATTTAAAATAAACGCTGCCTTATCAAGAAATCAATGTTGAAAGTTTACGTATATAATTGAATAGCTTATTAGGTCACTTGGTAAACTCGATTTGGAGGTCACATGAAAGCAGCAAAAGTAATTTTATTTATTATCGCGGCTTTTTTTCTAATCTTTTCATTCTTACTCTTTCTTGGTTCGGGTGGACAAGGTGGTTCCCCTGCATGGATAACCATCGGTTTTATTCTCGCAATACTTGGATTTATCCTCATTTTCCTTGCCACCCGAGTTAAAACGCAATCTGATCAGGCAGCCAATGTAACACTCAATGTTGATCTGCCAGGAAAAGTTAGTATGGACACGATTAAATGTAAATCCTGTGGAGGAACCCTTTCACCAGAAAATATTAAAATGGTTGCCGGTGCTCCAGTCGTTACTTGTCCTTACTGTAATACCACCTATCAACTTACTGAAGAACCCAAATGGTAGCAGGTAAAAGGTCATGAAAATCATACGAAGAGCAATAACAGCACTATCAATTGTCTCACTGTTTGTTTTCTACACCCCTGTGTTTGCCCAGGATTATGGGTTTGAGGTACCTGAATCCACTGTAGATGTATATATTGAAACCGACGGTACAGTCTCGCTGGAATATAGGTATGTATTCAACAACAGAATTGGCTCTCATGTCATCGATTATGTGGATATTGGAATGCCCACAAACCAATATAGTCTGAGCAACGTGATTGCAGAGATTAACGGTAACACTATTAATGATATTCAACCATCACCATATGTTTCACCGGGCATTGCATTAGGACTTGGTTGGTATTCTATCCAGCCAGGTAATTCGGGAACTGTCACGATACGCATAACCGGCATCCGCGGCATGTTGTATGAAGCATCCACCAATGAAGCTGAGTCATACGTTTCATTTCAATTCCGCCCAAATTATTTTGATAGTGAATTTGTAAGTGGTTCAACAAAAATGACCGTCACCCTGCATCTGCCAGCAGGACTCGATACCAATGAACCTCGTTACTTTACACCTAAAGGATGGCCTGGAAGTGATGAACCTGCTTCTGGATACGATAAAGAAAATCGAGTTATCTACCAATGGAATTCTAGCACCGCCAGTGCAGCAAGCCAATATACATTTGGCGCTTCATTTCCTGCACGTTTAGTACCGGTTGAGAGCATCAGTACCCAAAAATCGGTTACTTTTAATCCTGGGGAAATCCTCGCTTTCCTAGTTCCATTCCTTTGCATTGGTATTTTTGTTTTACTTTTCGTTTTCATCATTATTGTCGCTGCGAAATCTGCAACCAAACGTAAATTACAATATCTTCCTCCTAAAATTGCTATAGAAGGTCATGGCATTAAACGCGGATTAACTCCTATTGAAGTTGCCATATTAATGGAACAACCCATGGATAAGATCCTCACCATGATTTTGTTTTCCGTGCTCAAAAAAGAGGCTGCCACGGTGGTTACACGAGATCCTTTGGAAATCAAGGCGGAAGAAAAACTGCCGGAAGGTTTGCAGGAATATGAGATTAATTTCATCATGGCATTCCGAAAAACTGATCCCATTGAAAGGCGCAAATCCCTGCAAGATATGATGGTTTCTCTGGTTCAGGTTGTTTCGGAAAAAATGAAGGGTTTTAGTCGAAAAGAGACAATAGATTACTATCAGAGCATTATGAAACAAGCTTGGGCTCAGATTGAAGCTGCTGATACCCCTGAAGTGAAAAGTGAGAAATACACGGAAAACATGGATTGGTCCATGCTTGATAAAGATTATGATGAACGCACTCGCCGCACATTTGGTACTGGGCCTGTCTGGATGCCATATTGGTGGTGGCGTGCTGACCCCTCTATTTCTCGACCAACTGCATCAGCAGGTAGAACTGGTAATTTAGTTACATCCAGAGCACCCAGTGGAGGAAAATCAGTAACTATCAACTTACCTCGTCTACCCGGAGCAGATGCTGCTGCGTCAGTTATCGGAACTGTTCAAGCCTTCTCAAACAAAGTAGTAGGCAATCTTAATACTTTTACCGGGGGAATCACCGATAAAACCAATCCGTTACCTAAACCTACAACAACTGGCTGGAAAGCCAGCGGAGGAGGAGGAAGCGGTTCTCACTGTGCATGTGCCTGTGCTTGTGCTTGCGCTGGTTGTGCTTGCGCTTGTGCGGGTGGAGGACGATAAGCGTACTATTTTAAGAAATGAACATCTTTAACACCATTAAAAAGCAGTGGACAGATACTTACCTTAACCATAGTCTTAGGGCTGGATTGTATCATTTCACACAAACAGATGGAGAAAATCAAAAACAAATTTATTTGCGAATTGAAAGGGATGGTTCAGGTGTTTTATTAGTAAATGCCAATCGAATATATTTTATTAATTCCACCGCGGTTACCATGGCGCATGGTTTGCTTACTCAACTTCCCCGCTCTGACATTGTGAAGTCATTAGTGCACAGATTCCGTGTCAATAAGACACAAGCTATGCATGACCTTATCCAATTCGAAAAACAATTTCTACCGATAATTTCTCCGCTAAGCGACCCATGCCCAATATGCGACCTGGAGCTGGAAATTCTTGCACCGTTTACAAAGAATCCTTCAGCTCCCTACCGCATGGATCTGGCACTTACCTATCGCTGTAACAACGATTGTTTTCACTGTTATAACGACAAATCACGCGCTCAAAATGAATTGACATACCTGGAATGGGTTGAAATCCTAAAAAAAATTTGGGAAATCGGCATACCCCATGTGGTGTTCACAGGTGGTGAACCCACATTGCGTAATGACTTGGCTGAATTAATAGCCACAGCTCGACAGATTGGTTTTATCACCGGCATCAACACCAATGGACGACGATTGCATGATGCTGATTATGTACATAAACTTGTCGAAGCAGGATTGGATCATGTGCAGATTACTCTGGAGTCACATAATGAGAAAATTCACGATGACATAGTAGGTTGTACAGGATCGTGGCAACAAACCGTAAAGGGAATTCAGAACTGCCTGGCAAGCAGGCTATTTGTAATGACCAACACCACATTGCTCAGACGCAATACAGATAGTCTGGGCGATAGTTTGAGTTTTCTAAAAGAACTTGGCGTACCAACCATCGGCTTGAATGGATTAATTTATTCCGGGCGTGGTGCAACTGCACAGGAAGGCATCCCGGAACAATTGCTTTCAGATTATCTGCATCAGGCGAGGGATTTCACACAAAAAAGTGGACAGCGACTGATATGGTACACACCCACACAATACTGCCACTTTGACCCTGTGGAATTTGGACTCGGAGTTAAAGGATGCAGCGCCGCACGTTACAATATGTGCGTCGAACCGGATGGAAGCGTGATTCCCTGTCAGTCCTATTATGAATCTCTGGGTAATATTCTAAACGACACCTGGGATTCTATTTGGAATCATAAACTGGCATTAAGCATTCGTGAGAAAAAATATATTCCGGAATATTGCCATGGTTGTCACTTATTAGTTGAATGTGGAGGAGGATGCCCACTTTATTGGCAGCATGTTGCAACATCTGCCATTCAGGATAGGATATAAGAAACCTAGCAGGAGATAAAACACAATGAATAAGGTTCGTGATCTAATTCAAAAATATTTCGGAACCATCCAACCCTTACCTGCTGGAATCTACCATTATCAGTCACCAGCAAGTGCTGATAAGGCATACCGCATGCACCTGCGGCTGGAAAATGATGGAAATGGTGTATTAGTAATCAATGCTAGTACCGTGCTTCACCTAAATCAGACTGCTGCAGAGTATGCTTATCACTTTATTAAGGGTACCTCCGATAAAGAGGTTGCCAAAGAAATGGGCAAACGCTTTGAAGTAAGTGAGGAGAAAGCATTAAATGATTACCATGAACTGGTTGGAAAAATTGAAACCCTCATTCAGACTCCTGATCTTGATCCGGTAACCTATTTAGGATTTGATCGTGTTACACCCTACACAAAAAATCTATTAGCCCCATATCGTCTGGACTGTGCCCTGACTTATCGCCAGGAGGGAGCTTCGGAGCTGACCTCAGCCCCCCATGAGCGAGTAAAACGTGAGCTAACCACTGAAGAGTGGAAAAAAATTCTTAAGAAAGCATGGCAGGTCGGCATTCCGCATGTGATTTTCACCGGTGGTGAACCCACATTACGGAATGACTTGGTGGATTTAATCAAAGAAGCAGAAAATTTAGGAATTGTTACTGGATTATTAACCAATGGATTTAAGCTTGTAGATCAAAGCTATTTTCAATCCTTATTACAAAGCGGGTTAGACCACATCATGATTTTGGCACATTTAAAAGATGAACGTTTCTGGCTGGTAGTAGAATCTACAGCTAATGCTGATATTCATCTGACCATTCATTTTACGGTAACTAAAAAAAATAATAAAGATGTTATGGATGCCATTCCAAGGTTAAAACACCTAGGTGTAAATTCACTCTCGCTTAGCACAAATGATCCCACATTTCAGGATGGTTTAACTGCACTACAGCAGTTTGTCCAAGAAAACAAATTACCGTTAGTTTGGGATATCCCGGTGCCCTATTCTGATAGTAACCCAATCGCAATGGAAATACTTAGGGAACAAGACCTGCTAGTTGATGGTGCAGGTAAAGCCTGGCTATATGTGGAGCCAGATGGCGATGTGCTACCCGCCCAAGGCATTAACATGGTGATGGGAAACTTTCTTAATGATGAGTGGGATATTATTTGGAAAAGGAACAGGTAATCCTATGCCTTTAACATTGCCTGACTGGCATAAACGCTATCATCAACAAGCTAAATGGACTCGATCCATTCGACTTCACATCCTCCATCAATTAAAAATAGAGTCTGACTCTAAGGGGCTTGAGGTCGGATGTGGCACAGGTGCCATCTTATCAGATTTGCATAATGAAGGTTATCTTAACCTCATGGGGGTGGATATACAATTATCCACTTTGGAATACGCCGTTCATGGCAGGATTCCTTCTCACCTCATCTGTGCAGATGGATTAAACTTGCCATTTTCATCAGGTTTTTTTGATTTTGCATACTGTCATTATCTCCTGATGTGGTTAAAAGACCCTCATCGCGCCTTGCAGGAAATGAAGCGTGTGGTTAAACCTGGTGGTGTAATTCTTCTTTTCGCTGAACCGGATTATGGCGGATACATCGCCCACCCGGTAGAGCTAGAACGCATTGTCAACTTACAGGTTCAATCCCTGCGCACCCAAGGTGTAGATGTGAAAATAGGCCGTAAGCTGCAGCAACTACTCATCGAGATTGGACTCGAGGAGGTTCAAAGTGGTATTATCGGTGCGGAGTGGAGCTCAGCATCCAGCAACCTGCAATCTGAGCTGGAGATGATTCAAAACGATCTGGAGTTCATCACCACTCGTAAGGATGCTTCCCTGGCTTACCTACAATCACGCCAATGGCAGGGGATGATATATTTCATCCCTACTTTTTATGCCTTTGGACGCGTGACATAGGTTTGATGATATAATGCCAATCATACGGGGCGTAGCGCAGACCGGCTAGCGCGCTTGCATGGGGTGCAAGAGGTCGGAGGTTCAAATCCTCTCGCCCCGACTATAGAGGGGGTTGATATCTATTTTGTCCCTACATTTTTTGATATTTTTTATCAGAAAATGCAATAGAAATTTCCGTGTGCAATTGATCATTGAGTTGTTATTTTGAAGGAAAAACTTTCAAATAATAATTTTTACTTTTCTATATATAAAGTTGAACAGACTTTGCTTTAGCATCTCTTTAGTGGGTGAACCTTTAAAACCTTCTGGAGTTTTGTATACTCGGCATCCAAGGGCATAATTTTTTTGCTTTGTTGGAAATATATCCTTGTCATTTACTCTGATTGTTGGAGACCCGATAAATTTATTTGATAATGCATCCTCATATGTTTTTACGCTAATCAGATCAACTTTATCTTCATACCCCATTTCTTTTATCACTTCTCTAAGATTTGCTAGTATTTCTTTCCAAGATGGACATCCATCAAAATAATATAATTTGATTGATTTAATTTTCTTATACATAATTTTCCTCTAGAAATTGATTATGCAACATTTTTTGTAAATTGAGTCAAGTATCCCCATTGTTTTGATTAGGTTTTCAATTTTTCCTTCATCCTCAGCAGTTTTCTACCCTCTTCCCAATCTTCACTATATTCCATCAGCACAGCGCTGATCAACCTCAAACAGGATGACTTGTTTGGGAAGATGCCTACCACGCGTGTTCTGCGTTTAACCTCCCGATTGACCTTTTCCAGCATGTTCGTGATGCGCAGGAAACGGCGACACTGAATGGGGAAGTCCAATACTGTCAGGCTCTCCGGGATATTCTCCTCCATCCAAGCTGACAGGCGTAGGGCGGCATAAGCATATTTTTGTACTGCCCGGGAGAGCAGCAGTTACGCTGTCTTTCTGTCGGGGGCATTGAACACCGTGCGGATGTCAGCAACCACCTCAGAGCGCATGTTCACCCAGGGCACATAGGCAACCGCATTCTGCTGAATGTGGAATTGACATCTCCGCCAGGGTCAGAGTTAGCACCCGTTCACTCTTCAATCCCTTTTCCAGTGCACCTGGGTAAAAGCCACCTTCCGGCACCTGGGAGATGTCAAATGTGATTTCATCCACCCTGGTCTTCACCGTCTTGGGTTTGTAGCCATTGACATAACCTGGGGCGCTCTGCTGTGCGTTCATAACGACCTGCCTTTATATATTGCTCCCCTTCCGCTTGCATAGATTCATTCACAAAGTAGTAAATCATCCTCGGCAGTCCTTCCAATCCAGCTTTGCTCAACTGCTCCAGCAGGCTCTCAGGTAAGGTAAATTAAATTTAGTAAGTCATGGTCATATCCTATTTTTATGTTGATTTCTTGTAGGATATATCTGACTCACCCTTTTGTTAAGGTCCTGATTTTACAGAAAAAAGGTTACTCCAACTTTTTGAAGAAATCATCTTTCATGAATCAATTTTATATGTCTATAAAATTAATCCTGACTTTTTATTTCACTTTTAAGCAATTCTGAAAACAAATGATGATGCAGTTCTTCATCCCTTAATATATGCTCGAACATTTTGCTAGTAATTTCATCATTGTTTTTACTAGATTTTTCTATAATCACCTTGTATAACTCAATCGCACTACGCTCTTGTTCTAGATCATCTTCAATCATGGCATGAATGGTTTTACCCACCCTGATTTTTCCTGGGTCGGTTGTTGGTTCACCACCTAACTGAACTATTCTCTCTGAGATTGCTTCAGCATGCCTCATCTCGGTTATTGCGACTTTCTTTAGAGTTGCACCTGGTAGGAAATACAGCGAATGACTAGCTACAAAATCGAATGATTTTTCAAGTTTTTCCGTGGATTTTTGAATGAGTTTAATCCTGCACCTTTAGAGTGCTGAAGCATGTACTGGACAGATACTTGTAGTTCTCTTGCCAAAGCTTTGTTTAATAATTCCAAAATAGTTGATGAATCATTATCTCTTTTCATCTCAAGCCTCCTTTGATTTGGTTTAATAAAAAAAATGGGATTATTTACAATACATTATAAATGTTTATACCAATTTGAAAAAAAGTTGATTTCAATTGATTGAAAAATAAACAAAAGTCACAAATATTAAATTGAATAAATAAACTATTATTTTTCATGATCTGTCAGGATCTGACCAATATTATTGAAATATCACAAAAATTGTTAACTTTTTATTTTTAGTATCGTTTTTTATACTTGCGATTTTCTCTATTGTTGGGAACAATATATCACCGTTCATTCGCTTTTTGAAACAAAGTAATCTGCAATCCATTAGGATCTTGTAAACGTATGTTTTCATCACCCCAAGGGGTTTTAATTGGTTTGTTATCCGATTTATACCCATTATTTCGTAATCTCTTTTGCGTTGATTCTATATCAGGAACCTGCAATGCAAAACGAATCATTCCACTGCACCGCTTTCCCACTTCAATTTGATCAACGGTATTAGCCTGAGCCTCATCAAATATCTCTAATGTTGCTTTACCAATATCTAGAATCATACCTTGACCTTGGCCATTATTCCATAATTGCGTAGCTTTAATTCCTAACCCATCACAATAGAATCCTTTCATTTGTGTATAATCATTTGCAGTAAGTGAGACCCTAAGTTCTATCACACTTATTTTTTGAATTGTTTTTTTATTCATCTCACAATCCCTTCTAAACTCAAAAGTATTTTTTACAATGTCTTGTTTTAGAATTTCCATTAGATTGAAAGTGATTTAACTTTTTCCTGGCTCATTGACAAGTTTTTAATCTTACTTGGATTTTTTGTTTTCCTTTGAATATTGCGCCAATTGTTATTCCTAAAAAAACAAACAAAGAGCCAATAACAAATTTTAGATTGATCTGTTCATGAGCCAAGGTTGAAGCAATAATCATGGTAAAGATGGGAACGAGTACAAAACTATAAGAAGTTCCTGATGCACTCCACCTTTTCAACAATTCCAAATAGAGAAGAAAAGCAACCACCGTTACAAAAATCACTAAATATGCCAGTGCTACCCAAGTAATAGGTAAAGAAGGAAGATGCCAAATTTCTCCAGCCAACAGGGAGGCTACCAATAAAACCAATGCTCCCATTGATACTGCAATTGCATTTGTCATAATTGGAGATTGTGTGGGGTATTTTTTCAAAATAACTCCACCCTCAGCCAATAAAAAGGTTCCGAGGATGATAGCACCAATATGGTGGAAAGACATCTCAGAAGAATTAACTCCACCGGCTGTGATAAAAGTTCCTAGAATTGTTATCAGACAACCTAAAATACTATTGCCAGAGAGTACTTCAATACATTGAAATGCAGATAAGAAAATAGTCATAAGAGGAACCATAGCCATTAATACAGAAGCCATACTTGCTGATGTTTTCAACAAACCCCACGCTAAGAATAGAAAAGGAAGATCAATACCAAAAATACCATAGATAATTGGACCAAGCAACGCGCGTCCTCTTGGTAAGTGTTTTTTATTAATTACCACCAGTACCCAGAAAATTGTTGCTCCTAATATATAGCGAATACTACCCAGCCAAAATGGAGCTATTTCGATATACGTAAAACGCAAAGCAACCGGCGAGCCGCCTAAGAGAGCACTAAATACAATAAAGGAAATAATATTTTTTCTACTCATTAGATAATTTAATAAAAGTAAGAGGTATAAATTGTTACTATTTGAAATAAAATATTAAGGTATTTATTATCATATTAGTCCTAATATACACATTTGACAGATAAAAGTTCTATTCTTATAAATTGTTAATAATTAGCTTCTCCAAATTGGGATAGATTTTTATTTTGAATATCAATTCATCTGGTCAATAACTATTTACTTTATAAGAAAATATTGAGCCACCCCTACGGTCTCGTGAGCGATTCGTGTGTACAACCCAAGGACTACAATACATAATTACCAATAGGCACTTTTGAGTGGCGTTTTTGAAATGTCTGGAAATTATGAGTAGTAATATGTGTTATAGATTTTTCCCCGCATGAATAGGGAGCGAGATGTACGAAGTTTTTCTACTTGGATTTCCCTTCGCTCAACCAATCTCAGTGCCCCGACTTTTTTTCAAATATCTTCACCTCTTCTAAAATTGGCTGTGGCTATATCCCTAACAATTAGATACCTTATCTGATAACGGTAATAAATAATCCCTGGCTTATGCGAATGCCTTTGATTCAAGCCCTAAAAAGGGCGATCAATAAAATATTTAATTTAGTTTCTATTTAGTCGATTCGTATTATTTAGTGAATCGTTATTACTCAATTTCAAAATAGTTAGCTATATTTCAGAAACCCGCTTATAACAATTTTGAAAATAAGTCATTTTCAATCTATCACACACACGACAGACCGTTTCTTTTCCTAACTTCATTAATATGCTCTAAGGTTACTTCCACTATCCCTGCTTGTTTAAATAACTCAAATGTGTTTACTGAACACCTCATCCATCCTCCAGGCTGATATCCAAGACAAGCATCGACAACTATTTCATTATTATTGAACGAAACCCTAAAATATTTACCATCTGGTTTTTTGTCCCAATCTAAAGTCTCAAAATAAGTATACAATCTGCTCTCCTCTATTCTTAATAGTAAAATAAAATTATAAATGTATGCAAATTTTCTTGTTTTGTTATGGTTTTATCCATTGAGAAAAGATGGCATCGAATCTACAATACTCTATTACTAGTAAATTCCAATTATTTGTTCAGCCATTTTCCATACGCAATTTTTAGGCTTCCTATCTCAATCCAACGCTGATAAATTATATTCTTTATTAAATTTATAATTCGATTACAAAAGTAGGACTTTGTAGAATCCAAAGACAAAATAGACTCTTATTAGATGCATTTTTAAGCGTGTTAGACGTAGTGGACACCAAAATACATCCTGGATATGTACACCTAAATGAGTCTCAAGAATTCGGATTTTACCCTACAGGGATTTCGCTGCTCTCAACAATCCTCTTAACCCAACTTTTTATACAATCTTTAATTATTTTCACAATATTTTAGAATTTTGATATCCCCGTTTAATATATGAATTTACCAAGAAAAACAGTTACCTTACTGTCTTAATAAAATCAACAATTGCTGTAAGTTTGACTTTGTTAATCGTTATTATTAATAATAGAGAATCAAAATCAATTTATAATGAAAATCACAAAATATCATCAATATAAAAGGTGAAAAGAATGAAAATATTAATTACTTATGACTCAGTCTACGGAAATACTGAGAAAATTGCAGATGCGATTAAACAAGCATTAAGTAAGAAACATATGACAAAACTAATTAAAGCAAAAGATGTGACCCCAGAAGATGTAAATAATATCGAATTGTTGATTGTCGGATCACCAACTCATGGAGGTCGTTACACTGAATCGATAAGTAGTCTTATTAATCAAATTCCGGATAACGGATTGAAGATCCATGCAGCTGCATTTGACACGAGTTCCGATAAAGAAGGTCAGAAAGCATTCATTAGAGCCATCATCGGTTTTTTTGGTCCTGCCTCTCCCCGAATTGCCAAAGCGCTTGCTAGGAAGGGGGCAAAAGTTATCGGCTCAGAGACATTTTTTGTACTCGGCTCAGAAGGTCCACTTAAGGAGGGTGAGATTGAGCGCGCAAATGCTTGGATAAACAGGATAATGCAGAAATTTTTATTTGCATAATAGTGATTTAAAAATATAATGATTTTGCAACAACTTGAATTTGTTATTTATACTTATTTTATAAAACCTTGAATAATATTCAAGAATAATCAAAACAATTTAATTGATTATTGACCTTTTCCATAACTGCTTTATTTTCTAAACTATCTGGTATCTGATTGAGAATGCGAGACCATGATGAGCAGAGAAAAGGTTGCATATCTTGAGTCTGATTTGCCTTAAACGTAAGTTCTAATGCCAAATACGGATCTCCGGTATGCAGACTGGCTTCAATAAAAGGTAAATATTCAACAGCAAATTTCGGCTTAAATTGCAGCCTCTCTACTTCATCCCATAGCTGCACAACTTCATTCCAATTTTGTTGAGTTCTGGCAAGATCCGCTTTTTGGAAGTAATAACACCAGTCATGATTAGGTTCATCACCATAAATGTTTTGGTCAACCTTAAGTCCATGTTCAACAATCAATGATTTATGAACTACTGAAAACAATTCACGCTCAGGTAAAGGCAAACCCGGTTGTAATTGATAAATAGGATCAATCACCTGAAGACAGCGATTTGACAGATAAAAAACAGGTAAAGCGTGTTGCATATCTGATTTGAAAGACAAAGAACGGAATGATGATGAAACAGTGTAATCACCACTTGGATAACTCCCTGTTAAATGATCAATCACATCATCTGGACCATCGTACCACCAATAATTAACCTGCTCATTTGAATTGCCTTGTTCGTAAAGAAGTATGATGGCATAAGCAATTTCATTATCGGCGGAATAATTAAATGGAGTCCTTGGAGCCAAGATAAAAGTACCGGGTTGAAGACCGGGAGCACGCCATTTTAATTGGTAATAATAATCACGTTGAATGTTCCAATTAAGTGCGAATTTATTCGTAAGACGAAATTGATAGGAAATTGAACCTGCCAATATTACTACAAGAAAAATATTCTGGATTTGCCTACGCGATTGTCCAATCAACCATACCACCAGGATAACAAACAGAGGTATTGCGCCTAAGACAATTCCGTGTAAAAATCGGTCTGACCATGTGCCTACGATTACCTGCCGGCCGATAATCCAAAAAGGTAAACCACCAAATAATATTGCTGCCGAACATATCAGCAAAACCAGATTTATAAAAGGCTCTTTTACTTCTTTTTCAACCACCTTGTGATGCCATGATTTAATCGTGACAGCACCAAAGGATGCTACAAGAAAACCTACCACCCATGACAACAACGTGGATTTTGCATTCAAATCCAGTTCTTTTGGAATAATTGTCTGTGACCAGACATAGATCAACGCGTAAGTGACATCCTGCAGAATTATTTCAATAATTTTGATTATTGTACTAAAAGGATTAATTAGTAGTTGCCCTAATAATACAGGTTGATTATCAGCTTGAATAACACCAACCTGCAAGATTGGTAAAATTGCAAAGCGGTATAGCAGAAATAAGACAAATATTCCTAAATAAGGAAGCCACCACTTTATTGCCTTTCGTAGAGATTCAACCAAGTTCGAATTTCTCTGTCGGGCAATATAAAATAATATTAGAACGCGGATTAATTCAATCCCAGCATAATATTCAGTAATTAATAGATGAATTATTCCAAGTACAATAGCGATGCTTGTATAAAAGAATTTGTGCCTGCTGCGTAAAGCAGCCATAACCATTAGTAAAAGTGAAATAGAAAACAGTAGCATGCAAATATACACACGGATATAAGTACGCGAAACAACAAGGGTTGAAATTCCAGGATATACTGCCAATAATAAACCAATCCAACCAATTTCCAATACCCGCTTTGGCCATATTAACAAAAGCATTTTTACAAATATTAGAATTGCTGCCCAAGCTATGAATTGAATCAGAATTCTCCACCCAAGAGGGCTTGTACCCATAATTGGGTTTAAAAGAATATCCGGCAGTGATATAAAAGGCCGATCAATAAGAAAATAGTTCCAAATCTGTCTAGCAGAAAAAAGTTGTTTCTGCAAATACACTGATTCCCAATCATCAAAATAATAGCCCATTCGCCATATCTGATAGTTGTAAGCGACGGTTATTAATAAAAAGAGAACCAAGCCATATAATAAAAATCCATTAAGTTCCGTTAGCTTTATTTCAATATGTTGCATTAAACTGTAAAGATTTTCAGTTATTTTTTTTATTTTTGCTTTCAAAATATTGTTGGTGTAACATATTTTCTGTAAAATCAGGACCTTAACAAAAGGGTGAGTCAGGTATATCCTACAAGATATCAAGATCAAAATAGGAGATGACCATGACTCACCAAAATAATTGTACCTTACCTGAGAG
>Ga0067045_1003460_pt1 | contig 24938 bp, 19 predicted proteins | sample TerdegcTABiofilm_FD_59184 | JGI IMG/M metagenome (GOLD analysis project Ga0067045, IMG submission 59184) | Combined Assembly of (Gp0054472, Gp0054536) Wastewater bioreactor microbial communities from Singapore -Terephthalate degrading... | reverse complement strand
GATTTCCACACGAGTCGCCCGGTGTGCTTGTCCAGGGCGACCATGGCCGCCTCCGGCCCGCCGGGCGAGCAGATGGCGCGGTCGCCGTCGATCAGGACCGACTCGCTCAGTCCCCAGTGAATGATCTTGGCGTGGAACTCGTCGAGGAGGTTCACGGCCCAGAGCTGCTTGCCGGTCTTCGCGTCGAGGCAGACGACGTTGCCGTGGGCGTTCTCGTGGTAGAGGCGGTCGCCGTCCACCGTGGGCGTGGAGCGGCTGCCCGGCTGCGAGGCCTCCCATGCCTTCCCGTTCTCAACCTGCCAGCGGATGCGGCCGCTTCGGCGGTCCAGCGCGGTGACGATCGTCTTGCCGTCGCGATCCCCCGAGGTGTAGATCGCGTCGCCCGAGATCGCCACCGCGGCGAAGCCGTGGCCGAGTCCTCGCGCGGTCCATGCACGCGGCGGACCGTCCGGCGGCCACTGCTTCAACAGGCCGGTCTCGGTCGAACGGTTGTCGCGCCGAGGTCCGTGGAACTGGGGCCAGTCGTTTCCTTCGTTGCCCTGCGTGTCGGTCGCGACGGATGCCAGGGCGAAGACTGCGGAAAGCACGATCCGCCTTGGCATCGAAGGATGTGTCCGAGACATCATGATTGCTCCTCTTGGTGGTCCTATTGTAATGGACCTTGCTTCGGTTCTCTACTATACTCACGCCATGGCGATTCCAAGCGACGACGTCCCGATGCTGCCTGCCGGTGAGACCTCGCCCGAGGACGCGCGCGATGCGGAGGCTCCGGCCCACGAGACCAGGAACCTGCTGACGCTGGCGCTTCACCAGATTGTGTTGCGGGTGGGCTGGACGTTCAAGACCGAGAGCATCATCGTGCCGGCGTTTCTCGACACGGTGGCCCAGGCCGGCTGGATTCGGGGCTGTCTGCCGCTGGTGAGGAACCTGGGCCAGAGCCTGCCGCCGCTCCTGGCGGCCGGAACGCTCAAGCATATCCCGCTCAAGAAGTGGGCCCTCGCCACGTTCGCGTTCCTGATCGGCGTGCCCTATCTCATTCTGGCCGGCATGTGGCTCAGCATCACGGGCAAGAGTCCGGCCTGGATGGCCGCCCCGTTCATGCTGCTCTACTTCGCGTTCTTCGTGTTCTATGGGCTGTACCAGCTCTCCTTCGGCACGGTCCAAGGAAAACTGATCCGCGCGACGCGACGCGGGCAGCTTCTCTGGGGCGCGACGTTCCTGGGGCTCTTTCCCACCTTGGCGTTCTGCGGATGGCTCATGCCCGGCTGGCTCCGCACCCCGGTGCCCGGCTACGGCTATCTTTTTCTTTTTGTCGGCGGCTCGTTTGTCTTGTCAGCGGGGATCGTATCGCTTCTGGCCGAACCGGCTGGGGACGGGATTTCCGCGCGGCCCCGGCGCACGGGCAACGTGCGGGAAGCGATCGCCGTGCTGCGCCGCGACGCCAATCTCCGCCGGCTGATCGTGCTGATCGTGCTCTCGGGGATCAGTCTGGTCATCATCCCGCACTACCAGAACTTCGCGAGGACCCGCTTGGGCCTGAAGAGTGAAGACCTCGTGTTCTTCGTCTTGACCCACACCACGAGCGTCAGCATCTACAGTCTCTTCATCGGCCCGGTGGCCGACCGGTGGGGCAACCGGATGACGCTCCGCCTGCTGATCCTCGGGGCGGCGATCGCGCCGGCGTACTCCGTGGGCCTGCCGTACCTGGCGGGCGGACTGGCCCCTCGCATGTTCTGGCTCGTGTTTGTGCCGCTGGGCCTGACGCCGATCGTGCCGACGATCCTCTACAACTACACGCTGGAGCTTTGCGAGCCGGCGGATCATCCGCGGTACTTGAGCATTGTCACCCTCGCGATGATGCCCCCCTATCTGCTTTCGCCGCTGGTGGGCAAGGTGGTCGATTGGGCGGGCTTCACCGGCGTGGCCGCGGGCACGTGTGTCCTCATGCTGGGTTGCGGCGCGATGACCTTCTGGATCGTCGAGCCGCGGCGTCACTTGCCTCGCCGGCCCGGCGCGCCTAGCATGACGGAAGAACCCGTGGAACCATGAGCAAGGGCATCGAACCGGCATATCCCGACCGAAAAGACGGACCGGCGGCCGAGGCTCGGGCGCGATGGGCCGTCTGTGAACGGAGCGGGGCTTGGGCGATCGCGTTGCGACAGGAGGCGGCGCCGGTGGGCCTTCGTCTTTACGAGACCCGGTCGCTAGCCGACGGTTGGGCCGTGCTCGAACAATCGCCCGCCAGCTTCCTTGTCGCCGAGTTGACCCTCGCCAACGCCGATGGGCTCCTGGCCCGCATGGCCGGCTTGGAGCGACAGTTTCCCCGCGCGCGGGTGGCCGTAGTTGCGGAAAGGTCGTTGGCGGAGTACGAATGGCTCTTGCGGGAGGCCGGCGCGGTCTGGTTTGCCACGTCGCCGCGGGAACTGAAGCCCTTGGTCGCCCTCGCCCAGCGCCACTTGCAGCTTGCGCCGGTCCCGGCGAGGGATTTCACCCAGCAAGTGTGGGACAGTCTGCCGTGGCGCCCGACCGTTTAGCAGGCGGGCTTGCCCGCCGTCGCGGCACAGACCTCAAGAGAAGAAACACGGAGAACACAATACGATGGCCAACGGTCCCTATAGTGCGGAAGCAGTTCGACACGCCCTGGAGGACTTTCCGGACCCTGAGGCGGGCCGGAGCGTGGTGCAACTCGGACAACTCCACCAGCTTCACGTGGAAGACGGCCAGGTTGCGATTACCTTGGGGCTGACGACCTACTCGGCCGCGTTGTGGAAGGAGGTCGAATCCCAACTCATCGCACATTTGCAGGCCCGGCTCCCAGGCCTTTCGCAGGTGAACGTAACGATCGAACCTCACGCCCGCCCTGCCGAGAAGATGGGCGAAGTGGGCTTGCCGGCGAAGAGCGTGATCGCCGTCGGGTCGGGCAAAGGGGGCGTGGGCAAGAGCACGATCGCGGCCATTCTCGCCTACGGTTTGTCGCGCGCGGGCTCGCGCGTTGGGCTGATGGACGCCGACGTCTACGGCCCGAGCATTCCGCACCTGCTGGGCTCCACGGCCCGTCCGCAGATGATCGAAGGCCGCATCCGGCCCGTTTCCGTCGATGGGATGGCCGTCATGTCGATGGGCCTTCTCGTTCCCGCCGGCGAGGCCGTGATCTGGCGCGGACCCATGCTCCATCATGTCCTCACCCAGTTTCTCCGCGACACCGAGTGGGGCGAACTGGATTACCTGGTGGTCGACATGCCGCCGGGCACGGGGGACGTGGCCCTGAGCCTTGCACAACTCTTGCCGTTGAGCGGAGCGGTCGTCGTTTGCACGCCGCAGGACCTTGCGCTGTTGGATGCGGTGAAGGCCATCGCCATGTTCCGCAAGGTAGACATCGACGTGGTGGGCATGGTGGAGAACATGAGCCACTTCATTTGCCCACAGTGCCATACCCGGCACGACATCTTCGGGGCCGGCGGTGCGCGGCGCAAGGCGGCGGAGCTTCAGGTTCCCTTCCTCGGGGAAGTGCCGCTCAACACGCAGATGCGCATCTACGGGGATGAGGGCAAGGTGGCCGCTTCGTTCCAAGACGCCGAGTGCGCTCGCGGCTTGGAAGCCCTGGCCGGAAACCTGGTGCGGGAACTCGTGGCCCGTCGCCGGCAGAAGCCGCCGCTGCCCTCACTGACCGTATTGAAGTAGCGGCAAGTTGTTGCCCCACAAAACTTTAGAGCCGCCGTAGGAATCCCTTCGGCGGCTCTTTCTCGTCGTGATTTGGCTAGGTCATGCGACTGAGGAGCGATGGCTCGTCCTCGCGGGCCGCATCGAAGGCGGCCGTCGTCAACGCGCTAGCACTTCTTGCACTTGGCGGTCTTCTTCTTGGCTACCTTCTTTGCAGCCTTCTTCTTGGCCACCTTCTTCTTGGCCACTTTCTTCTTCGCCACAGTCACACCTCCATCCAAGGGTTGGTGACGAGACTCGGCCCAGAGAATCCAGACTCTGGAAGGCCACCCAAGAATCTCGTCGGGACCTAGTTAACCACTACCTTCCTAGCGAACTCCGCGCACCGAAAACGAATCCTTTGCAGTCACGGAGAGGTTCACTGGCGCAGCAGAATGCACTTCGCATGCCATAGTTGTACAAGGATCAAGAAGTTTTGCAACACATTCTCAGACCATCTTACACATTTTTTTGAAAATTTTTTCTCCGTGTTGCGACTTGCGATGAGCCGACGCGCTCTTCCGTCGCGCGATCGACGGCTTCCAAACGAGCACGACGCGCACTCGTCGCCGATCAATACCATCGTCCGCGGCCGCTAGAGAACGCCAGCGTCGTGTAGCTCACGTAGGCGAGATATCCGAACAGAAGCGCGGCGAACGTGTCTTGCCATTGCACCAGCGCGGTCACCGCCAAGAAGACCGCCGTGATGAACGACAACATCAACGACCATCGTGTTCCTTCGGCGGGGTGGATTTTCGTCAACACTTCCCGCGAGATCTGTCCGCCGTCCAACGGATAGACGGGCAGCAAGTTCACGATGCCCCACGCGACGCTGATGAAGAAGACGTCGTTGATGAAGATCGAGAACGCGACGGATCCAACGACTTCCGTGACCCCGATATGCACGAGCATCGGCAGCCCGAACTGCACCACGACGTTGACATTCGCCAGGATCAGGATCGCCATGAGGATGCCGGCCAGGGCGAAGCCGGCGGCCGGCCCCGCCGCCGCGATGGCGATTTGCGACGCGGCCCCGCCCGCCCGCCGCGGACCCGCCGCGCCCGGGCCGTAGGAAGCCAGCCCGCCCAAGGCATAGAGCGTAACCGAAGGGCGGTAGCCGTGGGCCCGCATCACCACCGCATGTCCGAGCTCGTGGACCAGGATCGACACGAACACGGCCACGATCCAGACCGCCAAGGTCACCGGCGTAGGGGAATTCAGGCCCAGGAGCACGCCCACAAGCCAGAACATCGGGTGGACCCGGACCGGGATGCCGAGAATCCGGAAATTCAGGTCCCACGCCGTTCGCGGAGGTTCGGCTAACAGCACTTCGCAGACTCCTCAGCTCGTGATCGAAACGGGCCCGGCACCGAAGGAAATCGGCTCTTCCGGCTCTGGGTGCCAAAACCGCTATGGAGTGCGGCGACTTGTCGCCGCTTTCCTTTGGCTGATAACATGTTGCGACGATCGAAAGCGGCGACAAGTCGCCGCACTCCAAAGGAAGGCGACGCTCCAGCCGAGCCGTGTACCTGCGAGGACGTGGCCCCGTTGCCGACTCGGCAGGAGCCTCGCTCTCGCGGAAGTACGCACAGGCATCCCGATTATTCTAGCACAGGACACGTGTTTGGGGCATAACGTCCGTCCGGCAACGGACAAGCCCCGCCCTTCTTCCGAGAAGGCCGGACAGAATCGCCACACACAGCGATCAGGACCCCAAGTCCCTCTGCCCTCTGCCCTCCGCCTACTGCGTACTGCCTACTGCGTACCGCGTACTCACAAAATGCGGCGGAGGCACCAAGCCGCGAGGTCCGGCGAGTGCGCCGAGGATGTAGTCCGAGGCGCGGGCCGACGCCCCGCCGTGGCCCACCACGGCCTTGAGCTCCGCAAGCCGAGCCACCAACGCATCGCGAGCGGAGGGGTCGGTGAGCCATTGCGTCACGTGTGCCGCGATCTGCGGCGACTTGTCCTCGCAGGTGAGATACTCGGGGAAGAGCACGCGATCGGCGTCGATCTGTCCGGGATCGTAGGGCGTGACGTCCTTGGGGAACAACTCGTCGGTCACCAGCAGGTTGACCAGCGTGATGTACTTGACCCGGCGGAAGAGTTGCTGCACGCGAAACGCCAGGGGGCTGACCCAGTAGAGAATGACCGTCGGCTTGGTCTGGTAGAGCAACTCCAGCGACACCGAGCCCGAGCACGCCATGCAGCAGTCGGCCGCCCGGATCAATTCCGGCGTCTTGCCCGTGTGGATCTCGACCGGAAATCCCGCCCGGGCAACCTCGCGGGCCGCGATCTCGGCTTGATGGGGCTTGAACGACGCGATGGCGAACCGGACGCCGGGCACGGCCTCGCGCACGTGTCCGGCGGCCCGCAGAAACCACTTCAGGTTGTGCGTGACCTCTTGGGTCCGCGAGCCCGGGAGGATCGTCACCAACGGGCCCGGGCCGCCGCGCAACCGGGCGAGGAACGAATCATCGAGCGGCTGGCGGCGGACTTCGTCGAAGAAGGGATGCCCGACGAACGTGGCGTTGCACCCGTGCCCGCGAAGCCAAGGCTCCTCGAACGGCAGGCTGCACAGGACGTGATCCACCAGCTTGCGCATCTTGTGGACCCGCCACTGCGCCCACGCCCAGATCTGCGGCGGCGTGTAGTAGAAGACCGGAATGCCGTGGGCCTTGGCACGCCGCGCGATCCACCAGTTGAAGCCCGGATAGTCGATGAGCACCACCGCATCGGGACGATGGTGGCGGAAGAAGCGGTCGGCGCGGCCCACGAGGCCCCAGAAAATGTGCAAGTTGGCCAGGGCGCGGGCGAACCACATCACGGCCAGCGCGGTCAGGTCGGTGTGGAGGCGGCATCCCACCGAAGCCATCTGCGGGCCGCCGTAGCCCATGGTCTCGATCTGCGGACACCGTTCCTGCAACTTGCGGATGAGATTCGCCCCGTGCAAGTCGCCGCTGGGCTCCCCAGCCGAAAAGAAGATCCGAAGCGGCCTGGCGGCCATCGTGGTTCCTTCCGTGGATTGCGTTGAGATTCACAGCCACCGTGAGTATCGCACAATCCGCCCCGGGAAAGAAGCCCACTTGGCTGCGACGAAACGCCTTGCGGCGCAGGGCGTTAGGAAGAAGACACCACGAACGACGCGCCGGACAAGTCCGGCCGCTACGCGGGTTGCGCCGTCATCGGTTTGCCATGTTCGACCCTAATCCCTGATCCCTTCTGCTACTCTTCCCTGAGCGCCACGGCGGGATCCTGGGAGAGGGCCAGCAGCATCGGCAAGTAGCTTGCCATGGCCGAGACCAACGGGGCCCCGAGGACGGCGCAGAGGAGCATGTCGAAGCGGATGCCGAACAGATCGGACGAGACCTCGAAGGCCCGCTGACCGAGCCACTGGGCCAAGAGCGTTCCGGCCAGGAAGCCGGCCGCGCCGCCCAAGACCCCGAGGAGCACGGCCTTGCTCATCAAGAGCGATCCGATCGTCCAGGAGCCCTTGCCGAGGGCCCGAAGCAGGCCGATCTCCGATCGACGCTGCCGCACGTTGGCCAGCGCCAAGAGCCCGACCCAAACCGCGGAGGCCAGCACCACCAGCGGGGTCAACACTTCGGCCAGGGTCTCGATGATCCGCTGCACCCGGTCGCGGGAGGCTTCCATGTCGGCCAGGATTTGCTTCCGCTCGGCGAGGATCTTCTCCCGTTCGGCCAGCGCGGTCTGCATCTCGCCCAGGATCTGCTTGCGCTTGGCCTCGACCACGGCCCGTTGCTCGGCCCGGGCCACGGCGATCGAGCGGAACTCGGTAATCTGCGTTTCCGGGAGGATCTCCTTCAGTTGCTCGCGGATCTTCGGCAGGCTGGAACTCGAACAGCGGCACCCCAGGGCCATGATCTGGTTGATGCGTTTCGGCTTGTTGAGCAGGGTCTGCGCGTCGGCCAGGTGCATCGCGATCGTGATGTCCTCCTTGCTTCCCTGCTCGCGGAGGACGCGGGCGATGCGGAACTCGCGGTCCAGGACCTTGATCGTCTCCCCCGCCTTCTTCCCCACGCCGAGCTCGTAGCCCAGGAACACGGTGCCGGGCTCGATCTGGTAGCCCATCGGCTGCCGGTGGCCGGAGTCGGCCTGGGAGACTTCGGGCAGATAACCCACCAGAAGCACCTTGCGATTCTCCCAGGTGATTCTCTGCTGCAAGGTGGCCACCAGGTGCGCAACCAGCGTAAGACGCGGATCGGTGCCGAGCCGCTCGACGTATTCCTGCGGCATGTCGACGGCCGCGAAATCGGAGGCCCAGAAGTCGCTCATGTTCGCCGTGCGATGCGTGATCATCAGGTTGAAGCCGATGTCGCGCATGAGCTGCCGGGTCTGATCTGCGAGTTTCGCCATCTCGGCGGCCGTGTCGGCCTCGACCTTGGCCATGCCGGAACGCATGGTCCCCACCTGCTCCTCCAGCACACCGACCTGGGCGAGCCATTGGTCGATCTGGTTCTGAGTCTCTTCCTGGTAGGCATCCACGAGCATCGGGCCCGCCACGAAGAGCGTCACCGCGATCATCACGGCGACCAGGCTGAGAAGGAAGTTGACTTTGCGATAACCGATCTCGGCCAGGAGCAATCGGAGGGTTGACATGGTCGGTGGTCCTACGGTCGTCTTGCGATGGGGGATCGATGGCCGCCCAAGCCCACGGGTTGCAACCCGTGGGCTTTTGACACGCTATCCATCCATCATGTTCTCTGATACGCTTCCGCTCTGCAATCTCCCTTCCACCCGGTCGTCCCGGGCTACTGTGGCGGCTCTTCCAGCCCGAGTTGGACGAGCCGGCGGTAGAGCTTGGGGCGGGTCATGCCGAGGAGCCGGGCGGCCTTGGTCTTGTTGCCCTTGGCGCCCCGCAAGGCGCGGACGAGCAGTTCTCGCTCGATACGGGCAAGAAACTCCTCCAGCACAATCGTTTCTTCGTGGCGGCGCGGGCGGGCGGCAGCGGAATGGGCAAGATGGACGGACGAGGGCAGGTCGCCCACCACGATCTCCACCCCTTCGGCCGCCCGATGGGCCTCGTCGATCACCTGATTCAGTTCGTCCACGTTGCCGGGCCAGGGATAGGCATCCAGCCGATCCAAGGCCTCGGCCGACAGCCCGGCGACCTGCTTCCCGCTCCGCGCGTTGGCTTCCTCGACGAAGTGCTGCGCCAGAACGGGAATGTCGCCCCGTCGCTCAGCAAGCGGCGGCAATCGGATCACCAGCGTGCTGAACGCGGTCGCCAGGTCCTCGCGGTACTTGCCTTGCCTCGCAAGGTCGATGAGATCCTCGCGCGCGGTGGCGAGGATCCTAAGCGGAAACCGCTTCCCGGCCAGCAGGCGGGCCACTTCCGCCTGGGCCTCCGGGGCGAGTTGATCCACATCGTTCAACAGGAGCGTGCCGTGGCCCGATGCGTCCTGCGGAAGCCGCGGCGAGGCAATGGCCGCCAGCGTCGAGGCGATCACGTCGACCGCCAGGACGGTGCAGGCCAAAGGGACCAGCGGCCCGGACGGTTCGGCCGCGCCGTAGTGGATCGTCTGGGCCGCGTGTTGCCGGCCGCTCCCCGGCGGACCGACGATCACTGCATTCGCCCGGCTCCCCGACGCCAGTTCGATCTGCGACCGCGCGCGGCGGATCGCCGGACTACTGCCGACGAAACGATCCAGCCGATACTGGCCCGCCCTCCGGTGCCGGAACCGTCGCAGACGCTCGTGCAACAGGGCGGCCTCGGTCGGGCACGCCGGCGACGGTGCGGTTTCCGAGTCCTTCCACTCCTCGGGATCGACGATCGCCAAGACGGCCACGACCGTTTCCGCGTCACCTCGCAACGGAAAGAACCGGGCGCGGCGTCGTGTGAGTCGTCCGTCGGCCAGCGATGCCCCGACCACGGCCTCCATTTCCTGGCCGCGCAAGGCCGCCGGCGGCGGACAGAGTCCGGCCGCCACCGGATCGGCCACCCCCTCCGCGCCCGGCCCATACACGCACCGCTGCCCGAGGATCGCCTCCGTCGATGAACCAAGCCAGTCGAGGCAGGACCGGTTGCAGAACGCGATCCCCTGCTCCTCATTGAGCACGTAGATCGGTCGGGCGACTGCATCGAGCAGCCGCGCCAGTTCCTTTGCATCGGTCCGCGAGCGTGCCATGGCGGAAGGGGTCGGTGGTCAGTGGTCGGTGGTCAGGGGTCAGGGGTCAGGGGTCAGTGGTCGGTGGTCAGGGGTCAGGGGTCAGGGGTCGGTGGTCGGTGGTCGGTGGTCCGTGGTGAGACAACCGGCGCGCAGTCCCGTTTAGCGGGCGGGCTTGCCTGCCGCGTGGCGTCGCCCATTGCTTCTCCACCGCCGAATCCCCCCACTCCGTTCGATTGTACTCCCCGGCCGTCGTGTTGTCGCGTAGTCGCGGCCGTGGGGCTGGCGTCGTCGGCCCAGCCCATCCAGGGGCCCGGACTGAGGCCGATCAGGATCGCCGCCACGAGGGCACTGGCCACCGCCGTGAGGATCGGACCGCGACTCCCCTGCTTCACGGGCAGCGTGTCGGAGGGCGTCCGGAAGAACATGACCCCGACGATCCGCAGGTAGTACGCCGCCCCCACGGCCGAGTTCAACACGCCGACGACCGCCAGGGCGACGAACCACGGCCGGGCGCCAGCCGATTCCATCCCATCCACCGTGAGCGCGCTGGCGAAGACAGCCAACTTGCCCCAGAACCCCGCCAGCGGCGGAATGCCTGCCAGACTGAACAAGAGGAGTGCGAGCGTCCAAGCCAACAACGGCTTGAGCCGGCCGCCGGTCCAGGCCAGCCCGCTGAGCTCCTCAACGCGGTCGAGTTGTCGTCCTTCCTCACCGAACACGGCCAGAACTGCGAACGCGCCGATCGTGGCCACCGAGTAGCCGAGCAGGTAGAAGAGCATGGCCCCAAGGCCGTCCCAATGCCCCTGGCCGCCGCTGGCCGGGGCCATGGCCACCGCCAAGCCAATGAGCAGGTAGCCGGCATGCGCGATCGACGAGTAGGCCAGGAGCCGCCGCACGTTCTGCTGCCAGAGGGCCAACAGGTTGCCCAGCGTCATCGTGAATACGGAGAGAACCAGAAGCGCAGGCCAGGCGTAGGAGGCAACGCCGGTCATCCCCATCGCTACCACGCGGACCAGGACGGTCAGCCCGGCGATCTTGGGCAAGGCGGAGAGGAGGGCGGCGTTCTCATGGGTTGTGCCCTGGTAGACGTCGGCGGCGTAGAAGTGGAACGGGACCGCCGTGATGCGGAAGCCGAGTCCTGCGAGCACAAAGGCCAGGGCGATCTTGGCCATGGTGCCCATCGTGCCGCCCGAGGCCCAGAGCGATTCCAGCCGGTCGCGGATCGCGTCGAGCCCCATCGACCCGCCGGCCCCGTAAAGGAAGCTGAACCCATAGAGCAGAAGCGCCGACGCGAGGATGCTCAGATAAAAATACTTGACGGCCGATTCCTGGGACGCCGCGCCGCGCCGGCCGAGGTAGAGGACGAGGTACGTTGGGATCGAGATCAACTCCAACGACACGAACAGCAGCACCAGATCGCGGGCACTGGCGGCGAGCATCGTGCCGGCAACGGCCAGGAGCACGGAACCGAGGTATTCCGGCGTGCCGGCGGCCGGGAGCGGCCGCCAATTCATGCCGAGCAGGAGGAGCCCGACGCCCAGGGCCAGCCAACGCACGTACCCGGCCATGGCGTCGGCCACGAGCGTCCCCTGCGCCGCCTGACCGGTGCCCGGCGACGCCGCCAACGCCGCGCCCGCCGCCAACAGCCCTGCCAGGGCCATCCAGCGCCACAAGGTCCGCGAGTCGACGAAGGCGCCCGCCACGTAGACGGCGATCGCCACGACGACCACGACGATTTCGGCGGTGAATATCCCGATCGTATCAGGGAGCACGCATCTACCTTCCCTCTGAGGGCACGCGGATCGGGTGGCATGCTCTCACGACGCGAAGCGTCGGGTGAGCATGGGAATCTCCATGGTCTCTTCCATGCCGACCCTCGGCTGCGCCGAGTGACGGCATGCCACCCATCGACAAGGACTGCGAGGCCGGCCGGAGGATCCGCTCCAAGGTTGGACTCATGCGATCCAGGAAAACCCGGGGCTGCAATCCGATCCAGAAGATGAAGACGACCGGCATCGCCAAGGCCACGACTTCCCGGGCGCAGAGATCGCGGACCGGCGGCGACTCGTGTCCTTCGGGATGCGGTTGTGGAGGCGTCCGCAACGGCCCGAAGAAGACCCGCTGGACCAGTTGGAGCATGTACCACGCCCCAAGGACCACGCCGGAGACGGCCAGCACGGCAATGACGCGAAACGCCCCGGCCCACATCGGCGGGGCATCGCCCCACGCCCGCTGAAACATCCCCAAAAGCAGCAGGAACTCCCCGACGAACCCGTTGAGTCCCGGCAGGCCGATACTCGCCAGCGTGAGGATGACCATGAAGGTGGCCAGTCGCGGCAACGGCCGGGCCAATCCGCCGAGGTCGTCGATCCGCCGTGTATGGAACCGCTCGTAGAGCATGCCGACCACGGCGAACAGGCCGCCGGTCGCCAGCCCGTGATTGACCATCTGGAGCACCCCGCCCTCGATCCCGAGGCGATTCAGGGCAAACACGCCCAGCATGCAGAAGCCCAGGTGGCTCACGCTTGAATAGGCGATGAGCCGCTTGATGTCCTTCTGGGCCAGCGCGACCAGGGCCCCATAGACGATCCCCGCCACCGCGAGCCCCAAGAGCCAGGGCATCGAGGCGACGACGGCGTCGGGCGTCATGGGCAGGGCGAAGCGGACGAACCCATACGACCCCACCTTGAGCAGCACCCCGGCCAGCAGCACGCTCCCGGCCGTGGGGGCCTCGACGTGGGCCAGCGGCAGCCAGGTGTGAAGCGGCACCAGCGGCACCTTGATGGCAAACCCCGCGAACAGGGCCAGAAAGACCGCCATCTGGACCGACGCGGGCATGGGCCGCGCGGCCAGATTCTCGGTCAGTTGCGCGATCGAGAAGGTCATCGTCCCGGACGGCGAGTGGGAGTAGTCCCAGAGCACCAGCGCAATCAGGCCCAGGAACGTCAGCACGCTCCCGGCCATGGTGAACAGAAAGAACTTGATCGCCGCCCATCGCCGCTGGTCGCTCCCCCAGATTCCGATCAGGAAGAAGAGGGGAACGAGCGTGAACTCGAAGAAGAGGAAGAAGAGGATGATATCCCGGGCCGCGAAGACGCCGAGCATCCCGGCTTCCAGCAGCAAGAGCAGGCCGTAGAACGCAGGGGCCCGCTCGCCGACCGCCTCCCAACTCACGAGCACGGCGACGACCGTCAGCAGCGCGGTCAGGGCGAACAGCCAGAGGCTCAGGCCGTCCAGTGCGAGGCTGAACCGGATATCGACCGGCGCCCCGGCCGAGCCGAGCCACGGGTAGTCGAACACGGCGAACGGCTCCACCCCGCCCGGGAACTTGACCGCCAACACCGCTGCCATGCCGAGGACGAACAGCGACGAGATCAGGGCGTTTTCGCGGGCGCGCCGACCGCTCCCGCGCGCCAGGAAGGCCCCGGCCACGGGGAAGAGAATCGTCGTCAAGAGCACCGCAGACATCGAAGCCACGCCGGCCGATCCTTTTGTGTAAGTGTTCAGCGGAATGAAGTGAGAATAGGGGAAGGAAAAAGGAAAAGCCCTGGAAAAACGGGAAAGGCCAGAAACCGTACCCTGATCACATAATCCTGAATGGGAGCCCTCTCCTGTTCTTTTCCCCTTTCTCCCAGCCTTTTCCTTATTCCTTCTCCTCTTCCGGCAATCTCATACGGCCGAAGTGTTACCTTTTGTCTCACAGGCCCGAAGCCAACAGCGTCCCCAGCAGCACCAGAACCCCCACGATCATCGCCAAGGCATAGATCGGGATCAAGCCGCCCTGGGTCGGGCGCAGCAAGGCCCCCACGGCCCGCGGCGCCGTGCCCACCAGATCCACCAGCCCGTCGATCACTACCCGATCCAACCAGGCCGCCGCCGAGGCAACCCCTTGCAGCGGCCAGACCACCAGCACCTCGTACACCTGATCAAAGTAGAACTTCCCGGCCGATAGCCGATAGAGCCCAACCGCCTCCATCCATCCGCCCAACCGCCGCTTCGCCCCGGGCGGCCCGAGATACATCAGCCACGCCAGCGCGATTCCCGCGACAGACGCAATCGTGCTCCAGAGGGCGATCTGGAGATGAGGAGAGTGGGGAGAAGGGAGAGGGGAGAGGGGAGAAGGGGAGAAGGACGCTTGGATGGCGACCGCTCCTCTCTCCGCGTCTCCGTCTCTCCGCATCTGCCACACTCTCCCTTCTCCCTTCTCCCCTCTCCCCTCTTCCCCCGGGGCCCGTTCCAGGAAGCGTTCCAGGCTGCCGGTCCGTTCCAACCGCATCCCCACGTCGATCGTGGCCACGGCCAGGAGCACCAGCGGCACGGCCATCCAGGGCGAGGTCTTCTCGGGATGCTCTTCGGCCTCGGGCGGGACTTTCTCCGGGCCTAGGAAGACGATGAAGAACGCACGGAAGGCGTAGAAGGCCGTCATGGCCGCCGTGGCGAGGGCGAGCCAATAAAGCCCTTGATAAAACGCAGCGGCTTGGCCGCCCGAGGCACGCTCGTGGAGGGCCGCCAGGATCGCGTCCTTGCTCCAGAACCCGGCCAGCGGCACCACGCCGGCCAGGGCCAGGGAGCCGATCAAGAAGGTCACGCAGGTGACCGGCATGCGGCGGCGGAGCCCGCCGAGGCGACGGATGTCGATCACCCCGGCCATCGCGTGCATCACGCTCCCCGCCCCGAGGAACAACAGGCCCTTGAAAAAGGCGTGCGTCACCAGGTGGAACATCCCGGCCACCGTGCCCGAGGCCGTCCCGACGCCCATCGCAAGGAACATGTATCCCAACTGGCTGATCGTGGAGTAGGCGAGGATCCGCTTCAGGTCGTTTTGGGTGAACGCGATGACGGCGGCCACCAGGGCCGTCAGTCCACCCACCGCCGCCACCACGTACTGGGCATCGGGCGAAACGGCGAACAGCGGCCCGCAGCGTGCCAGCATGTAGACGCCGGCCGTGACCATGGTGGCGGCGTGGATCAACGCGCTGACCGGCGTGGGCCCTTCCATGGCGTCGGGCAGCCACACGTGGAGCGGCAACTGGGCGCTCTTGCCGCACGCGCCCAGCAGAAGCAGCAGGCAGATGGCCGTCCCCACCGTCCCGCCCGCGAAACGCCCCGGCTCCGCAAGCCGCCACTCGCCCAGCACGCCCGGGGAGACGACTCCCGAGCCGGTCATCGTGTCGTGGAAATCGAGGGTCCCGTAGGTCGTCCAGATCAGGAAGATGCCGAGGGCGAACCCGAAGTCGCCGACCCGGTTGACCAGGAACGCCTTCTTTCCGGCCGCGGCCGCCTCGGGCTTCTGATACCAGAAGCCGATGAGCAGGTAGCTGCACAGGCCCACCGCTTCCCAGAAAGCGTAGAGGAGCACGAAGTTGCTCGCAGAGACGAGCATCGTCATCGAGAAGACGAACAGGCCGATGTAGGTGAAGAACCGCCAGTAGCCGGGGTCGCCGTGCATATAGCCGACCGAGTAGACCGCCACCAAGAGCGAGACGAACGTCACGGTGACCAGCATCACCGCCGTGAGCGGATCGGCCCGAAGCGCGATCGTCACGCGGAAATCGGGGGAGGCGTTGGGCGTTGGCAGCGGCGGGCAAGCCCGCCCGCTAAACGCTCCATCGCAAACCTGACCCCGGAGTCCTGAACCCTCACCTCCGACCTCCGACCTCCGACCTCCGATCTCCATTCCCGGCACCGCGGCCCAGGTCCAGAGGGTCACGATCCGCTGGTAGCCGTGTCGCGTCTCCAGACTTCCGAAGTCTTGAAGACTTCGGAAGTCTGGAGACGTCGCGATCCGCCCCAAGAGGATCGCGCTCGCCACGAAGGCCAGGGCCAGGGCCGTGATGACCGGCACGTGACTCCGCCCGCGCAGGACCCGCGGACCGAACGCGGCGGTCACCAGGGCCGCCGCCAGCGGCAGGGCTGGAATCAGGATGGCAAGCGACGGGATGCTAAACATGCGGACGGTACCCGGTCTGTTCGGGAGGAATCTCGGGGGAAAGCCCGGCGGGTGTCAGACGCGGCCAGGCGGGCGGCTCCTCGGGCAGGGCCTCGGGGAGTTCCCGGTCGATGTGCCGCGGCACGCTCTCCTCGCGGAGGTCCTGCCAGAGAAACAAATCAAGACTCCCCTTACGCTGATACAACATCAACACCAGGGCCAGCGCGACGGCCGCCTCGCAGGCCGCCACCGCGATCATCAGGAGGGCCAGCATCTGGCCGCCGAAATCGTTGTGGTAGCGGCCCCAGGCGGTGAGGCTGAGCGAAATGCCCTGGAGCATGATCTCCGCCGCAAGGAATACGGTGATCATGTTCCGGCGGCTCAGGAATCCGACCATCCCCAGGCCGAACAAGATCGCCCCGACCACCAGGTACCCGTTCAGCAGTTCCAATTCGCCGTCAGCCATGGCGCGGACCTCCTGCGGTCTCCGGATCCGTCGCCCGGGGCCCGACGAGTGGTCCTCGCGCGTGGCCCACGATGACCGCAGCCCCTACCAGCGCCGCCAGAAGCAGCGTGCCCGCCACCTCCACGGCAACCAGGTAGCGGCCGAACAACTGCCGGCCGATCTGCTTCGTATGTTCGGCGGCCAGGACCCCTTGCTGACGTTGGGCCTGGGGGATCCCTGCCGAGGAAGAGTCCAGCTTCGGTGAATGGAGCGATCCGGTGACGGCGATCGACAGGACCCCGACGAGAAAGGCCGCACAGGCCGCCGACAGGAGCCCTTCCAGGCTCACCCGGTCGTAGCGGGCCCGTCCCGACGCCGAAGCCAACATCAAGATGAACAAGAACATGACGAGGATCGCCCCCGCATAGACCACCACGGTGGCGACGGCGAGGAACTGGGCCCCCTGGAAGAAAAACAGGCCCGAAACCCCCAAGAGCGACATCCCGAACCAGATCGCGCAGTACACCGGATTACGAAGCGTGACCGCCCAGGCCGCCGAGACGACCGTCATGCCCCCCAAGAGCCAGAACAACGATTGGGCAAGCCAATCCGCCAGTCCGGGCAAGGCCGCCGCCGTCAATCCGAGGCTTACCGCGCCCAGGGCGCCCCCCAGCGCGATGCCCCCGCCCTTGCGGCGCGGCAGCAGCAGCCACACGGCCATCCCGCCGAGCACGGCGGCCGCCAGCAAAATCCGATGCGGATCCGTCATGAGCCATTCCTCGCGGAAGCCCCTGAAGGGGCTACCGGTGCATCGCATAACACCAACGACCCAGGCGTAAACGCCTGGGCTAGAGAAAGCCGCGACGTAGCATTATCGAAGCAGGGGCATCCTGGGATGCTCTCCGCGCCGCAGAGCGGCGACGCTTGCGTTCCCACGCAGAGCGTGGGAACGAGGTGTCCTTCATCTCTCATCCTCTATCCCTCATCCCTCTATCCCTCATCCCTCATCCGTTTCGTCCGCATCGGTTCGGCATCCTTGGTCTGGTCGTAGACGCTCAGCAGCTTCTCCTTATCGAAGATCATCTCCTCGCGGCTCTTACCCACCAGGTCGTAGAGGCTTGTCAACTCGATGGCATCCACCGGGCAGGCCTCCTCGCACATGCCGCAGAAGATACAGCGCAACTCGTCGATCGTGAAGCTCTCCGGGTACTTCTGGCGGTCGGGCCAGGGGCTTTCGGCGGCAAGGATGTCGATGCAATGGGCCGGACACGCCGTGGCGCAGAGGAAGCAGGCCACGCACTTGACCCGGCCCTGTTCGTCCCGGTTCAGCCGGTGGACACCGCGGTACAGGAGCGGATCGGGACTCTCGTGCCGCTCTTCGGGGCTCTCGACCGTTTGCTTCGGGCTGAAGAGGTGCTTGACCGTGGTGGTAAACCCCCCGACGAACAAGGAGAGATACGACTTCCCCGCCATGCCGAGTTCCGGCTCCCGCACCCAGACGATGTCTTTGTCCACGTCCTTCATGGGGACGGTCCTCCTTGGGCCGATCGGGGGCCGTCGCCCGGCGACACGACCACGGGCCGGTTGTCGGCGGCGGTCGGGTCGGCCCGGGTCGCGATCAGCCACGCGAGGAAGAGGACGACCACGCCCGTCCCCGCCATCAGCACCGGGTTGGCCACGCCCACCGCCGCCGCGATCCGGTCGCCGAACTCGATCCAGAACGCCACGACCACGACGTTCACCATCCCCCACGGCAACATGATCTTCCAGGCAATGTCCATCAACTGGTCGAAACGGAACCGAGGCCAGCTCCATCGAGCGAGCATGAAGAAGAGAATGAGGGCCAGGACCTTCGCCAGCAACACCGCGATCCGCACCAGGGCGATCGGCCACCCCACGTTCTCCTCCCAGCCCGTGAGCCCCCACCAATGCCACCCGCCAAGGAACAGGATCGCTATCAGGAACGACGCCGTGACCATGTGGACGAACTCGGCCACGAGGTACATCATCAACTTGATTCCCGAATACTCGGTGTGATAGCCGCCGACCAGTTCCTGCTCGCACTCGGACAGGTCGAACGGCAATCGCTCGGCCTCGGCGAAGGCCGCGACCACGAACACCACGAAGCCCAAGGGCTGGACCAGCACGTTCCAAACGCCGCTTCGGGCCTGGGCCGTGATGATCTCGTCGAGTCGCAGCGAGCCCGACATCAGCACCACACCCAGCAAGCCGAGCCCGAGGGGTAACTCGTAGGAAACCAACTGGGCCCCGCTCCGCATCCCGCCCAGGAAGCTGTACTTGTTGTTGCTCGCCCAACTCCCCAGCAACACACCATAGGCCGCGATGCTGCTGACCGCGAACACGTAGATCATTCCCACGTCGATCCCCGGGGCGACCACCAGGTGGATCGGCGCCCCTTCCAGCCCGAGACTCGCCGGCAACACGCTGCCAAACGGGATCACCGCATAGATCGCCATCGCGGCCATGAAGATGACGATCGGGGCCAGCCAGTAGAGGAACTTGTCGACGTGCGCGGGCGTGAATTCCTCTTTGAAAAGGAATTTGACGCCGTCCGCGATGGGTTGCCCGAGGCCGAACAGCCGGATGCGCGTGAGCGGGATCCCCACCCGGTTCGGCCCCAGACGGTCCTGGATCCACGCCGCCATCCGACGCTCCAAGAGCACCAGATACGCGGCGGCCGTCATCAGCCCGCCGATGAGAATCACGATCTTAATCAGGGCTTCGATCGCCACACGTTCCATCGGGTCGTCAATACCTGTCGTTGGCCCATTGGGTGGCATGCCGTCACTCGGCGAAGCCGAGGGTCGGCATGCGGGATCGCCTTACGCTTCCCATGCTCAGTGCGACGCTTTGCGTCGTGAGAGCATGCCACACATTCCGCACCACGAGCGGGACAAGTCCCGCCGCTAAACAGACGTCGCATCCCTCCCCGCTCCCGACTCCCCGCTCCCATCTCCCAACAAATTCACCTTTAAATCCACTCCGACGTCGGGAATCGTGCCGCCGGCCACGTGGAAGTAACCGATCTCCGCCGCCACTTCGCTCAGGACCTGCCGGGCGTTGTACAGGCCCTCGCGGCCCAGGAGTTCCCAGAAGAGGCTCCCCTCGGGCCGAACCCCTTGCGGCGGACGGATCGCCCACCGGACCGACTGGAGCCGGTCATGGCGATTCACATAGGAGCCGTCGCGTTCGGGAAACGCGGCGCCGGGAAGTACATAGGTGGCCCGATCCGCCAGCGGCGACGGGAAGAGATCCTGGAGGACCACCAGGCGTGCCGCCGCCAGCCGGGCTGCCGTGGCCTGGGAGATCCACTCGGTCCTGTAGCCCCCGGAGACCCAAATCCCGCCGAACTCGCCCCCTTCCACGCGCGTCAAAAACTCCTCGAACGAGGCAACTCCGCCCGAGAGACGGGCGACGACCGCCTCGACCCCGCGGCGGTTGGGGCATTTCTCCGCCGCGATCGTGAATCCGCCCGGGAATTTTTCGTCGTTGCCCACGACCGGCACCGGGCCGAGTACCAAGGCCGCTTCCGGGTCGAGGCTCCGGACCAGCTTGCCCAACAAGTACGCCTCCTCGACCGTGACGAGCGGCGAAACGACGGCTGCCAAATGCCCGGCCTGTCTCAAGGCCGCGAGCAGTTCGTCTCGAACACCGTTCCAGTTGAGGAGAACTTGCTTTCCCCCGTCGTTTCGGTACGGCTGGAGGATGCGACGCGGGTCGTGGACGTGCGGGTAGTCGTAGCGTCCGTCGTTGCACATCCACCAGCGGTTGACCCACGGGTTTTCCCGCGGCCGGATCCGCCACACGCGGTCCTGGTTCTCTTCAACCCAGGTGGAGCACCCGGTCGCGCAGCCGGTGCAGACCCCCGCATGCGACTTGAGGAACCACACCCGCTGTCGATACAGAAACGCCTTGTCGCCCAGGGCCCCGACCGGACACAGATCCACCACGTTGCCGGAGAGCTTGTTGTTGAGTGGGGCCTCGGGCAGGACNTCGATCTCCTCGTGCGTGCCGCGGTTGGCGATCAACAACTCGCTCGTGCCGGTGATCTCCCGGCAGAACCGCACGCACCGGCTGCACAGAATGCAGCGATCGACGAAGAGCGTGACGTCCGGCCCCACATCGCGGCGGCGGCTCGTGAACGGCCGGATGTCGGCCCGTCGCTCGTCCTGGCCGTACCGGAAATGGTAGTCCTGAAGCCGGCACTCGCCGGCCTTGTCGCAGACCGGGCAGTCGATCGGGTGGCGGAGCAGGAGCCCTTCCTCGACCATGGCCCGGGCCCGAGCGACCTTCTCGCTGTTGGTCACCAGCACGGTCCCGTCGCGGACCGGCGTGTTGCACGCCGGCACCAGCTTCGGGAGCATCGTGATCTGGCCCGACTTCGGATCGCGCATGCCGACCTCGACCAGGCACATCCGGCAGCTTCCCACGACCGACAATCCCGGGTGCCAGCAGTAGTGCGGAATCTCCACGCCCGCCCGGCGCGCGGCCTCGATGCCGTTGAGCCGCTCGTGCTCGCCGAGCGAAATCTCGCGTCCGTCAATGATGGCGATGGGCATGGGGGCGGTGGTTAGTGGTTAGTGGTCGGTGGTTAGTGGTTGGTGGTTGGTGGTTGGTGGTTAGTGGTTAGTGGTTAGTGGTTAGTGGTTAGTGGTTAGTGGTTAGTGGTTGGTGGTTGGTAATCTTGGTGTTCTTGTGATCTCGAAAACCCTCTTCGCTTCTCACTGACCACCGACCACCGACCACTGACCACTTCCCGCCAACGCAGGGACGGGATCGGAAACGGCGTACCCTTCCGGGTTGGTGCGGCGGATATGGTCTTCAAACTCGTCGCGGAACTTGCGGATCGCGGTCTTGATCGGCCAGGCGGCCCCGTCGGCCAGTCCGCAGATCGTCGTGCCGGGAAGGATGCCGATCGAGTCGGCGATCTCCAACAGCAAGTCCAGATCTTTCAGACGTCCTCGCCCGGCCTTGATCCGCTCGACCATCTCCAGGGCCCAACGGGTCCCTTCGCGGCAAGGCGTGCACTGGCCGCAACTCTCGTGGGCGAAGAAACGGCAACTGTTGTGGAGAAAGTCGATCATGGAGTACGTGTCGTCGAGCACGATCAGTCCGGCGGTCCCCAGGCCGAGACACCCGGCCCGGACCGGGCCGTCGAAGTCCAGCGGCGTATCCAATTCCTCGGCGGTGAGCAGTCCGGTGCTCAGCCCGCCCGGCACCACGGCCTTGACCTTGCGGCCCTTCCACACGCCGCCGCCGAAACGTTCGACGACCTCGCGGCACGGCAGACCAAGCGGGGCCTCGTAGCAACCCGGACGGTTCACATGCCCGCTGATGCAGTAGAGCTTCGGCCCGAGGCTGCCGGGATCGCGGGGATCGTTCGGCCGCGGCGGGGTGCCCATCGACCGGAACCACTCGACGCCGCGGTCGAGAATATGGGTCACACAGGCCAGGGTCTCCACATTGTTGACCACGGTCGGCTTCCGGAAAAGCCCTTCCACGGCCGGAAACGGCGGCTTGATTCGCGGCCACGCCCGCTTCCCCTCCAGGCTCTCGATCAGTCCCGTCTCCTCCCCGCACACGTAAGCCGCCGCCCCGCGATGGATGTAAACGTCGAGCGAGAACTCGTGGCCCAGGATGTTCTTCCCGAGCAATCCGGCCGCGTAGCACTCGTCGATCGCCGCTTGCAGGCGACGGAACGAGAGCGGGTACTCGTACCGCAGGTAGATATAGGCCGCCGTCGCCCGCGTGGCGTAGGCGCTCAGGAGGATCCCCTCCAACACCTGGTGCGGATCGGACTCCATGAGCACGCGGTTGGAGAAGGTGCCGGGCTCGCTTTCGTCGGCGTTGACGCACAGGTAGATCGGCCCGGGGTGATCGGCCGGCAGGAACGACCACTTCAACCCGGTCGGGAAGCCCGCCCCGCCGCGTCCCCGCAGACCGCTGGCGCGGACCATGGCCACGACCTCGGCCGGTCCGTGTTCCTTCAGCACACGCCCGAGCGTGCGGTATCCACCACACGCCCGGTAGCCGGCCAGGCTATGGATGTCCCCCTTGCAGACGTTCGCCAGGAGAACCGGTTCGTATTCGGACACGGGAGCAGGGTTCAGGGTTCGGGATTCGGGGTGGAAAGCCGCGACCAGTGGTCGCGGTCTGGGTGGCATGCCGTCACTCGGCGCAGCCGAGGGTCGGCATGGAAGCCGCCATGACGATTCCCATGCTCACCCAACGCTTCGCGTTGCGAGAGCATGCCACCCAATCTCGCAAGTTACTCGCTGGCCGATCGTTGACCGTTGAGCCTCGGCGGCGGCAACGATTCGATGAAGGCGTCGATCTTCTCCTTGGTCAGGTTCTTCCAGAGCACGTCGTTGGCCAGCATGGCCGGGGCGAAGTCGCAGGCCCCGAGGCACTCGGCATACTCGATACTCACGCGCCCGTCGGGCGTGGTCTCGCCGGGGCGGATTCCCAGCCGCTCGCACAGGTACTCCAGCATCTCCTCGCCTCCGCGGGCGGCGCAACTGAGGGAGCGGCACACCCACACCCGCACCCGTCCCTGCGGGCGGTCCTGCTTGAACAGCCCGTAGAACGACAGCGTATCCTGCACCTCCGCAGGCGGCAATTCCAACAGTTCGGCGATCTCCGCGACCGCCTCCGGCGGCACATACCCCAGGGCCTCGCTCACCACGTGGAATGCCGGCAACACGACCGCCCGCCGGGTCGGATACCGGGGGAAATACTCCCGGATCGCGGCGAGGATCTCATCGGTGAGGATTGGGCTGGCTACCGGCATCACAGCAACACGCTCTTTCCTACGATTTCTCACCCAACTGCTCAAGCTTGGTCAACCATTCGTTGAAGTGACTGCACTTCTTGCGAATAACCTCCAGCCCGATCCGTTCGGCAATGATGGGCCCCGCGGTCGGCTTGCGCGCTTCGTAGTCCCGAAAGTGCTCGCCAATCCGCTTTGACGGCGCGGTTGCCTCCCCATCGTCGATCAACTCAGGGTTGCCGAACTCGTCCCGCAGTTGCACGAGGGCTTCGATCTGACGCTCTCGTCCTTCATAGTAGCAGCGGAACGCCTCGGGATCGGAGAACAGGATCGCCTCGAATTCGTGCAACTGGATGTAAGGAATGAAGCGAGGATCCTTGAGATCCTCCGCGATCGCGGCCTCCAACGCCTGGACCCTCGCGTACTTGTCCTGGCTTGAGACCGCTTCTCCTTGCCCCGGGAAATCCCTCGGCAGACCGTAGAGGTCGAACATCGTGGTGAATCGCACGTCATCGCCGCGTTCCTGCTTCAGCCAGTCTTGGAGGTCATTCTTGACCACCTCGTAGGCAAACAGTCCGCCCCGCTGCACATGGTGCTTCTTTCTGCTCGTCGCGGCAAGGCGAGGCTTCGACAAGTAGACGCCGAAACCTGAGAGATGCGGAACCAACACCTGTATCGCGAACTGCTGTTCAGTCTTTCCCTCGGCAGTGAGGCACAGGCGTATCATCAGACAGGGCCTCCGCCGATGACGTTCTTCTCCCACAATTCGCCGAGAGAGTACTCCTCCAGCCAGTCTTTCAGTTTCTCCGGGTCGAGACGCGTGAAGGTCGACGCGCCGTGTTCGCGGTCAACGACGACGACGTCCTCCGGCTCGAACTGCTCCAGCAGCGCCACCGACTGCGTCGCGAGGATCACCTGAGCCTGGAAGGCAGCGCCCTTCACGAGCGCTGCAAGAATGGTCAGCGCGTGGGGGTGCAATCCCAGCTCAGGCTCGTCGATAACGATGATGCTCGGTAAGTATTCCGTCGGCTGGAGCAGCAGCGTCACGAGCGCCATAGCCCGCAGGGCGCCGTCGGGAAGCTGGTGAGGGCCAAAGAGGAAATCCGAACCACGTTCTTGCCAGTCGAGTTGAATGTTGTTGGGGTTCAACGTCAGGGGCTCCAGGCGAAAGCCCCCGAACCACGGCAGAATCTGCTGAATCGTGCGAACCGTGCGATCGTAGGCAGTCGCCTGGGTCATCTTCATGCGGTAGAGGACGGCAGCGAGATTCCCTCCGTCACGGGCGAGGTGCCGGTTGTCGTGAAGGTAACAGGATCGACGCACCCGCGACTCGCGAGAAGTGTCGTTGAAGTGAAACACGTGAATGCCATGCAGTGTGTCCAGGATCGCCTGCGCCGCCGCATTTCCTTTGCTGGCCGATTGCTCCAGGGCGGATTCCCGGTAACCGCCGCCGGTTACGAGGTGGTACTCCATGGGACGCTCCTCGCCGAGCAACTTGGGGATGTCCTCGCCGACGAAGGCGAGCGAGTCCGGTTCCGCGAAATCCAGGTACATTGCGTAACGCATGGAGGCGTCGAACTGCAGTGTCCCGACGAAGCGAGGTGTCGCCTTCGCGCCGTAATGCAGCAAGCCATTGGCGCCGCCCGACGTTCCGACGAACAGTTGCAGTCCGCCGCCTGCGAGTTCTTTGACTGCACGGAAGAACAGCACCAAGTTCGATTTTCCCGCCCCGTTGGCGCCGATCAAGACGTTCACGTCGCTGAGTTCGAGCGACATGTGCTCAATCGACTTGAAGCCCGAGATGTCGATTCTGTTTAGTCTTGGCACGGCACGGACTCCTACCGATCCAACTCCGCGGCGATGATGTTCAAGCTGCCCAGCACGGCGACCACGTCGCTCAGGGTGTGGCCGCGGATGAGGTGGGGGAACAGGGCGAAGTGGACGAAC
>Ga0067045_1029004_pt1 | contig 24941 bp, 23 predicted proteins | sample TerdegcTABiofilm_FD_59184 | JGI IMG/M metagenome (GOLD analysis project Ga0067045, IMG submission 59184) | Combined Assembly of (Gp0054472, Gp0054536) Wastewater bioreactor microbial communities from Singapore -Terephthalate degrading... | reverse complement strand
GGACGCGCCGGGCCTCGGGCGAAACGCACGAGGCGAGGTTAGTGCGCGGCCTTGATCTTGTCCAGGACCTTGCCCTCCATCTCCTCCAGGGCGGCCGGAACCGGCGGATACCATTTGATGTTGTCGATGACGGCGGCCGGGAAGGAGCGCTCGAAATCGACACGCACGGAGGGATCCACGAACTGCGCGGCGCCCTTGGAGGCCGTGGGCGTCTTTTCCTGGGTGGTGAACAGGGCCGCGTTTTCCGGCGTGAGCATGAAATTGATCCAGGCGTAGGCGGCGTCCACGTTCTCGGCCTTGGCCGGGATGGCGAAGGTGTCGATCCATCCCAGGCAACCCTCGACCGGGGCCACGAAATCGATCTTGGGATTCTCGGCGTGCAGTTTCCAGGCCCCGTTGTCCCAGGCCTCGGCCACGTAGACCTCGCCCGAGCGCACGGACTCGAGCAGGGCGTCGCCGTTGGACCAGTAGTTCTGGACCAGGGGCTTGGCCGCGATCATGGCCTGGGCGACCTTGTCCAGCATCTCCTGGTAGGCCTTGGGATCGCTGTAGAGATCAAAGGGTTTGTAGCCCAGGGCGAAGCCCAGGCCGATGAGCGCCACGCGCTTCAACCGGTAACTGATGCGGCCCTTGTAGGCCGGGTCGACCAGCGCCTTCCAGCTTTTGGCGTCCGGGGCCTTTTCGGAGTTCACCACCAGGCCCGAGGTGCCCCAGCAAAACGGCACGGCGTGGGATTTTCCGCCGACCAGGGTGTTCTTCCGGACCGCGTCGAGCAGCGAGGGGATGAACAGGTCCGTCTTGATCCTGGCGGAATCCATGGGCTGGTAGATGCCGAATTCGGCCTGGACGGCGGAGATGCGGTCCTGGCTGGGCTGGGCCAGATCGAAACCCGCGCCCCGGGTGGCGCGCAGCTTGGCGATCATTTCCTCGTTGTTGGAATAGGTGACCTCGACCTTGATGCCGGTCTCCTTTTCGAACTTGTCCACCAGTTCCTTGGGCGCGTAGCCCTTCCAGGTGAGAAGCCTCAAGGTTCCCGCGGCCTGGGCCGCAGGGGCCAGGGCGAACAGGCAAAGCGCCAGAAGGGCCATGATCCGTTTCATGCCAAACCCCCTTGTTCCTGCTGTATCCGTCCTCGCGGACCGTTTATGGGACATGAGACAATACCCGCCCGGTATTTTTTCGGCAACCGGAAACGCATGACGAAACACAGACAATCCCGTGTCGGACGAGCGTCCGGACCCGTTTGCCCGACCCGGGAGGTTCATGCTACCGAGCCCGGACCATCCGTCCCAAGGAGCTTCCCATGCCGTCACAATCTCCCCCTCCCCCGGGCGCGGGCGACGAAGCCCGGCGCGCCCTGATCCGGTCCATCGTCATGTCCCGGGCGTCCACCGACCCGCAACGCCGTAGCGAGGCCCTGCGGGAATTTCTCGGCGTGACCCGGCCGGACCTCGACGGCGAGGCGGCCAGGGCCCTGGCCGGGAACATCCCGCCCCTGCCTCCGGAACTGCACGAAAAATGGGCGGACATGTTCGCGGCCCGGCTGCTCGAAACCGTGCCCGCCGACCAGGTGGCGCTTCTGTGCGACGGGTCCCCGGAAAACGCCGCCTCCCTGACCCTGGCCTACCTCATGTTCCTGGAGTCCGAACGCATGGAGAGACAGGTCGCCGCCGACATCGAGGCCTATCGCGCCGCGCGCCCAGAAGCGGCCCATACGGGACGGGAGATGGTCGAGGAGGCCATGCGGGGCCGCGTCGCCTCGCTTCGAAAAAAGGCCGCAGGCTACGCCAAGGCGAAAAAGGCCCGCCGGAACTGAATGTTCCTGTGTCCTTGGGGGGCCGCCGCCCGGATTTTCACCCTGTCCATGGCCGGCGCTTTCGGGTAGACCGGTCCGCAGGTCCCGTCTCCGGCCGCGCGGCGTCCGCCTCTCCCGGCGACCGGCCGCGTCCGGACGACCGGGCCAAAGGACCGGCCATGCCTCGAATCTCCTCCACGGGACACCTCCCCTCCCGGCCCCGCTTCGGCTTCGGGGCCGCCGGCCGGCCTCGCGGGACTCCTCCCACGTCCCCGGACGGCCCGTCCGCCGGACAAGCAGCGCGCCTGCTTCGCCCTTGAGCCTCGTTCCCTGCGTGGGCTGCGGCTGGTGCTGCCTGCACGACCAGTGCCGGGAATCGCACATCCTGCACGGATACATGAAGCGCTGTCCCGAACTGTATTGGGACGAACATGCCCGCCATTACCGGTGCCGGCTGGCCGAAGACCCCGAACATGGGGAACGCTACCGCTTTCTGCTGGGCGTGGGCGAGGGATGCTGCGCCCGGTTCAATCCCTGGCGCGAGGAGGTGAGAAACCGGGATGCGACCGGCGAATGACCATGCGTCCGCCACGGTCCGCGCCGGCGTACCCGGGTCGCGGACCGGCCGGGCCGGATCAGGACTTCGCGCCCAAGCGCAACCGGTAGTCCCGTTCGAGGATGGCCCTGGCCCGGTCCTCGTTGGCCTGGTAGACGCCCCGGTCGAACATGGAGGCGTGGCCTCCCCAGTGCGTGATATGCCCGCCAAGCGGGACATGGGCGCAGGCGTGGCCCAGGTGGTGCACGTCCCGGAACCAGGCGATGCCGGTATCCAGAACCACGCCCAGGTTGTTGTCGAACTCCTTCCACTTCTCGCCTTCCCGCAACCGGCGGATCACCCCCTCGAAGACGTGGGCCCCGAACGGCCGGGCCGGGCCGAGGGGAACCGTGAGGGGCCGGGCCCGCTTCAGGTCGATCAGGGCGCACCACTCGTTGACCCGGCAGGGCGGCAGGGGCCAGGGGCGTTTCCGGATGTCCGGACAGACCATGTAATTGGCCGCGTCGGTGAGCACGGGTCCCCGGGGGTCGGCGGCCATGGCCAGAAATTCCCTGAGTCCGGGACGATAGTCCAGATACGACGCCGGGGAACATCTGCCGTGATGATGCGCCGGGCATATCCAGCACTGGCCGACCTCCCCGGCCGCGAGGCGGTCGCCGATCCGGGACAGGAGAAGGCCCGCGACGTCGTCCAGGACGTGGATGTCATTGTGCACCACGAGCACATGGTCCTTGTCCGACCTCTCCCACCCGTACTGGTACCGGATGCTGTGGCGGTAGGCCTCGTCCCCGTACCGGGTCTGGTCGATGTGGTTGATCCAGTTCCAGTGCGCGGGCTCGTGCACGACGACCTTTTCAAGCAGGTCAACGACGAACTGGCGGCCGAGATTTCCGGAATGATCCGGCCGGTCCAGGTTCAGCCAGATGGTGTCGATCCACCGGCCGCTGTGGCGCAGAAGCGACAACAGGGTCAGGGCGGTCTGGAACGGCTTCCCGTAGGCGTTGATCAGGACGTCGATGGCGGGCATAGGCGCGATCCGGTGGCCCGGCGGCCGGCTGGCGTCACGGTGCGATCCGGAAAGGGCCTACTCTGGCGGGACAAGGCCATAGGCCACGGGGTCTTCCAGGACCCGGCGCACCGTCGCCTCCACCCGGGCAAGTTCGGGGACCAGTTCGCCCACGAGCGCCCCGGTCTGCCCCACGTCCCCGGCCCTGGCGGCCGTCTCCACCCTGGCGCTCAGTCCGGCGCAGACGGTGGCCCCGATGGCCCCGCAGGTATTCTTGCAGGAATGGGCCAGCCTGAACACCTCCTCCGCCCCGTGGGCCGGGCATCCGGCCAGCCGTTCGCGCAGGACCGGTATCTCCTGGAGACATATCCGGCACAGGTCCAGGTACAGGTCCGTGTCGTAGCCGATCTTTTCCAACGCCCCGGCAATGCTTGCCGCATCCACAGGCTTCCCCCCTCATCAGGCATGAGAACGTCCCGGGAATCCGCCAATCCGCCATCGCCCCATGGCGTCAAACCAAAGACGTCCATGCCCGCCGGGGCATCCAATGCAACCACGCATGCACTGTGCTTCTCCCAAGGTTCCACGGTTGTCAACGCCGTTTCGGACGAACCGCCCGGGATGACGGCCGGGGCGCGATCCGATGTCTTGACGCGGACCGGTTGCCGTTGGCATAGTCTCGTGAAGAATCGGACAATATCGTTACGAAAATGTGGCGGAAACCTACGACTCCGGACGTGATCCGAAAGCCTCCGGCCCAGCCCGGGCTCCCCTTCGAATCCGGAGGCGCTCTCTCGTCGCGATTTCTCTTCGATCCCGCCGACCACGCCCTGCTTCGAATCGTCAACGACGTCCTCGGCCGCAAGAAATTCCCGGGCCTGCGGCGTCTTTTGGCCGCCTACCTGCATCCCCACGGCATCAAGGAAATGGCCGCGCCCAGGGAACTGCGCATCGCCTACGCCATCGTCCACCTCCTGGGATCGCTCGAGGCGGGCATGGCCGGGGACCGCATCAAGGCCCTGCGCTCGCTCCGGGACGAGGTTCTGGTCTCGGCGGAGAGCGAGCTGGAAAAAAACACCGCCCGCCTGCTGTTGCAAATCATCAAGGAACTGGTGCGCCAGCGCGACGACCCCGTGCGCCAACTGGAACTGGCCCATGATTTCCGGGCCGCCTCCTCGGGCCGTCCGCGCGTGGTGCGCCGGGGACTGGCCGACTACCACCTGCTGGAGATGCCCGAAGAGTGGAACCAGCTGGCCTTCGACGACCACGTCCACGACGCCAACACCAAGGGCCGCAAATCCCCCACCCACCTGATAATGGACGCCTGGATCAAGGGCATCCGCAAGCTCACGGTCATCCACAACAATTTCGTGCGCCCGGAGGTGGCTGCGGAACTTCTGCAGGCCGCCCGGATCATGGGCATAAGCGTGCGCATCGGCCTGGAATACCGCACCCGGCACGCCGGGGGCTACCTCAAGATGATCTGGATCCCCAAGGGGTTTTCCGAGATCGACGAATATCTGGAGTTTCTGACCAAGCCCGAGGTGGGGGAATTTTTGCGCCAGGGCCGGGAGGCGGCCCAGTTCCAGAAGCGCTATGTCATGGAGGCGCTTGAGGCGTTCAACGCCACCCACCGCCCGGCCATCGCCGCCGAGACCGGCGTGGAGCTGGAGGCCTTGCGGCCCGAGGCCTTCACGGCCTTCGTGGGCGCAGGGCAGGCCTCGCTCATGCATCTGGGACGCTTCATCCACAACGCCGTCCAGGCCCCGCTGCAGGACAAGGCCAGGTCGCTTCTGGCGGAGGGCTCCGACCCGGACGGCCCGGAGCTGACGGACGCGTTCGCCCACATGGACCGCCTAAGCCCCGAATACATCATCGAAACCTATCTCGCGCCGGACAAAAACCCCGGGCTGCGCAATCCGGACATCCCCTGCGACGAGCCGGGCTGCCCTGCCATCCTGCGGCTTTCGCCCTGCGACCTGATCGAGCGGGTGCACGAATTCCACACCCTGAACCGCTTCGTCCTGACCCTGGACGGACACGGCCCCGAGGACGCGCTCATTCTCCTGAGCGAATGCCGGGGGGCCATCACCCATGTGGAGATATTCAACCTGCACGATTTCGAGGTCGACCCCTCCAGGTATCAGCCCGAAATCATCGAGATGGTCTCGGTGGTCAATTCGGGAAACCCGGTCAAGATCAAGAAATTCGTGCGCCGGGTGATGCGCCGGGTCGAGGAGCGGGGAGGTCCCCGGGCGGAGGAGACCCTGGCCCGGCTGCGCGGGGTGCTGGACAACATGGCCGGGCTTATGGGCTACTACAAGACCGCTCCGCTCCGGGCCTGCCTGGGCACCGATTCCACGGGCCAGTCCTGCCGCCACCACGGCATGGGCCTGGTGGTCAAGGATACCCTGCCCCGGCGCGCCGTGCGCCATCTGGAACACCCGCGCGGCCACCAGCGCCGGGCCCTGCCCGTGGGTGTGGAGGTGGAGCCCACCGTGGCCTACCATACGACCCGCGACGATTCGCCCATGGTCCGCCGGGCGGCCAGACTGACGTTTTCTTCCCCGCTGTTCCGCCACATGGGGCTCAAGCCCCGCCTGACCTGGTCCAGACGCCGCTACTTCCAGGCCACCCCGGAAACGGCCAACATCTACACCCTGGGCGGCATCCAACCTCCAAGCGGCGTGATCTTCAAGAAAAAACTCCTGGACGGTCCCCGCTCCCCCCGCTTTTCCTGGCGCTACGCCCGAAGCTCCTTCAAGAACTCCCTCAAGATCCTGGCTGGATTCGTCCCGGCCGCGATCTCCTTCGCCATGACCAAGGACTGGTGGGTGCTGTGCTGGTTCGGCCCGCTGATCTGGTTCGGGATCACCGGGCTGCGCAACGTGATCCAGTCCGTGCTGGGCTCGGGGGGCCTGCGCCGGTCGCCGGTGCTCAGCTGGAACGAATACGTGAGCTTCTCGCGCCTGGCCGACTCGCTCATGTACACGGGATTCTCGGTCCCGCTTTTGGACTACGCGGTCAAGACCCTCTTCCTGGACCAGGGCCTGGGGATCACCGCCCAGACCAACCCCGTGGCCCTGTACACGGTCATCGCCGCGGTCAACGGGGGCTATATCGCCACCCACAACGCCCTGCGAGGACTGCCGCGCAGGGCCGTGACCGGGAACCTCTTCCGCAGCGCCCTGTCCATCCCCCTGGCCATCGGCTTAAGCTCCCTGCTCTCAGCGCTTCTGGGCCTGGCCGGTGTGCCGGACGCCGCATCCGTCATACAGCAGTGGGCGGCCATCATTTCCAAGCTGTGCTCGGACGGCGTGGCCGGATTCATCGAGGGCCTGGCCGACCGTTCGAAATATATCGCCATGCGGCTTCGCGACTACAAAACCAAATCCAGAAAGCTCTACGACACCTATTCCCTGCTGGAGCTGCGCTTTCCCCAAAAAGACGTGGAAAGCCTCCTCGAATCCCCCCAGGATCTGTCCGAATCCCTGTCCACGGACAAGGTCGACCTGGAAAAGATCCTGTACGTCAACGCTCTGGACCTTCTTTATTTCTGGATGTATCAGCCACGCGCCCGGACCGTGCTGCGCCTGCTCATTCCGGGCATGTCCCAGGACGAGCGGCGGGCCTTCCTGCTCTCCCAATATGTCCTGCGCCGGGAATACGAGATCAGCCGCCTTTTTCTGGACGGGCTGGTGGGCAAGAACTTCGCCAGGGCCCTGTCCTTTTACCTGAGCCACTATCAGGAGTATCTGGACGAACTGCAGAAGCTGGCCGGGGAAAGCCCCATGTCTCCTCCCCAGGAATGGGACGCGCCGCCTCCTTCCGAGGAGGTCCCGGACCAGACCTGACGCGCGCTCCGGGCCACGCCCGGCCATGTCCCGGTCTTTGACGCGAAAAGGCGGCTCGACCATCCGGTCCGATTTTTCACCCAACCCTCTTTCCCCGGAAAGCCCCGATGCACTGGTCCTCCCTGCATATGCGCCATCTGCTGATCAGCTGGACCGCGCTGTTCATCATCCTGTGCCTGGTGTTCTGGTTCTTCATCCGTCAGACCGAGGATGTGCTGGTGGAGGACACCCGGGACCTGGCCAGATCCAAGCTGGAACTCGTGCTGTGGCTGGTGCGCGAGGCCCCGGACCGCCCGGGATCGGCGGCCGGGAACGCAGGCGAAGCCGGCCTGCGAGGCCTCGACCCGGCCGTCCTTCCGGACTGGGCCGCGGCCATGGGAAAGCACTTGAACGCCAGGATCACCTACATCTCGAACGGACGGGTTCTGGCCGACTCCGAGGTGCCGGGCCCGGAAACCGCCGAACTCGAGGACCACGCCGCCCGCCCCGAGGTGGCGGCCGCCCTGGCCGACGGATTCGGCACCGACATCCGGCGAAGCCGGACCACGGGCCGCCAGACCGTGTACACCGCCATGCGCGCCGAAGGCCTGCCCGGCCTGCCGGACGGGGTCATGCGCGTGGCCGTCCCCTACCACGCCGTGACCACCGAACTGGCCCGCTTCCGGGGGATCATCCTGGCCGCGCTGGGAATCGTGCTGCTCTCGGGAGGATTCCTGTCCCTGCTGCCCGCCCGCGGACTGACCGGGACGGTCAAGGAGATCACCCTGGCGCTTACGGCCCTGGGCGAAGGAGACTACACGCGTCGCCTGTATCTTCCGCCGGACAAGGAATTCGCCGGACTGGCCGAGGCCTTCAACGCCACGGCCGTCCGCGTGGGCCGGCATGTGGCCTCCATCGAGGGCCGGCGAAACCGCCACGCCGCCATGCTCGACAGCCTGGACGAGGGACTGGCGGTCATCAAACCCAACGGCCGCATCTCCTCCCACAACGCCTCCCTGCTCCGCCTTTTGGGGGCGAGCGATCTGGAGGGCCGCCTGCCCATCGAGACCGCACTGGGGCCGGCCATCCACGGCGACGTGACGGCCATGCTCGGCGACCACGCGGCCGAACGGACGACCCGACGCCACACCCTGCCCGACGGCCGCGACGTGGAAATCCGTCTGGTCCCCTTCACGGACAAGGCCGGCCGACGCAGGCTGATCCTCAGCCTGCGCGACGTCACCGCGCAAACCCGCATGCAGGCCGGCATCCGGGATTTCGTCCGCGACGCCTCCCACCGGCTGCGCACCCCCCTGACCAAGATATCGGGATATCTGGACATGGCCGAAGAGACCCTTCGGGACGATCCGGACCGGGCCGGGCGCGCCCTGGCCACGGCGCGGCGCTTCGTCCCGGACATGGAGACGGCCGTGGCCGATCTGGTGGCCGTGGCCGCGGCCCGGTTTTCCCGGAACATGGACCGCCCGCCCGTGGCCGATGTCCGGGGCATCCTGGAAAACGCCCTGCGCGAGGCCGCGGCCAGCGCTCCGGACGCCGCGCCGATCCCCCTCGAGGTCCGGGACCCCGGAAAATATCCGGCCGCCGTGGAGCCCAACGGACTGGGCAGGGTCTTTGCCGCAGCCCTGTCGCGCAGGGCCGCGTCCGGCACGGACGCCCCCGTTGTCCTGTTCCGGTCCGAGGAAGGCATCCGCATCGACTTTCCCGGCGCGGACAGCCTGCTGGCCCCCTCCGGGGCCGGCGGAGACGAGGCCGCGCTTTTCACGGACTTCATCGCGGCCTACGGCGGTTCGGCGCTTTCGGCCGGACCCGGCATACTCGGCCTGCTTCTGCCCCCGGCGGACGAGGAGTCCGGAGACACCGGGTCATAAAAAGCCCCGCGCAACCCGCAAAGGAGACGTCCATGGGGTTCAGCCTTTTTCCCCGCTCGGTCAAATTCTTCAAGCTCTTCGGGGAGCAAAACCTCAAGCTGAACACGGCCGCCCGCCATCTGTCCGCGCTTTTCGAGGAGGGGGCCGACGCCGAGGAGCTGTGCAAGCAGGTCAACATCATCGAGGCCGAAGGCAACCTCGTCTCCCGCAACATCGCCCGGGAACTCTCGCTGACCTTCATCACCCCCATCGACCGCGAGGACATCCATGACATCAACGTGGCCCAGGAGGATATCTTAAACGCCATCAAGGCCGTGTCCACCCGTGTCGGGGTCCACGAACCCTCGCGGATGCGCTATCCGGCCAAACGGCTGGCCTACAACATCCAGGGCATGTTGGAGGAGACCGGGGCCATGCTGGCGATCTTATCCGCCAACAAGAAGGCCGATTCGCACATGGAACGGATCCGCTGGCTCAAATACGAAAGCGAGACCCTGCTTTTGGTGGGCATCGGCGAGCTCTACGACTGTGAGCGGCACGACTACGGCTCCATTCTGGAGATCGTCAAGTGGTGCCACATCTACGACCGCATCGAAACCGCCGTGGACCGGGTGGACGCCTTCGGGGACATCCTGGAAGGAGTCATGCTGAAAAATGCCTGAACTGCCGCTTCTGCTCGTGATCGTGGTGGTCATCGCCCTGGTCTTCGACTTCACCAACGGGGCCCACGACAGCGCCAACGCCATCGCCACCATCGTCTCCACCAAGGTCCTTTCGCCCCAGGCGGCGGTGATCATGGCCGCCATCCTCAACCTGGCCGGGGCGCTCATGGGCACGGCCGTGGCCCACACCATCGGCAGCGGCATCGTCAGCCCGGAGATGGTGGCGGGCAGCCAGGGGCTGGTGCTCTCGGCCCTGGTCGGGGCCATCGTCTGGAACCTTTTGACCTGGTACCTGGGACTGCCGTCCTCCTCGTCCCACGCGCTCATCGGCGGGCTCATCGGCGCGGCCATCGCCCACGGCGGCTTTTCCGCTCCCAACTATCCGAGCATCCTGGAAAAAATCGTCCTGCCCCTGATTTTTTCGCCTCTGGCCGGCTTCCTGTGCGGCTACCTGCTTATGGTCTCCCTGTCCTGGCTCTTGGTACACACCCCCCCGTCCCGGGTCAGCCATCTGTTCAAAAAATTGCAGATCGCCTCCTCGGCGTTCATGGCCACCAGCCACGGCTTAAACGACGCCCAGAAGACCATGGGCATCATCACCCTGGCCCTGTTCACCTTCCACGAGATCCCGGAGATGACCGTGCCCCTGTGGGTCAAGCTGTCCTGCGCCCTGGCCATGGGCCTGGGCACGGCCACGGGCGGCTGGAAGATCGTCAAGACCATGGGGCACAAGATCTTCAAGCTCGAACCCGTCCACGGCTTCGCGGCGGAAACCGCGGCGGCCCTGGTCATCAGCGGGGCCTCGGGACTTGGCGCCCCCATCAGCACCACCCACACCATCTCCACCGCGGTCATCGGCGTGGGGGCCTCCAAGCGGCTCTCGGCCGTGCGTTGGGGCGTGGCCGGAAACCTCGTCGTGGCCTGGGTCCTGACCATTCCGGCGGCGGCCCTGGTGGGCGCGGCGTGCTACGCGGTGCTGGCTCTGGCGGGGCTGTCGTAAGGCCTTTTCAGCGGGCGGTCATGGGTTCCGGTCCGCTCCGCCCTCCTGGGCCGGCGACGCCCCGAACCTCGGAAAAAGGCACCCGGCCGGGAGTCCCCAGGCCGGGCGTCACATGTCGCCGCTGGGCGTCGGCGGCCTAGAAATTGAAGTTCAGCCGCTCCTTGAGCTCCGTCAGGTTGCGCTCGGCCACGGCCCTGGCCCGGGCGTTGCCCGAGGCCAGGATGTCCCGGACCATGTCCGGATTGCGGTCGAGCTCCTGCCGTTTGGCGTGGATCGGCTCCAAAAAGGCCGTCAGGTTCTCAACCAACAGCTTCTTGCAGTCCCCGCAACCCCAGGTGGCGTTCACGCACCCTTCCACGATTCCGGGCAGTCGCGCCTTGTCCGTCAGAAGCTCGTGGTACGGAAACAGATTGCACTCCTTGGGGTCGCCCGGGTCCTTCAGCCGCGCCCGCTTGGCGCAGGTCAACATGCCCATGACCTTCTTTTTCATCACCGCCGGGTCCTCGCCCAGGGCGATGGAATTGCCGTAGCTCTTGCTCATCTTGCGGCCGTCGAGTCCGGGCATCTTGGGCGAGGGGGTCAGAACCGCGGCCGGCTCCGGGAAGAACTCCCCATACAGGTAGTTGAAGCGCCGGGCGATCTCCCGGGTCAACTCCAGGTGCGGCAGTTGGTCCTGCCCCACGGGCACGGCCCCGGGCCTGTACAGAAGGATGTCCGAGGCCATGAGCACCGGATAACCCAGAAAGCCGTAGGTGCTCAGGTCCTTGGCCGCAAGCTCCTTGACCATGTCCTTGTAGGTGGGACAGCGCTCAAGCCACGACACGGGCGTGATCATGGACAGGTACAGGTGCAGTTCCACGTGCTCGCGCACCTGGGACTGCTGGAACAGCACGCACTTCTCCGGGTCCAGGCCACCGGCCACCCAGTCCTTGACCAGTTCCGGCACGAATCCCTTGATCCGCGACGGATCGGCGTATTCCGTGGTCAAGGCGTGCCAGTCGGCCACGAAGAAAAAACAGTCATGATCCCGCTCAAGCTCGATCCAATTGGCCAGGACCCCGAAATAATGCCCCAGATGAAGCGGCCCGGTGGGCCGCATGCCCGATACGATGCGTGTGTTCTTCAAAGCGCCCATGCTCTCCCGCCGTGAACGAGGTTGAAGGCCTCGCGGAGCCTACAAAAGCAGCCCGCGAAAAAACAGGATGGCCGGGACCAGGAGTTCCCCCAGTATCCCGGTCACAGCCAGCAAGATGACCAGAAAAAAACCGTAGCGCTCGTAGCGCAGATACGCATACGCCGCCCGGGGCGGCAAAAGCCCGGCCAGAATGCGGCTGCCGTCCAGGGGCGGAATGGGCAGAAGGTTGAAAAGGCCGATGGCCAGATTCACCGTCACCCCGGCCAGACACATGTAGGCCAGCGGCTCCCAGAGCATGGCCCCCACGCTCTCCTCCCGGGCGGCCACAGCCAGCCCCCCGACCAGCCGGAACAGGACCGAAAACACCGCCGCCAACAGGAAATTCATGGCCGGACCGGCCAGCGACACCAGGATCATCCCCCGGGGCGGATTTTTGAAATACCTCGCATCCACGGGCACGGGCTTGGCCCAGCCGATCATCCTGGTCAGCAAAAAGGCCAAAACGCCCAGCAGATCGAGATGCTTGAGGGGATTCAGCGTCAGCCGGCCCGCGGCCTTGGCCGTGGGATCGCCCAGCAGATACGCCACATAGCCGTGGGCCACCTCGTGAAAGGTCACCGCGATCAGCAACGGCACCGCCAAAAGCGCTATCTCGCGCACATAGGCCGCAATATCAAAGGACATGGGCAAGGCGGCTAGCACGAACCTTGGGCCCCGGCAAGCAAAACCCGACGCATAAAAAAGCGTGCCGGGGGATCGCCCGGCACGCCGCAACAAAAGGCCGCACGCCCCTAGGCCGATGCCTTGTATTTCTCGATGGCCAGGGCCACCTTGGACTTGAGTTCACCCAGGTCCACGGACTTGACCACGTAATAATCCGCGGCGATCGATTTCAAGTCGTGCTGGAAACTGTCGTAGGCCGTGCTCAAAATCACCGGAAGGGCATGGTCCTGGCCGCGAATTTCCTGGAGCAGGTCAAGCCCCGAGCGGTTCGGTCCGAGCTTGATGTCCAAAACCACCACCTCGGGTTTCACCCGGGCCAAAAGGTCCAGGATATCCTCCTCGCCGTCCGAGGTCACCACCTGGTAGCCCTCGCCCTCAAGCTCCTCCTGGTACAACATCCTGATGTGCTTCTCGTCGTCCACAACCAATATCGTACCGCCCATGGGTCCACTCCTTGCGGTTTTTCTTCTCAAACAAGGCCAATATACCCTATGCTGGAAAAATCACCGGCGGTCAACAGCGGATTCCCCCTTGCACCGCCTCCCCTCCCGGGCTACCTCCTCCCCATGGTCACCATCCACCTGGAACCCAAAAAGTCGACCCTGACCTTCCAACGAATCAATACCGTCCTGCAACTGCTCGGCAAACTGAACCTCAGGGCCAACGAAGCCCTGATCATCCGGGGCCGCGAGCTGCTCACCCCGGACCGGCGCATCCATCCCGGCGACACCATCACCGTGCGCCTGGTCATGTCCCGGGGATAGGGAGGCCTCCTCTCCCCCTACAAGGAGCCTGTCCATGAAATGTCGTCGCTGCGGCGAAGTGGCCCAGGTGGCTTTGCCGAGCCATCACACGGGGTTTTGTCCCTCGTGCTTTCTGGACTTCTTCCGGGGCCAGGTGGAGCGGGCCATCCGACGGCACCGGATGTTCGGCAAGGACGAGCGGGTGTTGGTGGCGGTTTCCGGGGGCAAGGATTCCCTGGCGCTTTTCCATGTGCTTGCGGAATTGGGATATGATGTGGAGGGCGTGCATATCGATCTGGGGATTGCGGGTTCCTCGGAGCCGGTGCGCCACTGGGTGGAGGAATTCTGCCGGGAGCGGGGCTATGTGCTGCACGTGGTGGAGACGGCCAAAGACGGGCTGGCCATCCCGGACGTCAAACGGGCGGTCAGGCGGCCGATCTGTTCGGTGTGCGGCAAGATCAAACGCCACTGGTTCAACCGGTTCGCCTATGAACATGGCTATTCGGCCCTGGCCACGGGACACAACCTGGACGACGAGGCGGCCCGGCTTTTCGCCAACACCCTGAGATGGGACACGGCGTATCTGGGGGACCAGGGGCCGGCGCTTCCGGCCGAGGGGAAATTCGTGCGCAAGGTCAAGCCGCTGTGCCGGCTGACGGAGTTCGAGACCGCGGCCTACTGTTTTTTCCAGGACATCCGGCACTGGCACGAGCCGTGTCCGTACAGCGGCGGCGCGAGCTTCACCGGCCACAAGCGGCTCCTGGGGGATTTGGAGGACACAAGTCCCGGGGCCAGGATGGCCTTTTACGAGCTTTTCTTGCGCAACGCCAAGCCGGTCTTCGAAGCGGCGGCGAAGACCGGGACGGAAGAGCTGACGCCCTGCGCCGAATGCGGCTATCCGTCGTCCGGGGAGGTGTGCGGGGTGTGCCGGATACGAAAGATGGTGGCGGAGAAGGAAGGAGCCTGAACGGAGGTGATGCCAGGCCATGCCGGAGCAGCGGGCAAGGCGCAAAAAAAAACGGCGCGACCATGACTGGCCACGCCGGGTCTATTTTTGCCCCCTGGATACCAGCTCTAATACACGACCCTTCTCACGCCCGGGATTTCGCCGATGCGCTTGCAGACCTCGGGGGTGGGCTTCTGGTGCACCACGTAGACCGTCTGCACGTGGTCGTTGAGCTTTCTGGAATTGTTCTCGCGGATGTTCACCCCCATCTCCCCGAAGGCCACCCCGAACTTGCCGAACATGCCCGGCGTGTCCTCGTGGGTGATGAAGACGGTGTAAATCTCCCGCCCCTCCTCCTCCACGGTCTGCCCGGCGTTCACCGACTGGTTGAAATCGCCCAGGCGCAGGTACTTCGACACCACCTCGGCGATCTCCAGGCCCGTGCGACGCATGGCGTTCCGGGTGGAGGCCCCCAGGTGGGCGCTGAAAACCACGTTGTCGAACTCCATAAGCCGGTTCTCGAAGGGCTCGCCCTCGCGCTTGGGCTCCTTGCGGTAGGTGTCCAGGGCCGCGCCGCCGATCTCCCCGTTTTTCAGGGCGTCGTACAGGGCGTCCTCGTCCACGTTGACGCCCCGGGAGGCATTGATGAGAAACGCCGTATCCTTCATGATCTTCAGTTCGTGAGCCCCGATCAGGGTCTCGCGGCCGCCGGTGTGCAGGGACACGAAATCCGAAGCCTTAAGCACGTCGTCCACGGTGTCCAGGTAGTCCACGTCGGAGTCGAGCTTGCGGTAGACGTCATAGCCCACCACCTTCATGCCCAGGGCCTTGGCCTTGGCCGCCAGGGCCTGGCCGATGCGGCCGCAGCCGATGATCCCCAGGGTCTTGCCCATAAGCTCCACGCCCTGGAAACGCTTCTTGTGCCACACGCCGGATTTGAGCGTGGCGTGGGCGAAGGGCACCTTGCGGGCCACCGCGAACATAAGGCCCAGGGCGTGCTCGGCCGTGGCGTTGGTGTTGCCGTTGGGCGCGAACTTGACGATGACCCCGTGTTCCCGGGCCGCCACCAGGTCGATGTTGTCCGTGCCCACGCCGCCCCGGCCGATGATCTTCAGCTTGCCGCCGCCTTTGGTCCCGGCCTCGATGACCTCCCTCGTCACCTTTGTGGCGCTGCGCACCAAAAGGGCGTCGAAATCCTTGATGTCGCCGATGAGGTCGTCGAGGTCACGTTTGACCGTGTCCACCTCGAAGCCCTCCTTGTGCAGAAACTGGATGCCTTCCTCCACCAGACCGTCATTGGCCAGTATCTTCATGGATGCTCCCTGGTTGTCGGTGTCGTGTGCATGATGGTTTTGCCGACCGGAGGCGTCCCCCGGCCGGCGCGGGCCTCGTCCGGCCCCCCGGCGGTTACGCCTTGGGCAGGGCCGGTCCCAGATCCTTCAGGTAGGCGGCGAGCATGTCCGGGGTGATGTCGCCCATGTGTCCGATGCGGAAGATCGGCCGCCTGCCTTCCTTTTCGAACTGCTCGTTGAGCTTGCCGTAGCCCGGATCGTAGAGATAGCCCTTGGCCCGCATGACTTCCTTCACGGTCTTGAGGTCCTTGACCGAAACCCCCTCGGGAACGAGCACCGTGGTCAGGGTGGCCGAGCGGTGGCCCTCCTGGGCGAAAAGCGCGTAGCCGGGCAGTCCGGCCACGAACTCCGCCACCATGTCGCGCATCTTCACATGGCGGGCGAAGCGGTTCGCGACACCCTCCTCGTTCACGATGTAGTCGAGCTGCACGCACATCTGGTTGGCCAGGGTGCAGTTCGGGGTGGTCAGGGTCTGGAACTTCCCGGCCCGCCCGAGCTGCCCCAGGATGTCCGACGAATGTCCCCGGTTCTGGACCTTGCCGGCCTTGTCCACGGCCTCGGCGGTGACGAAGGCGATGCCGAACCCGGCCGGAAGCCCAAGGGACTTCTGGGTCGAGGTGCTGTACATGGCGCAACCCGACTCGGCGATCATGGACGGCGCGCCGCCGAAGAGGCTCACCCCGTCCACCAGGGCCAGGGCCCCGCTTGTGCGGATGACCCGGCAGGCGGCCACGATGTCGTTGGTCACGCCGGTGGAGGTCTCGTTGTGGGTGATGGTCACCACGGCAGGCCTGTGTTCGGCGATGGCCGCCTCCATGGCCGCCAGGTCGACGGCCCGGCCGGGCTCGAACTTGAGCTGCACGGCCTTTTTGCCGTTGACCACGGCCATCTTGTGGTACAGGTCGCCGAACGCGCCGACCGAGACGTTGAGCACGGTCTCGCCGTCGGCCACCAGGGAGCGGATGGAGGCCTCCATGGCCGTGGATCCGCTGCCGTTGAAGATGATCACCTGATGGTCGTCGCCGACCCCGGCCAACGTCTTCAGGTTGGTCATGATGGGCTTGAAACGCAGGTTGTTTTCCGTGTCGCGGTGGCCGAACTCCGGCAGGGTCCCGGCCTGCCGCACCTGCGGCCGCACATAGGTGGGACCTGTGATGAAAAGGGTCAGGTCGGCGAATGAGGTGTCCTTCATGTCCGTAGGCTCCCCCGGGTTTGAATTGTGGTGGCGCACCCTATTCCAAAAAACCGGTCCGATCAATTCCGCAGTTGCATGGTTTTTTGTCGCGCCGCGGCCCGGGAGGGCCAGGCAGGGGGCCTTGCATGTTCCAGAGGCGGGCGATATACAAACGCATGGAGTTGGCATGACGAGCGACACTTCTTTCTCGGGCGGCTCGCGGTCCATAACCGAAATCGCCGCCTTGCGCCGCGAAAACGACTCTCTTCGCGCGCGGCTGCGGGAAAGTCAGAACAACGCGGCCCGTCCCCTCGAGGAAGCCAAATCCGAATTCCTGGCCAACATCAGCCACGAGCTGCGCACCCCCCTAAACGGCATCATGGGCATGCTCCAGCTCATGGCCACCACGGAGCTTTCGGCCGAACAGCGCAACTGCGTGGAGACGGCCCTGGACTCCAGCCGCACCCTGCTGTGGGTCCTAAACGATGTCCTGGAATTCACCCGGATCAGTTGCGAGGGCACGATCCTCGTGAACAAGGCGTTCGATCCCGTGGAGATCGCCGAGTCCGTGATCCAGGCCTTCCAACACCGGGCCACCCTCAAAGGCCTGTCCCTGTCCCTGGCGCTGCACGGGGACATTCCCAGGCTGCTCGTGGGCGACGGGGGAAGGGTGCGCCAGATACTGTTCCACCTTGTCGGCAACGCGGTCAAATTCACCGACCAGGGGCGGATCGCCCTGGAGATCAGCGCCCTGCCGCCTGGGCGTGATCCGGGGCGGATATCGCTCCTGTTCCAGGTTTCCGACACGGGCGTGGGCATTCCCGACGACAGGATGGACCGCATCTTCGTCCCCTTCTCCCAGGCCGACGGCAGCGCCTCCCGGCGCTACCAGGGGCTGGGCCTGGGGCTCTCCGTCGTGCGCCGCATCCTGGCCTGCATGAACGGCGCGATGGCCGTGGAGAGCCGGTATGGCCAAGGCACCACGTTCCACATGAGCCTGCCGTTCTCGCTCCCCGCTCCCGTCGCCGGCGCCCTTGCCGACGAGACGGCCTTCGCCGGCCCGGCCTGCCCCATCGCGGCCGAACGGCTGCGGGTGCTGGTGGTCGAGGACAACACCATAAGCCGTCTTGTGGCCATCCGCATCCTGCGCCGGCTCGGACACGAGGCCATCGGCACGCCCCGGGGGACGACGGTGCTCGACCTGTTGCGCGGCTCCCGGTTCGACGCCGTGTTCATGGACATCCGCATGCCGGAGATGGACGGCGTGGAAACGACCTTGAGCATCCGGCAGGACCGCACCGGGGACATCGATCCGGATATTCCGGTCGTGGCCCTGACGGCCCACGCCATGCCCGGCGACCGGGAGGCGCTTCTGGCCCAGGGTTTCACCGACTATGTGAGCAAGCCCGTGGACATCTCGGAAATCGCCGGGGTGCTCAGCCGCATCCGCTCCCAAAGGCCTCCGGCCGCGGCCTGATGCCGGAGCCCGCGCATCCCGCGAAATCCACCGCACACGCCCTGCCTTCCAAACGAAAACGGCGCGCCGCACGCGTTCCCATGATGCGCCCTCGAAATCCGCGCCGCCGGATTTCGAAAACAACATGTTGGAATACTTATTTTTTCTTTAAAAAATACCGGCGTTTTTTTAAGGGCGCGGCACTAGCCGTGTTCCCGGAAGGACGGGGCAAAGGCGTTGTAGGCCGCGGCGAGGCCCACGGCGATGACCATGGCGGTGACGCCCAGGCCCGGGGCGACATAGGGCGGCGAGGCCAGGGCCAGACGGATGAGCAGGGTCACCAGGGCGAAGCCGGAATTGCGGAACACGGCGTGAAAGTTCGGCTGGTAGGCGTGGGAAACCAGCACGATGAGGATGTCGCTGAAGATGAGCACGGTGTAAAACACCTCGAAAAACACGTGCGGCTGCCCGTCGGCCAGGCTGCGCAGGCCGACGACGACCCCCAGGACGGCGAAAACCGGCAGCAGGATCAGGGACAGAAGCTTCTTGGTGGCCACGAAGGCGAACAGGTCCGCGCCCCGGCTCCCCGTCGGCCGGGAACCATGCAGCCGATAGTACCAGCCGAGCCCGAAGAAAATCCCAAGGGCCCCGGCCCCGTCGGCCAGGATGGGCAACACCGGGGCGATCCCCCCGGACAGGGAGATGGGCTCGCTGAAATGCACCAATTCCTTGAAGGCGTTGCGGATCAGGATCAGGCACAGGATCTCGAACTGCTTGCCCACGGCCTTGCTGACCGAGCAGGGCAGGGTGAAGATGAGATCCACGACCTCTTGGATGAGTACCAGGGTAAACGCCAGGCTTATGGCGTAATAATGGCTCAGCGGGGTGATCCTGGCCAAAGACGCCGGCAGCAGCCCCCGCCGGTTCAGTTCGATGCCGATGATGCCCGCCAGAAAGACCGCCACCTGGGTGCAGGCCACGGCGCGCCGGGTGGACGTCCGCTCCCAGAAGGCATGCAGCGGGTCGAAGGCGATGGTGGAGAGTTCGTGGATGGAAAGCATGGCGACTCCGTTCACCGCGCGAGGTGTTCGATGCGGACCCGTGGGGTGGGCCGCGCTGCCCGCACCATGAAACGGACCGGCCCAAAAGGCAACCACGGGCACGTGTCCGGGGCGTGACGGCTTCGCTGCGGGGAGGAGGAACGCCGCGGAGCACAGGCATGGCTCTTGCAAAATATCCGGCGGGGAAGGGCTTGCCGCCCCCCGAAACCATCCGGAGAACCATACCATGCAACGCCTTGTCTGGATCGCGGTCCTTGCACTTACGGCCTGCGCCCCGGTGTGCAGCGGCGAACTCGAACGCCTCCAGAACCGGGAATCCCACGATGAGCTCACCCAGGTCCAGGGACGCCAGGACTTCCGCACCCCCAGGCAGAAACTGCCCTCCTTCGTCCTGTTCTAGAACGCGCCGGGCGCGCCGTGACAGGCCTCCCGGTCCATGGACGGCAAAAGGCCGGCCAGGGGCATGATCCGCGCCCGGACCTCCATCCCCCCCGCCGCCGCCGAGCCCGGCAGGGGAAACCATTCCGACCCCTTGCCGGGGCCGGGCCGGACCGTCACCCCGTCCTCCCCGAAAACCACACGCAGGGCCACGGGTTCGGGCCGCCCGTCGCCGCACAGGCTTTCCCTGAAGCCCGGAACGATTTCACGGGGGGCCTGGCCGTCCCCGCCGACCATCAGGACGGTGCGCACCGCGGCCGCCCGGACAAGCCGGCCGTCCCGGTCGAAGCCGAGGGAATTGGCGTCGCCCGTGACCCCGACGGCATCGGGATCATAGGCCAGAATGTCCCCGATGGGGGTCGGCACCCGGGCCGGCCGTTGCGGTTCCACGGAGCGCAGGGTCCCGTCCGGATAAAAGGCCGCGCCGATGCGCACGGCCATGCGCCCGGCCGGGGTTTCCAACTCCACGGATTCGCCGGGCCACAGGGTCAGGCTGCGCATCCGCCCGGTCTGGTCGAACCCCAGGGACAGGTATCTGGCCGCGATCGTTCCCAGGGGCGTTCGGGCCGGAAAGGGCTCCAGGAGCCGGGCCTCGTCCTTTTCGCTCCAGTAGGCCGAGGTCTTTCCGCACAGGGGAAAGACGCGCTTCACGCTGCCGCATGGATGCAGGATGATCTGTTCGGCCAGGACCGTCCCGGCCGGCGTGGCAACCGGAGCACGGTCTTCCAGGATGATGGAACGCAGTGCCCCGTCGGGGTAAAATTCCAGGGACGCCCCGGTCTTTTTGCGCTCGTCCTCGGCGGTGTGCCGGGGGGAGAAGACGCCGAGCGGGGTTTCGATCAGAGTCCCGACGACGGGGGTCACGCTGCGGACCCCACCGTCCGGGTGGCGTTCCACCAGGCCCTGGGCACGAAACGCGCCGTAGCGGGTCGTGACGATTTCCATGCTTCCCCCTCCGCCCGTCCTGGCAAATCCCATGCCATGGGAAATACAGCCGCTTCCCGGGCGCATTTCCCCGGCGGATACAAAAATGTCGTTCATCCCCGACAAAACTGTCCGCACGCATTGCCTTGCGAATGGGATATACCTTTCAGTATTGGTGCGCCTGTCTTGCATCATGAAGAACATCTCCTTGACTTCATTCAATATATTATTGGAAACGCATGGCGGTATCGCAAAAGAGTTGCAATCGGCCGGTATGAATCAAATTACCGCTCTTCTTTTTTTATCCTGTTGACAATCCTGCCCGCTTTAAAGAGAAGTAGTGAATCGAAAACCCCCTTCGGCCAACCACGGAGGCCCTCCACATGAAACTTTCGACGAAACTGATCGGCTCCTTCGGCCTGCTCCTGGTGCTTCTTCTGACGTGCGGCCTTTTGGCCTACAACGAGATGCACGTTATCTATGACGACGCCGAGGAACTGGCCGCCAACTGGCTGCCGAGCATCAAAACCGTGGCTTTCATGGAAAACAAGCTGCAGGCTTTCCGCCGCCAGGAGCTGCAGCACATTCTCGCGACATCGGACGAGGAGATGCGTGATTACGAGAAATCCATAAAGGAAGCGGGCGATGCCTTGAAAAATGCCCAGGTAACGTATGAAAAACTGATTTCATCGGATGAAGAACGTGCGGAATATGAAAAATGCAAATCACTTATGGAGAAATATTTCGGCGCCCATGGAAAAATCCTGGCCCACTCCAAAGGCAATGAAAAGGATGCAGCTATTGCCCTGGCCAACGCGGAATCCCGGATCGCGTTTCGATCAGCATATGATTCTCTTCTGAAACTCGTGGAAATCAACAACAAGGGCGCCGACATCGCGGTTCATGCAGCGGAGGACACCTTTTCCAGCGGCACATGGTACATACTGATCCTGGTTAGTGCGGCCATCCTGATCGGCGCGACCGCGGCCATCGTGGTCATCCGGAGCGTATCCCGCCAACTCGGCGAGGACCCGGGCTATCTCTCGGAAATCGCCGGAAAGATCGCGGCCGGACAGCTTGATGTGGCCTTCCGGCCGCAAAAGACCGAGGGCGGCGTGTACCATGTGCTCAAGCAAATGGTAGCCACGCTCAAGGCCAAGATCGCCGAGGCCGACGCCAAGGCAGAGACGGCCGCCCAGAAGGAGAGGGAGGCCCTGGCGGCCATGAAGGAAGCCGAGGAGGCCAAGGCCCTGGCCGAGAAGGCCAAGCGCGACGGCATGCTCCAGGCCGCGTCGAGGCTGGAGGGCGTGGTGGCCACGGTGTCATCGGCATCGGAGGAGCTCTCGGCCCAGATCGAGCAGTCCAGCCGGGGCGCGGAAAACCAGTCCCAGCGGGTGGGCGAGACGGCCACGGCCATGGAGGAGATGAACGCCACGGTGCTCGAGGTGGCCAAAAACGCCTCCCAGGCCGCCGAGACCGCCGACTCGGCCAAGAAAAAGGCCCAGGAGGGTTCGGACATCGTAAGCCAGGCCGTGCGCGAAATCGCCAACGTCCGGGAGCAGGCCCTGGCGCTCAAGGCCGACATGGACACCCTGGGCAAGCAGGCCGAGGGCATCGGCCAGATCATGAACGTCATCACCGACATCGCCGACCAGACCAATCTTCTGGCCCTAAACGCGGCCATCGAGGCCGCCCGGGCCGGCGAAGCCGGCCGGGGCTTCGCCGTGGTGGCCGACGAGGTCAGGAAACTCGCCGAAAAGACCATGTCCGCCACCAAGGAGGTCGGCGAGGCCATAAGCGGCATCCAGCAGGGCACCCGGAGCAATATCGAAAACGTGGAACGGGCCGCCAGGTCCACGGAGGAGGCCGCAAATCTGGCCACCCGCTCCGGCGGGGCCCTGGCCGAGATCGTCAGCCTGGTGGACGCGGCCGCGGACCAGGTGCGCTCCATCGCCACGGCCTCCGAGGAACAATCCTCGGCCAGCGAGGAGATCAACCGGTCCATCGAGGAGATCAGCACCATCTCCGCCGAAACCAGCCAGGCCATGGGCCAGGCCGCCCAGGCGGTCTCCGAATTGGCCCGTCAGGCCCAGGAACTGCAAAGCCTCATCGTGGACATGCAGTCCGAAAACGCCGGCGGGGGCGCGGCATCGGCCCGCGCGATTCCGGGCGGCCCCGGCCGCCTCGGTCCGGCGACCCGGCCCAGCGCCTTGGGCCGGGCCTGATCCGCGCGGCAGCCGGCCCGCATGTCCGCGTGAAGCCGCATCCCCGGGCGCCGGGGAACGCGGCTTCACGCTTTTCCGGCCGCGTCCGCTCCGGGCGACGATCCGGGGCGAAACAGCAGGACCTCAGGCCAATTCGTCGATGTGCAGGGCCCGGCCGCAGCGCGGGCAGCGCTCCCGGCCGAAGCGGAAAAACAGCCGTCCGGCCCGGAAGATCGTGGTCCAGGACCGGCCCGAATGCCGATACTCCACCAGGACAGGGGAACCACAGGAACAATAGCGACGTTGCATGGCCTTTCTCCTGTTACGCAACATGCGTTTATAAAAATAAACACTCGGGACAAAAAAAATATCCGCCTCCATGCCGCCCCCCCGGATCACAGCTCCCGGCCGACCCAGATCACCCGGCCGATGACCCGCAGCCCATCGGCCTCCTGGCCGCGCAGCTCGATGGGCGCATAGTCCTTGTTGTCGCTTAAGAGCACGAGCGCGCCGGGCCGTTTCTCCACCCGCTTGACCAGAACCGTGTCGTCCACCCCGAAGGCGTACACCGCATGGGCGAAAATGCGCGTCTGGGACTGGTCCACGAGCACCATATCCCCATGGCGTATCTCCGGCTCCATGCTCACGCCCACCACATCCATGAGCACCATGTCCCCGGGACGGCCCTTGCGCCGCAGCCATTCGGACTGAAAGGAAAAATAGCCGTCCACCCCGGACTCGGTCTCGAGCGAGCCCCCCCCGGCGCTTAGGCGCGCGCGGACCTTGGGCACCAGGACATACCCCTCCGGCGCCGGCCCCTGGACCCTGGCCTCCCCGCCGCGGCCGGTCAGAAGCCATTCGGGGTCCGCGCCGAATTGCCGCGCCAGGGTCAGAACCCAGGACCTGGGCACGGACCCCTTGTTCTTGGCCTGGGTCACGGCGGACCGGTGCACGCCCAGAAGCGACGCCAACTCGGATTGGCTCCTCACGCCGCAGGCGCTTTCCGCGCGATGGTAGAAGGCGTCGAACTCGCTGCCCACGTGTCCCCCTGGCCGCATCGATTTGTTTAGCTAGATAAACAAATCGGCAACAGCGGTCAACAAAAAAAATGCCGCCCGAAGAAAAATCATTCCCCAGGGGCGGCGGGCAGGGTGACGATCAGATGGGTCCCTTCCACGGGATCGGTCCGGTAGTCGATCGTTCCGCCGTGGACCTCGGCGATGAGCCTGGCCACGTAGGCCCCGAGCCCCGTGCCCCCCTCTTTTCCGGCCGTGTTGTAGCGCTCGAAGAATCTGGCCCGGGCGGCCGCGGGAATGACTCCCAGGTTGTGCACGTCCACCGTGTGCGTGTCCTTGCCTGTGGCGATGGCCACGGTCACCACGCTGTCCTCGGGGGCGGCCTCCACGGCGTTTTTGACCAGGTTGGCGAAAAGGTTCTCCAGGTGATCCTCCTCGCCGTGAAAACAGAACCGCCGGTTCAGGGACGTCTCCTCGCCGTTGAGGACGAAGCTCACGAACACCGACTTGTTGACGGCCAGCGGGCGCAGGTCGTCATGGATGCGCCGGAAGACCCGGGACATGTCCACAGGCTGGGGGTGCAGCACGTAGGAACGCTGCTCCATCCTGAAATAGTCCAGGGACTTCTTGATGAAATCCATCATCTGGCGGCCGCTGTTCTGGATGTAGGCCAGATATTCGCGTTGTTTGTCCGTGAGGTTGGTGCTTTTGAGCAAAAGCTGGGCAAAGCCCACGATGCCGATCAGCGGCGTCTTCATGTCGTGGCGGGTGATGCGCTCCACATCCTCGCGCAGGCGCTCCAGGCGGCGGCGCTCGGTGATGTCCTGGGCGAAGACGGCCACCTTGTCCACGTCCCCCGCGTCGTCGAAGACCGGAGAAACCATCACGTCATGGACATACCCCTTGCGCTCGTCCTCAAAACGCACCGGACGGCGTTCGCAAAAGGCCTCCCACACCCATTCCATGCTGCGCTTGAAGTCTTCCCAGGACATGTATTCCCGGAAGTTGCGGCCCACGACATCGGCGGG
>Ga0067045_1029002_pt1 | contig 24950 bp, 25 predicted proteins | sample TerdegcTABiofilm_FD_59184 | JGI IMG/M metagenome (GOLD analysis project Ga0067045, IMG submission 59184) | Combined Assembly of (Gp0054472, Gp0054536) Wastewater bioreactor microbial communities from Singapore -Terephthalate degrading... | reverse complement strand
GTAAATTCAATTGTTGTACTTGGATTAAACGGATTAGGATAATTTTGATGTAGAATAATCTCTGTAGGATATTCTTCTTCTACAGATACACCCGTTATTGTTTTAACCTGATGATAATATATATACGGCGGACTTAGAATACCGGGAATATAATTTTTTATTGGTGCGATTGATTGTCTATAGATTATCTCTTCTTTATCAAGTGAATAGATAAATAAAGAGTCATTGCGATAATAGGCAATGTAATTTGAGTCGGTATCAAATTTATAAAACAAACCTTTTAAGTCTAACAATTTTGATTTATTCTCATATTCAAGTGTATTCCTATTAAAAGTTTCTTTATATAGAATTGATTTTTCATAATCATAATAGATATATTTATTTCGAACAAAAAATTTAGGGGTAAAATCAGGCGCAGTTATACGAACACCTTCCGGTTTTAATTTCTTGATATAAACAAATCGATTATTTGAATAAGCGAGCAAATTAATTATTGTATCAAATTCATTTTTGAATATGTAAAGACTATCAGATAAATTTTGCATTATTTTAGGTAGTTGAAAGTAATGGAGAGAATCATTTAATACTGTCAATTGCCTTACTATTTTTATTTCTGGTGAATAATTAAGATCAACTTCATAAAGGAATAATCTTTGTGAGCGTTCAAGTACCGCAATATGGTTCTTCCCCATTGAACCAGCAATGTGAATTAACTTAAGATAATTATTCGTTTGACCTTCGTAAAGTGAATCGTTTTGTAGGAATAGTGCAGTTCTATCAATTCCAAACAATATCCAGACACCATTATTGATAGGTAGCAATTTAGGTTTAGAATATAAATAGAGCTGGTTAGCATCAATATAATTAGCTCTTTCATATAAAAACCATTTTATATTTTTAGTAACATTTAAAAGATAAAACCAATACCATTCTATAGATGGATTGAATTTTGAGTTGGAAATTAATAAATAATCCTGGTCATTAATCTTAAATCCACCGATACACCTCTCTGATTTAGACTCATTATTAATGGTCCAATTCCAGAGTGTATCAGTAAAATCTATGTTGCTAGATTTAAAATTAATCCTTAATAGGTTACCAGTAGTAATATTGTACTGTGCTGTAATAGTAACTGTAAAAAAAATGGATAATATAAAAAAGTATGTTCTTTTCATTTTACCTACTTAACTAAATTCATTTTACCGTTAATTACTTTTTGTCCAACTCTTAAACTGTAAAAATAGATACCGCTTGCTGCTACAAGTCCGTTATCATTTTTTCCATTCCACTTTATATAATACGATCCGGTTGGCAAGGATTCTTTTAATAATTTTTTAATTACTCTTCCTTGAATATCGTAGATAGAAAGTTCTACAAGATTATTAGAATAATTAATTGGAATATTAAAATGAATTGTTGTTTCAGGATTAAACGGATTTGGATAATTAGAAACAGTAATAAACTCCGATGGTATTTCATAGTTTGTTTTACTTTCCACACCGGTAATTAACTTTCCCCCGTCACCCAAAGAGTAACCATTAGCATCAGTTAAGTATACATTCACCCAATCAGGTCTATTTGCCTTACTTAAATAAGTACTCTTCCATTCATCGTCATTTAATCTCTTAAAATTGAGTGTGGTATACTCATAATAGCTATAAACAGGACCAGCAAATGCAACCATTCCCACACCCGGTAATTCGGTTGTTACAATCATTAAATTAATTGGACCGGTACCAGCGTGTTTAACATAGCCGACTAATGCACCATATTCATCAGAAGGTGCTGTATGAAAATCTGCAACGATGTAATCTCGTTTATCGCCAAACTCTAATAATCCCGGTACATCAAAAAGTAATTTTGGATACCAACCTGTTACATTTTTACCACAGCCATCTATTTTATATAATACTTTTTTTAAGAATGACTTTTCCGCTAAAGCAAATTCAATACCGGAAAGTTCCTTAACAGATACTGAATGCATAGTATCCATAACGTTGCCAAAAAATTTCCAGTATTCAATCGCACGACTCAGGTTAATTGGAAGTAATGAGAGCTTTTTTTCAAAGTTGAACGAGAACTCTTTTAGCAAATTATAAAATTCAGGAATCGGTTCTACATACGCATGAGGATAAGAACATGTAATGAAACCGGTGTAGGATTGTTTAGCATATAGAATGTTATCGTGGCGTAATTCAGTCCATGAAGCAAGTTGTGTATTCATTTTTTGCTGCCACCATGCGCCGGTCTGCATAAAATTGGGAAGTTTACTACGATCTTGCGGTGGTGATAGTTTTCTAATTGAATTGAGCCATGAGTTGTAAATAGAAAAATTCCAGAAATTTTCTCCGTAACTATCTATTAGATATCTTAGCGAAGCAAGGTTACTTGAATACTTATATTTTTCTAACTCATCACCTAGCAGTTGAATTGAAGCTGAATTACCAAGTGCAAATAAAATATCAAGTGTGGAAGGAAGTATCCGTTCAAAGCGCCTATTGTTATAAAATATTCTATCGAAGACTACATTAGATGTAATATAAGAATCTATAACAAATCTCTGGCCTAATATTAAGAAGGATGAAGCCGGCTTAATCTGATCCGGGTTGAATGGATTATTGGATAAAACTTGAGAAAGTATTTTTTGATCCGCAAAAGGTTTTTTTGCAAGTGATAATTGAAACGATTCTATGCTTGATTTTTCTATTAGGTCTAGTGCCGAATAAATTTCATTTTCTTCGAATGTAGATTTTAGTTGGTCCAATGTTACATTATCCTGCTCACCTACAAAGCTTGAGATAGTCTTTTCTATTTCATAATAAATTTCCCAAGATTTAGATGCTTCTACTAATTCCATGATTAGTTGAGAATCAATAATTTGTCGTTGAATATCTTCAAAATATAGTTGAGGATCTTCAGATACCGGAGGAAATAAGTACAATTCCATTCTTCCTAGCCAGATCATAGTTTTAAAATACTTAATAAGCTGAGGAAATCTTCCATCTAAATAGTGGCCGCGTGGAACAAATTGGCTGAAATCAATTTTTCTTTTTATTCTACTTAAGAACGGGGTCTCGATATATGAGGCGGTTAAAATATAATTTAGAAAAATATTTACTTCGGCAATATTACTTTGATAAATTGGTTGCGAAGTTTCATTAAGCAATTTGCGGGGTACGGTTAAATAGAAATCTATATCTTCAATGGATTTCTTTATTAGCGGATTGGTAGAGTATTTATTTTCTAATAGTGGAATGGTAGAATGAAGCCGATCTAAAAACAGGTTTAGTTTGGGAATGAGATAATTGACTTCTACATATTTTAGAATATTATCATAGGATCTGTGTAGAGCATGAAGAATTGCATCGGTTGTAATAAAAACCGGAAGATCATTTTCCCATATTTTCATAAACATATATCGGAAGTCAATTTCACTAACACGTTCAGTTACAACAAATCCATTTTTATTCAGTAAATCCTTTTCATCTTTTGTTAGTCCAATTTTTTTCTCAAGTGTATCAAGATAAAGAGCCGGCTTAGACAACCCGTTAATATTATCGTTAAAGGTACCAATGTTATATAATGATAATAGTTCTGAATAATTAAGATTCTGGTTGGATTTGAGAAATTGTTTGTATTTATCGAGATTAAAATTGGAAGATTGTGGTATGGAACTGCTATTGATAACTATTAAGAAAGCAATTAGGTAGTAAATTTTTAATTTCATTTCCCCCTCTTAATAATATTTTCAAATAACTTAATACTACAACTTACAACAAAATTTATACCCTAAAGAAATTGGATTGTAATCGAATAGTTTAATTAAATAAATACGAATTAATTTCGTTTCAAAGAAATTTTTTCGCCGTGAAGAGATTTAATTTGATAAGAAATAAAAAAGCCGTTCAACATTTTCTGAAGAACGGCTAATAAAAAGTGAATGTTTCGACTATTCTTCGGTATGAGCGATCCAGAAACCGCCAATGGCATTTAATTGAGTATCACCCCAAACTTCTGCAAGCAGAACAAATCCATCTCTTGATACACCCGAAGCTCTAATGCTGTATCTTACCTGTGTTGATCTTTCTGCATCAAGCAAAGAAGGCATTACAACTACTTTTGGTTTTTTATCGAATGGTTTTGGAAAATTAATTTCATATTCTACAATTCTTTTACCCTGATTTGTATGCAGGGTATAATTGTCTTTATTCTGATCTTTACTGTAAAAGAATGTGCCGCTCTGTACTTGAACTTGAGCATAAGCAACTGCACTTGCAAAAAGAAGAACTGTAAGTGTGAGAAGTAATTTTTTCATTTTTTTCCTCCTATTGAATGACTATTGGATAAACCCTCGAACTACTACTGAAAGTTCTTAATTAATTAATTATTTGTCAATATTTTGGGTTAAAATATAAATTATAATTGTGTTTTATCTCATCAATTATCAACTATAAAACTCACTTTTCACTAAGTATCTTACTGATCATGGCAAATGATTCTTCAATACTTGTAGGTTTATAACCGATTTGTGTTTCGGCCTTTAAGGTTATCAAACCAGACTTCAAAGGACGTGGCGCCGGTTGTTTTAAGTCATCTGTAACTATAGGTATTATTAGATTCTTATCCAGCGAAAAATAGTCTGCAATACGATATGTAAAATCCAATCGTGATAAAATTTCGGGTCCGGCAATGTTGTAAATGCCTTCTTTCTTAAACTCTATAATTTTATTGATTGCATGACAGATATCATCAATGTAAGTGGGGTTATTAAACTGGTCGCTTACTATTTTTATTTCTTTTCCATTGGATAAAGAATCGATAACCCACTTTACAAAATCGGGTCTGCCATATTTTGTGGGACCATATAAAACATTTGATCTGATGATTGTGAAGCGCACTCCGCTTGTGCGAATTGAATTTTCCGATGCAAGTTTAGACCGACCGTAATAATTTATTGGAGAAGGTTTGTCCTCTTCTGAATATGGACCGTTCTTACCGTCAAATATGTAGTCTGTTGAAATATGAATTAGATGGGCGTCAATAGTCCAGCTGTATAATGAGATATTTTCTATACCATTAACATTTGTTTTCCATGCTAATTCTTTTTCGTATTCAGCTTTATCAACATTCGTATATGCCGCTGTATTTATTACAAAGTCGGGGAAAAAATCCAGAATTATTTCTTTAACTTTTTGTTTTTGAGTTATATCTAAAGATTTGTATTCTACATTATTAATGAATGATTTTTCTTCTTGTGAAGTGCAAAATAATTCAACATTGGGAGAAGACAAAAAAAACTCTGCAAGTCTTTGTCCCAACATTCCATTCGAACCGATAATAAGTATTCTGGTTTTTATCATACTTCCGTTAATCATTCAAAAACAAATTAATATTATCTAAAACATTTATTGATACTGCTTTATCCGCTGCCTTAATAGCATTTTCCAGCGAAGTATCAATATTACCATAACAAAGATAATTATAAAAAAAGACCGCCCCAAAGATATCGCCGCAACCAATCGTATTTACAACATTAACATAAGAAGCCGGCTTTTTTAATAAATCTAAATGATTGTTTTTCTTAAAATAAATTTCCGCTCCTTTTTCTCCTCGAGTTACTATCAAATATTTAACGCCCGTTTCAAGAATAAATTTAATTATTTCTTTTTCATCAGGTGTTGGCATAAGGGTTTTTAATTCAGATTCGTTGCACTGCAAAATATCTATATTGGAGATCCAATCAGTAGCATTTGGAACCGGCCTAAAGTCCCTTTTTAAGTTTTCATCAACACCACGGGAAAGAGTATGCAAATCAAAATAAATTTTTCCGCTAAAATTTTCTCTGATCACTTTTAATTTTTCGAGAGAAATATCGAAACCGGTTATCATATTAATCAGAATTCCATCAAAGAAATTCCAGTTGTCAACTTTATCTATATTCAATTCTGATGAAAGGTTTGAATAAGTCTCTATCCGTTCTTCATTCTCCGGAATTTCTAATTTTACTTCCGGTAAGGATTCAATTTCATTTGAGTACTTAAGATTAACCTTTGAGTACAAATTTTCGAAATAGTGATATGAGCTTTTATTATAACCGGTAAGTAGAAAAAGCTGATCACTAGCCTTTTTTGCAGTAAGAAAACCAATTAATGAGTAGTAAATTCCACCGGGACTAATTTTAGTAGAGCCGCCTTTATCAATTTTATCTATAATTGAATGACCAATTAACAGAATTTTCATTGAGCAAAATTTGCTGTATTTTGTTGTGTGTAATTTTTATTTAACGGTTAAAGATAATCAACAAAAAAATAAATTTGTGAAAGAATGATATGAAAATCGGAATAACCTGTTACCCGACCTATGGCGGAAGCGGAGTAGTTGCAACTGAACTTGGATTAGCTTTGGCATCATTGGGTCATGAAGTTCATTTTATAAGCTATGCAATACCTCATCGTTTAACTCGATTTGTTAGTAACGTGTACTTTCACGAAGTTGAAACAACTACCTATCCCCTTTTTGAACACTCACTATATGATCTTTCTTTAACAAGTAAAATGCTCGAAGTAATTGAATATGAAGATTTGGATTTGATGCATGTTCATTATGCTATTCCCCATGCGGTTAGTGCTTACCTGGCTAAACAGGTCTGGAGCAAATCAGGTAAGAAAATAAAATTTATTACAACATTGCATGGGACTGATATAACTTTAATGGGACTTGAGCCAACATTTATGCCGCTTGTAAAATTCAGCATTGAAGAGAGCGATGGTGTTACTGCTGTATCCCGTTTTCTTAAAGAGAAAACACTTACCAATTTTAACCTGGAAAAAGAAATTGAAGTGATTTATAATTTTATTGATATAGACAAATACAAACCTGTTGAAGAAAAACCGTTTAAGAAACATGTAGCTTCTTTCGGAGAAAAAGTATTAATCCATACATCTAATTTCCGCACTGTTAAGAGAGTAACTGACACAATTAGAATTCTTGAAAAAGTAAAAAAAGAAATTCCAACAAAGTTAGTTCTTATAGGTGATGGTCCCGACCGTTCCGAGTGTGAAAGATTGGCAAGAGAACTTGATTTGCATAAAGACGTCATATTTTTAGGGAAGCAAGATGCAATAGAAGAAATTTTAACGTCTGCTGATTTATTTTTAATGCCGTCACAATCCGAGAGTTTTGGATTATCTGCGTTAGAAGCAATGGCATGTGGTGTTCCAGTTATCTCTACTTCAGTTGGAGGTTTACCAGAATTAATTATTCATAATCAAACCGGATATATAGCTGAAATTGGCGACATTGATAGGATGGCAAAATACGCAATAGAACTTTTAACAAACGAAAAGAAGTATAAATCATTTTCAAAATATTCACGTGAAAGAGCCGTAAATAATTTTGACAAGAACTTGATTTTACCTCAATATATTAATTACTACGAGAAAGTATTAAACAGCTGATAAGGTATTAGAATTTTTATTTTGTTAAACCGGCTGACGCCCAATACTGAAATACCTGAATCCAAGCTCTTTCAATTTTTCCGGTTCAAAAACATTTCTTCCATCAAAAATAATTTTTGATTTAAGAAGTTTTTCGATCAGATCAAAATCCGGATTTCTAAATTCATTCCATTCGGTAAGAATTAATAATGCATCAGCATCTCTCAAAGCTTCGTACTGATCATTTGAATACTCCAAAATATCTTTAAGGTAAAACCGAGCATTTTCCATTGCGGCCGGATCGTAAGCCGATATTTTTGCTCCGTGTTTAATCAGTTCATTTATTATGATAATCGAAGGAGCTTCCCGCATGTCATCTGTATTTGGTTTGAATGATAAACCCCAGACAGCAAATTTTTTACCTGATATATTCTTGTTGAAATGATCGATCACTTTTTTTACAATCACAAGTTTTTGAGCCGTATTAACCTCATCCACCGACTTTAATATTTTCATTGAAGAATTAAATTCTTCGGAGGTTTTGATCAATGCTTTAACGTCTTTAGGAAAGCAAGAGCCGCCATAACCGATACCCGGGAAAAGAAATCTTTTACCTATTCTAGTATCTGAACCCATAGCTTTACGGACGTTATCCACATTAGCACCTACTACCTCACAAAAATTGGCAAGTTCATTCATAAAAGTAATTCGCATAGCCAGATATGAATTTGAGGCATATTTTGTTACCTCTGCACTTTCAGAATCCATTTCGAATATCGGGTTACCCTGACGAACGAATGGTTCGTAGAGCTCTCTCATTTTTTCAAATACACTTGGGGTCTTAGCACCTACAACAATCCTATCGGGTTTCATAAAATCTTCTACAGCAAATCCTTCCCGCAAGAATTCCGGATTACTAACTACCTCAAAATTTTTTATACCGGATTCGGAGAGAACTTTAGTAACTTTTCTCGATGTTCCTACGGGAACCGTACTTTTGTTTACAATTATTTTGAATTCATTGTTAGATGATTCACTCAAAATTTTTCCGATTTCTTTAGCAACTCCAAACACATGCTTAAGATCTGCAGAACCATCTTCTCCTTGCGGAGTTGGAAGACATAGAAAAATAATTTCTGAATCCAGGACGGATTTTTTTAGGTTATCAGAAAATGATAATCTTTTCTTTTCAATATTTCTATTGAACAAAATATCAAGTCCCGGTTCATAAATTGGAATAATCCCCTTTTCTAACTTAAGCAGCTTATCCTGATCATTATCAACACAAATAACTTTATTACCCATTTCGGCAAAACATGTTCCGGTAACTAAACCGACATAACCGCTTCCAATAACAGCAAGGTTCATTTCAATTCTCCATTAAAACAAAATTAATAAACAAAATCTTTTTCTATTCGATTAAAGGGTGTTGCTCTCAAATCTTTTTCGGAGACAATCGGATTTTCTACTCTCCAGTCAATGTTAATAATAGAATCATTATATATAATAGCTCGTTCATACTCTTTGTTATAGAATTCAGAGCATTTGTAACTGAAAATTGCAACTTCAGACAATACCGAAAAACCATGTGCAAATCCGGGCGGAATCCACAAATGAAATTTATTTTCCTCACTTAGTTCACATGCAAAGTATTTACCATAAGTTGGTGAACCAAAACGAATGTCGACAGCAACATCTAAAACTTTTCCAGTTACAACCGTGCATAATTTCCCCTGAGCAAATGGAGGTATCTGGTAATGTAATCCACGAACTGTACTCTTTACAGACTTAGAGATATTATCCTGTACAAATTTTGTATCGATTCCACCCTCGTAATATTTTTTTTGATTAAACGATTCGAAAAAATATCCACGCGGATCTTCAAAAACATCCGGTTTAACTAAAACTAAACCATCAATAAAAGATTTTTCAAATATCAATTCTACCTCTTAATATTTTGGATTTTTATGCCAGTTCCATGCAGTGGAAATAATTTCTTCAATTGAAAAGTCAGGTTCCCAATTCAATAATTTTTTAGCTTTATTAAAATCTGCTACTAAAACATCTGGATCGCCGGAACGTCTTGGTGCAAATTCATAATTTATTTTTTTACCTGTTATACTCATCGATTTATTGATGATCTCTAAAACAGAATTACCATTGCCAGTTCCAAGATTAATAATTTGTGATGAGCCGCCGTTTGCAAGGTAATTAAGTGCTTTAAGATGAGCATCGGCAAGATCGTTTACATGTATATAATCTCGAATACAAGTTCCGTCCGCAGTATTATAATCATTACCAAATACAAAAACCTTTTCCCTTTTACCTAGTGCTGTTTGCAAAACAATTGGGATTAAGTGTGGTTCCGGATTGTGACTTTCACCAATCAACTCTGATGGATCTGCACCGGCAGCATTAAAGTAGCGAAGTGAAATAGATTTCATTCCGAATGCAGTGTCGAAGTCACCAAGTATTTTCTCGATGGCAAGTTTAGTATTAGCATAGGGATTTATCGGGTTCGTTTTCTGATTTTCACTAATCGGTACTTTTTCCGGATTGCCATAAAGAGAGCAAGTTGAAGAAAAAACAAATTTATTTATGCCGGCTTCTTTACATGCTTTCACTAAATTAAAACTGCCAACTACATTGTTTTGATAATAAAGGAGCGGGTTTTCGACAGATTCCCCAACATAAGCAAATGCAGCAAAGTGAACTACAGCATCAGGTTTATAAATTAAAATACATTTAGAAAGTTTTTCGTAATCTAAAAGGTCTATTTGTTCAAAAACAGAATCCGGATGAACTGCATTTCTATGACCACGACTCAAATTATCAATTACTACTGAATTAATTTTCTTTTCAGAGATAAGTTTTACAAAATGAGAACCGATGTATCCAGCACCGCCAGTTACCAGGACTTTCAATTTTACCTCGTATCAATAAACAATTCAAAAATACAAAAAATATTATTTATTAAATCTTTTGTAGTTGTAAAATGCATTGTACAATTGCGGTAAGAAATAATTTAGTTTAAATTGTAAACTGAAAATAAGCAAATAGGAAATTTATATGGCTCAATTACCAAAACGATTTGAAAGATTCTTAAAAGAATACCCCGAGATTGCAGTTGCATATGAAAGTCTGGGTGATGCTGTTCATAAACAGGGTCCGCTTGATGAGAAAACAAGAGCATTAATTAAAATTGCAATAGCCGCCGGTTCAAAAATGGAAGGTGCCGTTCATGCTCAGGTTCGAAAAGCACTGAAGTTAAAAATTACAAAAGCAGAAATCCGTCAGGTTGCTTTGTTAGCAATACCGACTATTGGTTTCCCGGCTGCAATGGCAGTTATGAGCTGGATAGATGATATTCTCGACACCAAAAAAGGTAAATAAATATTGATAGTTTCATCGGGGAATTATTCTTACCAACCTCAAATTGATCCTAAACGGATTATTGCAATCTGGGGATTTAGCGAAGCAACCTTAGGCGGAATTCTACATGCATTAAAAATTCCCCTTACCGGTATGTTCGTTGGAGGAATTGCAGTTGTACTTATAACTCTCCTTGCTCATTACTCTCAGAAGAAATCCGCAATACTAAATGCAACCATTACGGTAATAATTATTAAAGCCGTTATTAGTCCCCATTCACCGTTAGCCGCTTATTTTGCTGTGGCATTACAAGGAGTGCTTGGATACATTTTCTTTTCAACCATAAGAATAGAAAAAGTAGCCGCGCTGTTATTAGGTTTTTTTGCGTTACTTTTTTCGGCTCTTCAAAAATTTATTGTGCTTACAATTGTTTTTGGTAATACACTATGGAAATCATTAGATGATTTTGTAAACTTTATTCTTATCCAATTAAACATAAACAGCAGTAATTATTCTTTGAGTTTTTCAATTTTGTTAATCAGTATATACTCATTGGTTCACATATCTATAGGAATTTACCTCGCATTAAAAGCGGTTTCTTTGCCAAAAAAATTAGCTGTAAAAAGTCATCTATTAACCGAAGCTTTCAAAGTTTATTTAACAGAGGATCTATTTTCCGGTAAGAAATCCACTAAGCCTAAACGCTGGTTTAAGAAAAAATCGGGAATTCTTTTAATTGTTTTTCTCGTTTTACTGATGATATTGACTTATTTATCCCCGGGGTTTGAGAAAAATCGTGCCTACGAAATATTGGTAATGCTTGTCCGTTCATTTGTTATTACATTTATATGGTTTGTAATTGTCTCTCCTTATGTAATCACAAAATTTAATAAGTTCATCGAGAAAAATAAGTTTGAAAGAGCTTCGGAAATAAATAAAGTGACCGCACTATTTCCCGAATTTAGTAAAATCATCAATTACACATGGAAAGCTTCTGCAGAGTATAAAAAATTAAAAAGGATAAGGAAATTTTTATCGGATTCTATAGTTCTTATGCTTATAACCAAAATAAATACCGATGGGTGAGATATATATTTATAGTGATCCAATAAAGAGCGGTAAGACAACCAAATTAATGCAATGGGCTGCTTCTCAAAAAAATATTGATGGCATTTTTCAACCTGTTATTGAAGGTAAACGATTTCTTTTCCACATCTCCTCCCGAACATTAAAGACACTTGAAAATGATACTGGCGACGATCTACTAACAATCGGTCAATATAAATTCAGTAATCAAGCTTTTGTGTGGGCTCAAGATAAATTAACAAGTGCAATTAATTCGAGTATTGAATGGCTGATAATAGATGAGATTGGTCCGCTTGAATTGGATGGTAAAGGTTTAGAACCGGCAATAACAAAGATTTTGAAGTCGAAGGAGAGTAATAATATTAAAATTATTTTTGTTGTTCGCCTGAAATTATTAAGTCAGGTTTTGTTGCATTACAATATTGGAAATGGGTATAAGAAATTTAAAGTTGCGCAGAAATAAATTCTACGCAACTTTTATTTTTCACCTTTATTTTCCAGCATCCAATATCTAGTATCCAGCATCAAGTATCCTGAATCCAGTTTAACATCCTTCTCTTTTTTTCTTTTTAACACTACCACTTGATGAACCTTGCGGTGCTTGAATTTGAGGAGCGGGTTTTGGTTGTGCAACACTTAATGTTATTTCATTTCCTGTAACAACCTGAGGAGCACCACCAAAATACCTACTGATTGCAGAAGAAATTTCGAATTTGGCTTTTTCTTCATCTGTTGCGTTTGATGCAAGTTTGGGAAAAAGAATTTTATCTTTCCATTCTTCCAATCCTCCTCTAAGCATATAAACATTTTTGAAGTCTTTGGCTTTTAATAAAAACCACGCTTGTGCAGAGTGAATTCCTCCATCAGAATAAAGAATTATTTTTTCGTTCCTTGCCAGTTCTCCATCGAGCAAATTAGTAATAGGAATATTTTCTGAACCGGGTATATTATATTCACTAAATTCGCTTTCTGTGCGAAGGTCAATCAGTCTGTAGTCCGACTTACCCTTAATAATCCAGTCAGCTAAGTCCTCAACATTAACATGGTCAACTTCTTTCTGAACCATAACAGCCAAATCCTTAGCATTAATCTTAGCATTAACATTATCAAAAGGATTTGAAATGATAAAAGCGACAACTCCTAAAAAAATTGCAATAAAAGCTAATTTAATTTTGAGATCGATCTTTTGAATAAAATCTAGAATTTTCATTTTGACACTCCTGATTTCTTAGCAGCCATTTTTCTTTCACCCCACTCAGCCGCAGCAAATGCACCCACTGCCATCAATACAACTAAAAACACAATCATTCCATAAGATAGCCCGAGATAGTCGGGTAAGAAGACTCTGCCCATATTGGATGAGTAATAAAAGTTTTCTATCCACGGGAATATTTCACCAAAGACAAAAATTCCAGCCATTACACCAAGCAAATAAACAACACCATCAATTCTTCCTGTTGCAGCCGAGACACATGATGTACCGGGGCAGTAACCACCGATAACAAAACCAACACCAAGAATGAGACCACCAACAATTTGAGGGATGAGGTTTGTATCTGTATAATAAACCAATGATAAATCGAGCCATCCGAATGCAACAAAAAAGAAAACACCAAGCATAGCAGTTACTATTGCGCTGAACATAACCTTTAAGACTCTCATATCAGTAAAATAAAATTGTGAAGCAAGAATTCTTGCATTACCGAAACCACCGCGTTCCAGAGCAAATCCGAAACCGATTCCAATAATAAAAGCAACGACTAAACTAAAGTCGACGCTAAACATATCGAATTTGAAAAATGGTGCGTTCATGTCCATTGTCTCCTCATAAAATAAGCCATTGCATAAGCGCCGGCAAAGACCATCATCATAAAAGCCCAGCTTCCAAGATTAAGAAGTGCGCCACCGGTTAAAGCTTGTCCACTTGTACAGCCACGTGCAAGCTTTGCACCAAATCCCATTAGTCCGCCACCAATAAATGCAAAGATTAACCTGTTACGAACAGAAATTCTGTCCCCTTTTTCGACAGTCTTCTTAACACGATGAGCAAGTAATCCGGATATTAATCCACCTACAAAAACACCAAGCACTTCAAACACAAGCCAATCTTTCAATGGATTTACAGAACCATCACCAAGATACTCGCTGAAATATGGATTGCTTGCAGCATGTTCAGGTGCAACTTTCTGAACTCCGGCAGATACTAAAGAAGAGAATGCACCGGAAGCACCAAGCCCTCTTCCCATTATTACAAATGCAGCAAGAAGTACTAACCCTAATCCAATTCCAACAAGATAAGGATTGGAATAAGGTTTTGGTTCATGTACTTTTTCTTGAACCGCTTCTTCTTTGGAAAATATTCCCGTAATTGACGTCATAGATTTCTCCGTTTTTAATTCTGAGCGAAGCGAAGAATCTCTTACTACTTCGCATTTTACTAATTTATTTACTCAATGCTTTTCATAAATGTTTTACTTAAATCAACTCAATTGGATTTTTAGTGCGCGTGTGCATTAAGCCAATGGCTATATTGCCCGGCAGATACTATTATGAATCTTAATATTAATCCTCCGACAATAACTAAAATTGGTGCAATGGGAGTATGTTTTACTTTATGATTAACTGCCAATAACTGAATTATTAATGGGATGATAATTCCCATACCAACTACAAATACCCAAAAGACAGGCGCATAGGCTCCATCAATCAATAACATTGCAGCACTTATATGAACCTGTGTTGATGTTAACAATCCAATAAGCATTAAAGCAATAACAAATATTTCGATCGTTAAAAATCCGTTATCTGCTTTTGCAAGTAACTCTCTTTCCTTTACGTTCTTTGCAATCATATGGACAAATGCTGCTGCAGTGGATAAACCTGAAACAAGAAATAAAACCCACAATATTGATGTATTCCATAATGGTCTGGAACCCATTGTACTTAACAGAACACCCGTATAAACTCCCAACAAACCGCCAAGCAGCATATTCGAAACACCGATATTTTGAATTAACCTTGGATGTTTGTGAATGTAAGTAGTGATGTTATTAATCTTTGGAAATTTGTTAACCAGATACTGAGGAGGTCCCATTAATAAATTTGCAATTATTACCGGATAAACTAAAATCAATATCCAAGCACCCCAGGACATTGGTGATGATATTTTAAAAGTTGTATATAATCTCCACACAAATAATTTGTGCTCAAGATCTAAAAACAGAGCAAACATACCAACGCTTAATAAAATCAAACTTATTATCGGCAAGGTATAACATGCACAATTAGTTTCTTTGTATCTCTTGCTAAATAAAAAGTATCCGGATATAATCATCATCCCGGCTACCATTCCACCTAAGAATAAGTAAACCGGAATTTCCCATCCCCAAACAGTCATTGTTGGATCAATATGAAGATTATGTCTTGTTGTTGTTAATTCTTGCATTAAACAGTCTCCTTAAATAGAACACTGATTTGTATGAATAATATTGCTGATTAAATAATTTTTCACGAACATAACAATCAATTAAGAATTTTATGTCAGATAAAAAATTCTTGGTGATGTTCCGGCTTCGGGAATTAAAGGATGATTTTTCCTTGAAGCAATTAATTTGCTTACTTCGCTATTAGGATCATCTAAATCTCCAAAATACATGCAGTGAGTGGGACAAACCGAAACACAAGCCGGCAACTCACCTTTTTCTACACGGTGAATGCAGAATGTACATTTATCTGCATATCCTTCGGGATTAATAAAACGTGCATCATACGGACAAGCTGCAACACATGCTTTGCATCCAATACACATATTATGTTCTACAAGAACAATTTTTCCAAATTCTTCTACATGACTTGCACCTGTAGGACAGCACGAAACACAAGGAGTGTTATCGCAATGATTACATCTTTGCGATTGAATCTCTAAATGGACATCCGGAAACTTTCCATTTGCAACAGTAACAATCCAATCCCTATTGTAACCTTCGGGAACATTGTTTTCGGTTTTGCATGCTACAACACAATCCATACAACCAACGCATTTTTTTGTATCTATTACCATTCCGAATCGTGCCATGTTACGCCTCCATCTCAAAAGTTACAAAGTTTACATTCATACCGGTTCCTCCCATAATCGGATCGGTTTTATATCGGGTGATAAGTTGAGAATCGCTTGCACCTTTTCCATAAGCACCTTTCAACATTTTTGAATTATGACCAAATCCATGAACCATATAAACACAATCGGTTCTAATTCTTTCTGTTACTTTAACTTTTATTTTATTACTGATTACTCCGTCCTGGTTTTTGAGTTTAACGTATTGTCCATTTGTCATTCCATAGCGATTTGCAATATCATTATTAACCCATAATTCATTTTCGCTTTGCATATCCATAAGTATTCTATTCGACTGGGTTCTTCCAAACGAGTGAACCGGAGATCTACCAAATAATAAACGGAAATAACCTGTCGGCGGTTGTTCCGGTCTTGTATATTTTGGAACAGGATCAAAACCGGCTTGCGCTAATTGGAGTGAATAAAATTCTATTTTACCAGATGGAGTAGCAAATTCCGGTTCAATACCATCTTCGATATAGAGAGGAATTTTCTCTCCACGAATAATTCCTTCCTTCTTAAGTTGATCTAAACTTAATCCGGCAGCATTTAATCTGTATTCCAGATATTCTTCGACATTTTTCCATGGATAGAAATTACCAAGCCCAAGTTTTTCAGCAAGTTTTTTTGCAATCCACCAGTTTGGTTTTTGATCTGCCGGAGCTTCAACAACGGGTTGTCTTATTCCAACAAATGTTTCTTTGAAAGTTGAAGCATGAAGATCGTCGTAACGTTCCAGGTAAACTGATTCAGGTAAAACAACATCTGCCCAACCGGCAATCTCACTTGGAATTACATCGATAACAACCATCAAATCAAGATTCTGAATAGCTTTGATAGTTTCTTCTTCATTAGGTAATGCGTGAATTAGATTAGTAGCATAAACAAACCATCCTTTAATTGGATAAGGTTTGCCGGTTATGGTTGCTTCTCTAATTCCGGTTGTAATTTCTTCGATTGCAAATGGATATTTGTTATCAGGATTATCAACTTTGTCTTTAGCAGGTTTTGGATATTCCGGATAAGGATATGGCGGAATAGAATAACTTGATGGGAAGTAAAAACCTCCTTTACGTCCCCACGAGCCAAGTAACGCATTAAGAAGTGCAATAGCACGACTTCTTTGAGCATCATCACCATACCATGTAACATGTCTTCCCGGGTGAACAAGTGTAGCCGGTTTATTCATTGCCATTACTCGTGCAGTCTTTCTAATTAAATCAGCATCGATTCCCGTTTCTGTATAAGCCCATTCAGGTGAGTATTGAGAAATTTCTGCAGCAAATTGTTCAAAGCCGAATCCATATTTATTTACATATTCAGTATCATATAATTTTTCTGTCACAATAACATTCATCCATGCAAGTAATAATGCAATATCAGTTCCGGGTTTAATTGGCAAATAATATTTTGCTTTAGATGCAGCAACAGAATGTCTTGGATCGACAACAATAATAGTAGCATCATTCTGAACAGCATTCGCAAATTCCTGTGCTTGTGAATTGTGCATGTTCTCGCCAATGTGAGAACCAATAAGAACTATGCATTTTGAATTTTCGATATCGGTTTTTTCAGGTGAACCGATTCCATCACCAAAAGTTAATTCGAAACCAACATCACGTGGACCACGGCACTGTGCATACGATGGAGCTGAAATATTATTGACGCCAAACGCCTTTAATGTATGCTTAAGGAAATTTCCACCTATACCATGAGAAAAGAATGCAACTGATTCCGGTCCGTAATCATTTTTTATCTTTTTCATTTTATTTGCTATATAATCAAGCGCTTCATCCCATGTAACCTCTTTCCACTTTTCTTCACCGCGTTCACTAGTTCTAATTAATGGAGATCTCAGTCGGTCCGGATCATAGTGAGCTCCAACTCCGCCTGTTCCTCGTGGACATAATCTTCCCTTGCTTAACGGATCATTCGGATTACCTTCTATCTTCCAGAGTTGTCCATCTTTCAAGTATGCGATAGCACCACATTTCCAGAAACAGATATCACAGTAAGTTGGAATTTTATGAATCCCTTTTACTTTTTCTTTGTTAATTCTTTCAGAACCTTTTACAATAGGACTTAGAGCAGATGCAGTAGCTACAGCTCCAACTGAAAAACCGGTAATCTTTAAGAATTTTCTTCTTGAAATAGAATTCATTTATTAACCTCTAAATGGATTTAATAAGTTCTTTCACTTTACCACATTCGGAAAAATTATTGTAGACTTCGCACGCTCTACAATTTTTATTTTCGCAAACGGTATTCGGATGTTTATAAGTCCAGCACGGTTTACCATGGGCGTTATAACTTTCGCATTTTTTTCGATCTTCTTCAGAGCATTTAATTACTTGCCAGCATGGAATTAAAGAGTAGATTGTTTTTATTCCGTTTATAGAAATCTTTGATTCATTGATAGCATTCCGAATACAATTGATTCTGTCAAGATCGGCTTTGGAATAAGATCTTTGATTACTTTCTTTCTTAAAAGGAATAATCAATCCTTCTCGCTCATACATGCGAAGAGTATGAACGGAGATATTCAATAATTTTGCTGCAGCACTTATTGAGAAAATCGGATTACTGTGAGATATATTTATTTCTGTCATTTTATATTTTTTTTGTTGGTATTTATAAATACCAACTTTCTTGCCATGTATAATTACATATAATTTGTTTGAAATCGCTCAAAAATCGCAATATTAGTATCATTTTTTAGAAATTAGAAATGATTTTTTCAAAAACGGGAAATAAGATTTGCTGTCTTAGAGATATCTTCTAATAATAAATAGGTTAAATTGCAGCTTTGTTAGATAAGCCGGGTTTTGGCATACTCAAAGTCTTCCGGTGTGTTGATATTAAAAAAAGTCTCTTTCATGTAGAACAATTTTTCTTCAACATCTATAATTTCTGATCCAACACGTTCAGCAAAATTCCAGAGACTTAAGGAAGATTTTACAATTTCTTTATTATCAAGTCGTGCCTGATTATTTGACACCAAAATGTTTTCCATAATTGGAATTAATTCTTTGTCATATAATCCGCAAAGATACTGAATTCCATTTTTTGACCGAGGGAGAGTTATAGGTTCATCTGTTTTGTAATTTATTATATATCTAATCATATCAGGTAAAACAAATGGAAGGTCAACCGACATAACAAATATTTTTTTTGTATCGGCTGATTTTAATGATGAATATATTCCACATAAAGGACCAAGATCTGTAAAATCATCTTTTACTTTTTCGGTCTGAATAAAATCATATAATTCCGGATCATTGGTACTTATAATTATTTTATAGAAAATTGATTTCAACAATACATAAGATCTTTCAATCAAAGTTCTCCCATCAATTTGCAGTAAGGATTTATTTTCTCCCATTCGTGAGCTTTTACCGCCGGCAAGAATAACTCCGGTTATGTTTTCAAATTTTTGGTTTTTAATCATCTTGCAATAAAATACTTTTTCAAAAATAAAAAGAGGCTGTCTAAAAATAGGTTTTAGATCAGCCTCATAAAATTATTTATGCGAAAAAAATATTATACATGCCTCCAGACGAAATCACTTTTGTCAAGGTCGTCTTCGTCGAAAGCACCTCTAACTAATATTTTGTGAATTTCTTCACGTGTTAATTTATCAGATATATCGAGTTTGGTGAACAACTCGTGAACATAACCACGAATTAAGTAGAAACTCCCCAGATCAAAATAATTGTTTAGAATTGTCATACATTCAATAAGGTGGTGGAAATCGGATTCTTCAAAAAGTTCTTTTTTCCATGCAATTGTACTCCAGAAAACTTTTTTAGTGATGTACAAAGCGTAATTAATTTCTGTGAGAGGAAATCCCTCGTTGAATCTTTCGGCTCCGATTTTTTCAAAGTATTTTTCGGCTTCATCATTAGAGGCACCGCTTTTTAGCCACTTTATAAAATTCTGAAAAACTAATTCTTCTCTGGCAATAACTTTTGATTGATCAAGTTTCTGATAGGTTGTCATGTATTCCGATTTCATTAGTTGTTCATAGTATGAGTGCGCTAAAAGATTAATGTGCGTCTCAACAAAGTTTATCATTTTTGTAAAATCCATTCTTCCTCCAAAATTTGACAAGAAATTACTTTTTCTGATTTAGAAATTCAACTTGACTTTGCCGGAATGAATAAGATTAACTAATTAAATACGTATGTTTTTTCGAGCCAGTATTCTACCTTTTCGCCATCAAATGAAACCGGTTGCCACCTCGACTTATAGACTGCATTGACTACAAACGTGAGGCACTTAGTTTTGTTGGTAGAATTATTCATTACCTCGTGTTTCATTACATAACCATCTTTACCGATAAGGAGTTTTAGTTTAATAGCTCCTTCGCCACCATCAACTTTTTCGGGAACAACTTCAACAATTTGACGCGGTACAAAAGGAAATGAAGATGCTTCATAAATTCCTTTTGATGTACCTATTGAAGATTTAGTGTTTTCTGACGAACCATTTGAATTCTTCTCCGTATTACTCTCCTTAATTATTACATCAGCAAGTAATTCCGGTTCATCCACTGGAATAAATTGAGAAGGGATTTCCGGCATCGGTGGCGGCGACAAACTCGATTGATTCGATTGCCTGGTATTTGGAATATCTACAATTGTAATTAATGGTTCGTAAAAATAAGGGATTTTATCCGTGGTCTTATTTTGATCTGGCGAGAAAACAAAAAACAGAATAACAATAACCAAACTTAATATTAATGCAATTTCATAATTCCTTGTATAGTAAATCTTATCTTCCTTAAGCTTCATTTTATTTTGCTTGTTTCGTCTTTACATTTTAACTGTAAGGTAAATTAAACAAAATGCAGTTAAGATTATCAAGTCAAAACGAGATGTAATCCAACGGCAACAATTTAGATAATCCATCAAATGCCCACTTACCATACTGAATTATACTTAAGGGATTAACTAAGTATCCATTATAATTAATATATGAGTCGGTTTCAGATAACTTAATCCATGAAAAGTCAATATTGTATTTATATTTTACTCTTAAAAATCCTTTAAAGGTAAGCAAGTAATCTGGATTTTCACCTATTGATTGGATTATCTCTTTTCCACTAGTAACGCCAATACCTTTTTCTTTATAATCAGTTTTTTTAACCAAAGCCACATCAAAATTTTCAAAATTGTTTTTTGTTATGGCTGTGTATAAGAAATGACGTAATGAGCCAACATAAGCTCTGCGTCTATTAACCATCCATAAAACTTTATTTGATGGTTCCTGATCCGAGATATCAGTAAATCTGGTTTTTAACGAATAGATACAAAAAATATCTTCATTATAAATCTCGAATTTGATAATTGTGCATTCGATCAAATATCCCAATGCATCATTTCTAATCCTTAACGGATTATACGAATGCACAGTAAAAATTGTATTATAATCACCCGAGAAATAAATATCTTTTTCATTTTCAATTCTGCAAGAGGGAGAAAAATCATTTTGACCTAATAAGTATGTTTTAAAAAATTTTAATTTTTTAAACCATTCATCGGAGTACCGGTCTTCAATCTGCACTTGATTGATTTCATAAACTTTTTCTTTCAGAGCAAAATCAAGTTGTTTATCTGTCCCTTTACTTACGTAAATAAATCTACTCTCCGGTTGGAATCCAATAATAGAAACAACTATCTCATATCTTCCATCCGGAATGTAAAGAATGTAAAATCCTTCTTTATCTGTTGTAGTACCAATTGTAGAGTTATTCAGATAAATATTTACTCCAACTAATGGTTCACCGGATCCAGCAACTGTTACTCTTCCAATCAGTTTATTCTTTGCGGTTTGTGCATAAAGGCAATTAAGAAATAATATCAATACAAAGAAAACGATTTTCCATTTAGAGAGCTTCATTTTGTTCCCCTACCAGATTTTAGATTGTATTAAATATTTAGATAAGCATTCCAAATTTTATATAACTCGTAAGTAGCTTTAACGTCTTCGCTGCAATAAACTGCAATTTCTTTTATGCGTCCGGCTTTATATAATTCTTTTACTTCCATTCCTGTAATCCCCTTTGATTTTGGGGATTTAATACCAAGTGCGTGACAGTAGAAATCGAGATTGAACTTTCTTGTAGAGCCGTAAAATGTTAGCTGGTCAAGCAGATCGATGTGTTCTTTTGTGTCGTATCTGTATTTCATTAAATTTTTTGTCGGCTTTACCTTAAGCATCGCGGATCTTACCATTAAAAAAGGGATATCGAAATTTCTACCATTAAATGTAATTACCTTTTCGGATTTAGAAACATATTGCCAGAAATTCTGGAGCATTTTCAATTCGTTCATCGGTTTATATTTAATCCCCTTCTCTTCAATCACAATATCTTCGTCCGACACACTTTCATAATAAATCATCACCTTTTCCGTTTCTGTATTCATCAAACCAATCGCAGCAATCTTAGCGGTTAACGGGTATAGGCTAAGATATCGTTTAGTTTCTTCGGTTAGAGTTTCTTTCTTTGATATGTCGGGTTCCTGCTCGATATATCGAAGTAAATATTCTTGCTGGGATTCTGAGAGAGATTCAAATTCAAAGCCGACCGTTTCGATGTCGCATATCAAATTCATTTGTTACCCCCTGGAACTTGATTTTGTTGGCAATCTAAATAATTTAAATCATTTTTCCACTACAAAAATTTTAACAGGAATGAATAAAAAATTATTAATTTCCAATTATTATTTAAGGTAGAATTATGGAAAAGAAAAACCGGGCTCAATTTATTGATATGCTTAAAGGTTTAGCACTTATCGTAATGATAGAAGTGCATGTTGTAAATGTTTTTTTAAGCACTGAATTAAAGTCCGCCTGGTGGTTTTCTTACTTAAATTTTATTAACGGTTTGGTTGCACCGGCATTTACTTTTTCTTCTGGGATGGTTTTTGTTCTTTCTCTTCAAAAAGGATTAGATGAATTAAGAAAATTCGGAATGAAATTCTGGAATAAATTAGGGAGACTTCTACTTGTATTTTTAGCTGGTTATTCAATCCATATGACGTTTTTATCATTACGGAAAATTTCCAATCCCAAATATCCTCACATGTTACAGGAATTCTTGAAGGTAGATATTCTTCAATGTATTGCAGTTGGATTAATCCTTCTTTTATTGTTAAGAATACTTATAAAAAGTGATAAAGGATTTTACCTAACCATACTGCTGCTCGATATTTTTGTTCTGGCTTTTTCTCCTTATGCATGGAAGACTGATTTTGCACAGTTTATTCCATTAAGTATAGCAAATTACTTTAACAGAATTCATGGATCACTTTTTCCTTTATTTCCATGGCTGGCTTTTATTCTTACCGGAGCACTTGTAGGTAAACTATATGTGGAATTAAAAAACAAAATTGGTGAAGAAAAATTTTCCCGTAATTTAATTTACTACGGAGTTGGGCTCTTTCTCGGTTCGGTTTTACTTCTTAATGTATTGTTGCCGGATTCTATTGTCGAGATAAAACCAAATCCTATTTTCTTTCTTGAAAGACTTGGAGTACTGTTATTATTATTAGGAATATTCTGGTATTATATCAATCGCTTCGAGAATTATTCTTCCTTCATTTTAGATGTAAGCAGAGAATCATTAATGGTTTACTGGTTACACTTAAAAATTCTTTATAAAAAATTGGGTGATGGAAAGAGTATTATCGAAATACTTGGAACACCGCTTAATCCTCTGGAGGTTCTTATAATAACAGTAATACTGATTGTGATAATGATATTACTTGCTAAACTATGGGGAATGATAAAAGCCAAATATCCGGTGCTAATTTCTAGAAGTGTCCTAATAATAGTTTCAATTTGTGTACTGATTTTCTTTTTCAGTTGATTATGATTTTTGAATCATTACATTTTTTTCGTAATCACTAACTGCTTGATAAAACTCATCCGGCAAAGGCAATGACTGCCTGGTAACCTTATTAATATGTACAACTACACCGCCACCTTTTGCAATAATTTTATTAGATGAAATTTTTTCAACGATGTGCTCAAATCCGAAACTGGAATTCTTAACAAAATTAATTCGCGTGTATATTTTTAACTCATCATCAAGAAAAGCCGGTTCAATATAATCGCATTCATTATGAACCATAATAAAAAATGAATCCCCTTCCAGTAATTCTTTTAATATGTAATTCTTTTTCAAATCCTGAACATATTTTATCCGTGCATCTTCAAAGTAATTGAAATAAACAGCATTATTACAAACACCAAGAATATCAACCTCGTGAAAGCGGACTGTTTCCAGAATAAAATGCTTGAATTGAGATTTATCCATTTTAGATATCACCAAATATTAATTACTATGAAACAAAATCAAGAGCATGAGCAAGATCATGAGCATGATAGAAAATTTACTTTATTACATGTCCAATCATGCAAGGACACTATTTATAACATTGAGAGCATCTTTAATATCATCAACCGAAACATCCATATGAGTTACGGCTCTTATTTCCCCAACTTTTCCTGTACCCAGCAACAATCCGTTTGATTTACATTTCGATTGAAATTCTTCGATTGAAATTCCTTTTGGCGTAAACATTACAATATTTGTTTCAACAAGATCGAGGTCAATAGATAATTTCTTTATCTCCGACAAACCCTTTGCAAGTAATTTTGCTTTGAGATGATCTTCCTTTAAGCGTTCTATATTATTCTTTAATGCAAATAATCCGGCAGATGCAATAACACCAACCTGACGCATGCCACCACCCCAAGCTTTACGGACAGCGAATGCTTCTTTAATAAAATCCTTTGAACCCGCTATAATTGAACCAATCGGTGCACCTAATCCCTTTGAAAGACAACAAGAGATAGTATCGAAGTAAGAAGCATATTCAGCCGGTTTTATTCCTGTTTCAACGTAAGCATTCCATATTCTCGCGCCATCAAGG
>Ga0067045_1029000_pt1 | contig 24967 bp, 18 predicted proteins | sample TerdegcTABiofilm_FD_59184 | JGI IMG/M metagenome (GOLD analysis project Ga0067045, IMG submission 59184) | Combined Assembly of (Gp0054472, Gp0054536) Wastewater bioreactor microbial communities from Singapore -Terephthalate degrading... | reverse complement strand
GCTCGTTCGGATACACGGGGGGCTCGTGGTGGTTGTGGCCGACGATCCGAGTATGCACTCGAGCCAGAATGAGCAGGATTCGCGTCTTTTGGCGGATTTTGCACGGATGCCCTGTTTCGAGCCTTCCGACCAGCAGGAGGCTTACGATATGGCACGCGCCGCCTTCGACTATTCGGAGGCGCACGAGGTGCCGGTGCTACTGCGAGTTACGACAAGGCTGGCACATGCGCGGGCGCTTGTGACGACGGCACCAGCCAGGTCTCCCATCAACTTGGGGAAAATCAATGCCCCCAGCGGGTGGGTTCTGATGCCGGCCATGGCCCGCAGGCAGTGGGCAGGCCTTCTGGCAAAACAGGCGGTATTCAGGGCTGACGCCGATGCCGCGAGCCGGCTGGCGCTGGGGTCGAAGGAGCTCGGTGTCATCACTTGTGGGATCGGGCGGGTCTATTATATGGAAAATGTGGAGGATTGGGCCCAGGCGCATGGCGGCGAGCGACCCACGCACCTGCACATCGGCTGCTACCCTCTAGGCATGGAAAAAATGAAGGCGCTGGCCTCGCGCGTCGAGCGCATTCTCGTAATCGAAGAGGGATATCCATTTGTCGAGCGGGAGCTTCGGGGAGTCTTCGGCGCGCCCGTGCCCATCGCAGGCAAGATGACGGGTGAGATTCCGCTTGCAGGCGAGCTGAGCCCAGATTCGGTGAGGGCGGCGCTCGGCCTACCTCTTCGCGAAGGTGTCGCTGCGGTGGCGATCGATGTACCCGCTAGGCCACCCCAGTTTTGTCAGGGTTGTCCGCACGCAGACTCGTTTACTGCGCTGAAAAAGGCCCTTGAGGGCGAGGTCGAATTCGTTACTGCCTCCGATATCGGCTGCTATACGCTCGCTGCGCAGCCACCTTGGAGCGCCATAGAGTCCTGTGTCGACATGGGTGCCTCGGTCGGCATGGCCCGCGGCGCGGCCTCGGTGGGGCAGAAACGCGCAATAGGCGTGATCGGCGACTCGACATTCTATCACTCAGGTATCACGAACCTGATCGACGCGGTCAAGTATCGGACTCCGATGACTCTCCTCATCCTCGACAACGGAACGACGGGCATGACGGGGGCTCAGCCGACCATCGGCGCAACGTCCAAGCTGCCCGCGCTGCTCGAGGGGTTAGGCGTCGAAAAAGAGCATATCCGCGTGCTCGAGGCGCACAAACGCGCGCTCGACGCTAACGTCGCTGCCATCCGCGAAGAGCTTGCCTACGACGGAGTGTCGGTCATCGTGATGGTCCGCGAGTGCATCGAGTGGCTCAAGAAAGTGAGGAAATCATGACCTGCGATATCATTCTCTGTGGCGTAGGCGGTCAAGGGGGACTCTCGGTTTCGGTGGTCATCGCGCGGGCGGCCATGGCCTTGGGTTTTCATGTAAAACAATCCGAACTCCATGGGATGTCCCAGCGCGGCGGAGAGGTTCTCGCCCATCTCCGCATCTCCGACAGGGAAATCTATAGCCCGACGATTCCAAAGGGAAGGGCGGACATCATCTTCGCCTTCGAGCCTTTGGAGGCGCTTCGGCATCTTTCTTGGCTCTCCGCGGAGCGCGGCACGGTCGTTGCGGCGACGGCACCGACCCTCAATATTCCGAATTATCCAGATATCCATAGTGTGCTAGAAGAAATCCGCAAAATTCCTCGCGCCAGGCTCATCGATGCCGAGGCGCTTGCGAAGCAGGCCGGCAATGTGCGAAGTGCCAACCTTGTCCTTGTCGGCGCCGCCGCGGACTTGCTTCCTATACCATCAGAGGCTATAGAGAAGGAGATCGTGGTGTTCTTCTCCAAAAAGGGGGAAGCGGTGGTCCAGGCCAATCGTAAGGCATTCGAACTGGGGAGACATTTTCAGCATGCATGATAATCGATTGTGTGAGAAAAAATTGAGCACGAAGGGAAAGGCGCTTCGCGACGAGGCTCTGCGCATTGTGGCACGGGCAAAACGCGAGGGCCGACACGCGCTTACGGAGCTCGAGGGGATGGCCCTTTTATCGGCGATGGATATACGCACGCCGAAGTTTTGGCTTGTCGCATCCGCAGACGATTTTCTCGACAAAATCCGACAATCCAGCATGGGGTCGTCAAAGACCAGGGAAGCCGTCGATGCCGCCACGCCCGCTGCAAAGGCGGCCTCTCGACATTTGGGTCCCTTCGCAGGGCCCAAAGCCGTGGTCAAGCTCATGAGCCCGCAGGTTCTCCACAAGACCGAGGTACAAGGCGTCGAAATCGTCGAGAACAGCGCCGACGCCATCGCAGTTGCGCTGCGCCGCATGGAATCGCGCTTCGAGGGGGTGCCGAGGGATGGATTTACAGTGAACGAATTTGTCGAATTTGAGCCGAAGCTCGGGCATGAGATGATCTTCGGCTATCGTTTTGCGCCGGATTTCGGCCCGATCGTGAGCTTCGGCCCCGGCGGCATCTACACCGAATATCTCGCGTCGAAATTCAAGACGGGAGCAGCGAACCTCATCCTCTCGCCCCGCGTCTCGGATCGGTTCACGCTCGAATCTCGCCTCAGGGAGAATGTCATCTATGGGCTTCTCTGTGCTGGGCTCAGAAACACAAGGCCCGATCTCGCCCCCGCCGCCCTCCAAGACGCAATCCAGCATTTTCTGGATGCAGCGGATGCGCTTTCGGCTGCGGGAATCGGCGAGTTCGAAGTGAATCCGATGGTATTCTCGTTCGCCGGAGAGCTCGTCGCGCTCGATTGTCTCGTCACGCTCAAGGACTTTTCCTCGTTGGGCCTTGCACAGGACGAGGATGGCCTTCCCGTCAATATGGCACAACGCACGCGCCCCGTGCACGAGATAGACCGGATCCTCAAGCCGGCCAGCGCTGCGGTCATCGGCGTTTCGGAGAAAAATGTCAACAACGGCCGCATCATTCTCCGAAATCTCATCCAGAACGGTTTCGACACCTCGCGCCTCTACGTGGTGAAGGCAGGGGTCGATTCGATCGACGGCTGTCGCTGTGTGCCGGACGTCGCCTCGCTGCCGGAAAAAGTGGATCTCTTTGCGTTGGCCATCCCCGCAGCGGCCACGCCCGCTACACTCGCGGATGTCGCTCGGCACGACAAGGCTTGGACCATTATCGTCTTTCCAGGGGGTCTGGAGGAAAAGGAGGGGTCAGGCGCAATCGTCGCCGAGATGCGCAGAGCGCTCGCCGAGGCCCGCAGTCAGGGGAAGGGGCCCCTCATCAATGGGGGCAACTGTCTCGGAATCCGTTCCGTGCCTGGTAAGTACAACACCCTTTTCATTCCTGAATACAAGCTCCCCTTGCCCAAGGGAAAGGTCGAACCACTCGCGCTGATCTCTCAGTCCGGGGCCTTCGCTATCACTCGGCTTTCGAAGCATCCGGGTATCAATCCGAAGTACACCTTCACGCTCGGCAATCAGATGGACCTCACGGTGGGCGACTACCTTGACTACCTGGCGCAGGATCCCGAACTGCACGTCTTTGCCGTCTACGTCGAAGGTTTTAAGCCCCTCGACGGCGAGAAGATGCTCGAGGCGACGAGGCGCATTGCGAAGTCGGGCAGGAGCGTCATTGTCTACCGCGCGGGCAGAACCCATGCGGGAGCAGGGGCCGCAGCGAGCCACACGGCGAGCATCGCAGGCGACTACCCGGTGACGAAACAGCTTCTTTCCCAGGCGGGCGCGGTGGTCTGCGACAGTCTCGACGAGTTCGACGACGCAATCACGCTCTTCACTCTGCTCGATGGGAAGAAGGCACGCGGCAACCGATTGGCCGCCGTATCGAACGGAGGCTACGAGTGCGTGGCGATCGCGGACAACCTCGGGGGGATGGTGCTCGCCTCATTCGGCGAAGCGACGAAGTCGGCCCTCGGCGAAATTTTCAAGAATGCGCGCATCACGGAGATCGTCGATATCCACAATCCTGTCGACCTCACGCCGATGGCCGGCGACGACGCCTACGATGGTGCATTCCGCGCGGCTATACTCGATCCGGGTTCCGACCTGGGCCTTGTGGGAATCGTGCCGCTCACGGGGATGTTGAATTCGCTTCCGGCAAACCCTTCGGTGCACGGCGAAGACATCACAAGGCCGGATTCGCTCGCGGCACGGTATGGAGAGCTGGCCCGACAGACCGACAAGCCCTTTGTCGCGGTCGTCGATTCAGGACCACTCTACGACCCCCTGTGCCGGGAGCTCGAAAAACACGGCATTGTGGTGTTCCGCACGGCTGACCGCGCGCTCAAGATGCTCGAGCTATGGAGGACATCACCATCGGCGCAAGCGCAATGAGGGCGCTTAGAAGAGGGGCGGCACTGGCAGCGTAATATATGCTCTGCCAGCAGCGTGCTGTGCAGAAGCGCGGCCCCCTTCCGTCTTACTCGAGCGGCAGTCCCGCCACACCGAGGGCGCCGAGCCACGTGAGCGACGAGAGTACCGGGCCTATCGGAGAAATGAGGATCTTCGAATCGGGGTGCAGGCGGGCGCGGCAGAGCTCGGCGAGTCGCCAGGCATCCTCTTCCGCATCGACGTGCGCGATGCACAGTTCCGCGCGCGATCCGGCACGAAACGATCGCTTCACTTTCGAAAAGAGAGCCGCCACCGTGTTGCGCTCGCCTACATAGATACCGGCGGTCTTTATTTTCCCCTCGGTATTCGTCGCGAGCAGCGGACGCAGCCCGAATTTCATCAGAATTACGCTCTTGAGCCCGTGTATACGCCCCGAACGTAGTAGGCTCGTCAAGTTTTTCACGGCGACGTAAACAATAATCTGGTCTTTGATCGCCTCGAGTTCGCGGACGATGTCGCGTGCGCACATGCCGCGTTCGACCATTTCGACCGCGCGGGCGGTGAGCAGCCCTTGCGCCGATGTGACCGTCTTCGAGTCGAAGGTCGTGATGCCGACAGCGGACGCGCCTGCGATGAACGGTGCCGAGCTTGCCGCCCCAGCAGACCGCAGACCCGCCTGAAAGGTGCCCGAGAGTGCCGAGCTCAAACCGATGTACAGAATTTCTTCGGCATGCTGTGAGGCAAGTGTGAAAGCCCGCGCGAACGAGGTGTCGGTGGGCTGGCTCGTCGACATCGAGAAATCCGGTCGCTCGCGCATGCGCCGATAGAGCGAGCCCTGGTCGAGCGCGGGCCCATCGGGGCGAGTTTTTCCGTCGATCGTGATGAGAGCGGGCACCTTCAGCACACCATGCTCAAAGAGGAAGTCCTCAGGAAGGTCGCAGCCGGTGTCGGTGACGATGGCGCAGCGTCGCTTCGACTGCCGTGACTGGCGGGCGAGGAGTGTCTGGAGCTTCATGTCGTCGACCTTGTGCGCCTCCACGTCCCCATGTGCTTCGAGAACATCGAAGACTTCGCTCGGTGAATCCGTGTGGACATGGATTTTTGCCATCGAGGCGTTGCCTGCCACGACGACCGAATCTCCGAGCGCCGCGAGTGAGGATCTGATCGCGTCGAGATCGAGTGATTTGCCATGCAGAAGCGCTTCGGTGCAGAAGCGGAACGATGTGGCGTCCGCGTCGTCGAGGAGTTCGAAATCGACGAGTGAGGCGGCAGCCATCGCTTCCGGAACGGTCTCGAGGTCGCCCGCGGCGTCTGTAGTACGCTTTGCGCCCTGCCGCTCGGTCCGAAGCGTCTCCCTGAGCGAACCTGATTTAATGAATTGCGCGATGCCATCGAGCATGTGCACGAAGCCCTTTGCGCCGGCGTCGACCACGCCCGCGCGCCGCATCTCTGGAAGCATGTCTCTGGTTCTGGCGAGCGACGCCTTCGCCGATTCGTAGGCGCTGGTGAATACATTTAGAATATCGTCGGACTGCTGGGCTTTTTCGTGCATGGCGTGTGCCCAGTCGTGCAACACGGTCAGGATCGTCCCCTCGCGGGGAATGGAGAGTGCCTTCCGGGTCTTTTCGGCCGCACGGACAGCTGCATCAGCCAGGCGTTTGGCGCTTATCCGCGCCTCCTGGTCGAGATCTTCCGCGAGAGCGGAAAAAAATTGCGCGAGAATCGCACCCGAGTTGCCCTTGGCCGCCGCAAGCGCCGACTGGGCTGCGCGCGAGAGCACGCTCCCTGCCTTCTTCTGGCGAAATGTCGCGAGCGAAACCACTATGGCGCGCACGGTACTCGCCATATTCGTGCCCGTGTCCCCGTCCGGAATAGGAAACACGTTGATGGCGTCGAGACTTGCGGAATTCTGTATGAGAGACCGGGAGCCCACTGCAAGCGCGAGGCGAAGGCGTGGTCCATCGAGATAAGAAATCTTCATTCTGATTCACAATATTACAATAATTGTCAAAGCGCAAGACCAATGCCTGGATGGCATCGCTCCTTAGCCGCCGTGGCCGTCGCCACCCCTTCGGCGCCTCAAAAACCTGAACTTTTCGAAGGCCTTTTCTTCACCTCTGAATATGCGCCCGATATTTGCTCGGTGCGTGAAGACGATGAATAGTGCCACTGCGATGCCAAAGCCGAGGAGCCAGATGTTCGGCGGCACACCCTGGGCGCCGAGCGCGATTGCGACGGGAAGAACGATGGCAGCGGTTATGGAAGCGGCAGACACAATGCCCGTCAGCCCCACCACCAGCAAGAATCCGAGCGCACAGAAGATCACGGCGACCGGCGCCATCACGATGAGAGCGCCCGCAGCGGTGGCGACGCCCTTACCACCACGGAATCCCGCAAAAATCGGAAATACGTGCCCGACCATCGCGGCGACGGCGCCCATGACCTGAAGAGCCTCGCGCGGAAGACCCGAGGTTGCCCCGACCCACGTCGTGATCGCCACGGCAAGCGCTCCCTTGCCGACATCGACGATCGCCACCGGAATGGCAGCCTTCGCGCCGAACACCCGCAGCATATTGGTCGCGCCTGTGGCCTTGGAGCCTTGCTCGCGCGGATCCGCACCGAAAAAGAGCTTGCCGACGATGAGCCCCGTCGGAAATGAACCCGCAAGGTACGCGAGGATGATTGCGACAATGAGCAGCGTGATATTCATTTGTTTCCTTCTTCAGAAGATATCGCGATAACGGGTGCTCTGCCAACTCCGGTGTGCGCTGCTGCAAAAATCGGCACTTCGAGTTAATCATTTCTTCGAATAAATCAGTACCTCGTGTCGCGCTCCATACGCGCGAAGACTTCCTCAAGCGTTCTCGAAAAAGGCCCGGGCTTCTCCATCTTGATCGAGCAGAGCGCCGCGGCGAAACGCACGGACTCCTGCGGGTCGTGGGCGAGACGCCATGCGAGATAGGCCGCAAATGTCGTGTCACCGCGCCCGGTACGCCCCGAGAGGTTCGACGGCGTGAATGGTGCCCGGTACACCACGCCGTCCACGAGCACTATCACTTCGGTGTTGTGCGTGATCATCACCTCAGGCTCTTCTCCGTCCGTGCGCCGTCCCCAGGAGGCGATGGTCTGCGCGGCCTTCTCTCTGTCGGTGAACCCCGTCAGAATTTCGGCCTCCGCCGCATCGGCCTTGAAGTAGCGCACAGAGGGCATATACCGGTATTTGTTTTCCCAGTCCCGGAACAACATTCTGCCGTCGGGCTGAGCCTCGCGCAGAAGGCCTTGGGCATCCACGGCAATGGCCGCGCGCCCGGAGAGCTCTCCGATGAGGGAATCCGGCAGTTCGCCCACGAATAGGCCTGCCAGGTCGATGATCTTCGCCTTGGCGCCGGCGGGTATGTCCGCCGCGGAAAACGGTTCCGCGCTCGAGAGCAAGGTCGTCTCTCGCCGCTCGTGGTCGGCTGAAAGAAATGTGTTGAGAATCGAAGTCGAGCTTGGGCTTTCGATAGATACAAGGTCGATGTTTTTTTCGGATTTGGCCGCGTCGAGGGCGCGAAAATCCTCGGCCGCCGCCTTGGTGATTGCGAGCACCCGGGCACCCGCCCGCGCCGCAGAAATCGACGAGTACAGGAGCGCTCCTCCATACAGCCTTGTCTTATACCCATGCTCGTCGACGATGATGTCCTTCGAGATATGACCCAGCATGATGATGTCGTACTCCATTCGAATCCCCTTTGTATGTGTGTCGCGATAGTATGAAAATATTTTTTGCATCCTGCAAACGATTTCAGTTGCATTCTGCCATATGTATTCTATAATAGATACGGTATACGAAAGGAGGCAATCTATGCGAAAGATTTTTGTATCGATGATGATGGTGCTGTTCTGCATGCTACCGGTCATCTCGGGGACCGCACAGGGAACAGCGGAGTACAAGGCTCTGACCGTCTACACCGCACTCCCCGAGGCCGAGCTCCCCACCTATTTCAGTGAATTCGAAAAAGATACGGGCATCAAGATTCAGTATGTGCGTCTGTCCGCGGGTGAACTGCTCGCCCGCGTAAGGGCGGAGAAGGCCAATCCTCAGGCGACCGTCTGGTTTGGCGGTTCATACGATAACTTTGTGCCTGCGGCCAAAGAAGGGCTCCTCGAGGCCTATCAGTCGCCAGAGCTCGCCAACATCCCGAAGGTCTACTGGGATGCGACGGGCTATGCGAACCCCTTCTATGTCGGCGCAATCGGCTTCGCGTGCAACACCGACTGGTTCAAGAAAAGAGGTCTGGCCTACCCCACTTCCTGGGATGATCTTCTGAAACCGGAATTCAAGGGCCAGATTTCCATGGCGCACCCAAGCACGTCGGGCACTTCCTATACCATTCTTGCCACTATCGTACAGTTAAAGGGAGAAGAAGCCGCAATGAAGTATTTCGGCGCACTCAATCAGAACATCCGGCAGTATACGAAATCGGGCACCACGCCGCCGATGGATGTCGGTCTCGGCGAGGCGGCAATTGGTATCACGTTCTCGCACGATGGGCTTAAGCCCGCGTACGAGGGATATCCCGTCGCCATGTCCTTCCCCAAGGACGGCACCGGCTATGAGATCGGATGCATGGCTCTCATCAAAAACGGCCCCGCCAGAGAAGTGGCCAACGGCAAACGTTTCATCGACTGGATGCTCTCGAAGCGCGGCCAAAACCTCTTTGAGACCTCGAAATCCTTCAGAATTCCCGTGAACACACAGGCAACTCCTCCTAAAGGCGCAATCTCCGTGGCCAGCCTCAAGGTCATCAACTATGACGCAGTGTGGGCAGGAGAGAACAGAAATCGACTCATCCAGCAATTCAACGAAGTGGTGGCTGCGGCACGTAATTTGAAGTGACGCGGCAAGGCACACGACGCTCTGTGTTTCGCGTTCAGTAGGTAAGTTCGGTCGGTGAAGAGAACATGGCCAGAGCCGCGGACATGGCGTCCGCGCTCTGGCTGATCTTCGTGCTTTTGCTTGCGAGCGCACCCAATATGTAAGATATGCCGATGCAAGATATGCCGAGAGCATATGCGCCTCACACGAACATTGCAAAGGAACTTGGTACATTCATGAAAGAAAACACTCGTCTTTCAGTAGCACACCTTGTGCGCGACCCTGTGTTGCTCTTCCTGGTACTGCTGGTATTCACGGGGCTGATTCTTTTTATTCTTTTTCCGTTATATAAGATATTTGCATACAGCATAACGACGGATGAAGGGAGACTGAGTTTTCGAGCAGCCTGGGACGTCCTCCGCTCAAAATCCTATCTCCAGCCTCTAAAAAACTCCATGATGTTGGGGCTGACGACGGGTGTGCTCGCAACGATCATCGGCTATGTGTTCGCCTATGCGCTGACGCGGGTCGACATGCCGCTCAAGGGCTTCTTCAAGGCTATCGCGACGATTCCTATCATCTCGCCGCCCTTCATCCTGTCCTTGTCGATGATCTTTCTTTTCGGGCGCAATGGGCTCATCACCAACAAGCTCTTGGGTCTCGAAGACTCGAACGTCTACGGTATGCACAGCCTCGTGGTCGTCCAGACCATTTCATTCTTTCCTATTGCGTACCTCACGTTGACAGGGACACTCGCAAAGCTCAACCCCGCCGTGGAGGACGCCGCCCTCAATCTGGGAGCGTCGAGGTGGCGGATTTTCCGCACGGTCACGCTGCCGCTCTCGGTGCCGGGCATCTTGAGCTCGCTCCTCCTCGTATTCATCCAGTCGCTGGAGGACTTCAGCAATCCGGCCGTCATCTCGGGCAGTTTTTCGACCCTAGCGGTCGAGGCGTACCGGACGATCACCGGTATGTACGATATGCGGGGCGGTTCGTTGATGGCCCTTCTGTTGCTTGTGCCGACCGTCATCGCGTTTGTGCTGCAGAAATACTGGCTTTCGGGCAAGTCCTTCGTCACGGTGACGGGCAAGCCCACCACGTCGCGCCAGCAGACTCGGGACCCGAAGCTGGTGTGGCTGCTCTTCGCGTTCTGCATGCTGGTGGCGCTCACGATCATCCTCTTTTACGGGACGGTGCTCGTCGGCGCCTTCGTGAAGATATGGGGCATCAATTTCAGCTTCACCTGGGCCCATTTCAAATACGTGATGACCCTCGGGTGGACACCTCTGCGCAATTCGGTCATCCTGGCCCTGGCCTCGACGCCGATCGCCGGGCTTCTGGGGATGATCATCGCTTTTCTGGTGGTACGCAAGGAATTCCCCGGCAAGAGGGCGATGGAGTTTGTCTCCATGCTGACCTTCGCAGTGCCGGGCACGGTGGTCGGCATCGGGTACATCCTCGCGTTTAACGACAAGCCTTTCATGTGGACAGGTTCGGCATTCCTTCTGATCATGGCATTCGCGTTTCGGAATATGCCTGTGGGCATCGAGTCGGCGACGTCGACGCTCCTTCAGATCGACAGGTCGATCGAGGAGGCATCGACGATTCTCGGCGCGACGGGAGCGGTCACGTTCCGGCGCATAAGTCTGCCGATGCTCAAGCAAGCCTTCTTTTCGGGCCTTGTGTATTCGTTTGTGCGGGCGATGACTGCCGTGAGCGCAGTGATTTTTCTCATTTCGCCGCGCTGGAATCTGGCGACGATCAGTATTTTCTCACTTTTCGAGTCGAGCAAGTACTCGGACGCGGCAGCCTACATCGTGGTAATGATCGTGATTATCGTCGTGGCGATCGGAGGCTTGAACCTGCTGGTCGGACTCTTGGGCAACAGTGGTACGATAGCGAGCGGAGGCAACAGTGAGCGAGCGTGATTTCAGTGCAAGAAGTTCAAGTGTTTCTTTAGTTCATCTCACAAAAAAATTTCGGAGTCTCGACGGTTCGGGAGAGATAACGGCCGTCAATGATGTCAATCTGGAAATCAAGGCCGGCGAGCTAGTGACGATTCTTGGGCCCTCGGGCTGCGGCAAGACGACTACGCTCCGCATGATCGCAGGATTCGAGTATCCCACATCGGGCTCGATTTTTATCGGTGGACGGGATGTCGCCATGATTCCGCCGAACAAGCGCGGGCTCTCGATGGTGTTTCAGAGCTACGCGCTCTTTCCGCACCTGACGATCTATGAGAATGTGGCGTACGGACTCCGGGTGCAGAGGCTGCCGGCCGCCGAGATCAAGGAACGGACGGAGCGCGCGCTGGAGCTGATGCAGTTGACGCCGATGGCGAAGCGATACCCGAGCCAGGTGTCGGGTGGGCAGCAGCAGCGAATCGCCTTGGCTCGCGCGATCGTGATCGAGCCGAGCGTGCTTCTGTTCGACGAACCGCTCTCGAACCTCGACGCCAAGCTTCGAGAATACATGCGCGACGAGCTCAGAAAGCTGCAGAAGCGACTTGGCATTACAAGCCTCTATGTCACTCACGACCAGAGTGAGGCCATGGCCATCTCCGACCGGGTGGTGATCATGAAAGATGGGCGTATCCGGCAGGTCGGCACGCCGCACGAGATTTACGCTTTCCCACAGTCGAAGTTCGTTGCCGACTTCATAGGCAAGGCTAATTTCATCAGGGTGAATGTGCTGGGCACGGATGGCGAGTCGGCCCGCATCGACCTTGAAAACACACAGTTCACCGTGCCCAAAGCCGGAAAAGCCGGGCTTGCGGCTGGGCCGGCGTTGCTCGTCGTGCGGCCCGAAGCGCTCAGACTCATGCCTCTCACCACAGATCAGGGACACGCCGCGCTGAGAGGACGCGTTGACAGATTCACCTATTTCGGGAATATTGCGCGCTACGAGGTCTCGACAAACAACGCGCCACTTCTGATTGAACGCTATAACCCTGAGGCCTCGTCCATGTTCGAAGAAGGGGCGGAAGTAGGGATCATCATCGATTTCGAATCGGCTAGGCTTCTGCCTGCCGACGAACAGGAAAAAGCATGAGCGATGCACCGCAGTATGATATCGCCTTTCTAGGTCAATACACCAAGGACACCATCATCACCAAAGACGGTTCATATATCGTCGATGGCGGCGCCTATTTCTACGGCGCTGCGGCTGCGGCATCGATGGGGCTCAAGGTCGCCGCGCTGACGAGGCTCGCCCCTGAGGATTTTTCGAGTTTTCGGCTGCTGCTGGAACGTGGCGTACTGGTCAAGGCGATTTCCACACAGAAATCGACCTGCCTTCAGCTGCTCTATCCCTCGGCCAACCCCGACGAGCGCATTCTCTCGGTCACCTCGGTGGCGGAGCCCTTTGAACCCGCCGATGTCGAATCGATCTCCGCGCCCGTATGGTCCATCGGCGCCTCGATCCGCGGAGAAGTGAGCCTTGCAGTGCTCGAGGCGATCAAGGCGAAGGGCGCGCGGGTCGGGCTGGATGCCCAAGGCTTCGTGCGCGTCGTACGCGACGGCCGGCTCGCCTACGACACCGAGTGGCCCGAAAAGGCCGAGGTGCTCAGGATGGTCGATGTATTCAAGGCGGATGTCGTCGAGGCCGAGATGCTTACAGGCACCCGAGACCTGCACCGAGCAGCCCTCATGCTCGCGCGCTATGGCGTCCCCGAATTCGTACTCACGCACGGAGATGGCGTGGTGGTCTATGCGGAGGGCTCCTTTTTCGAGGCGCCATTTAAGCCCAAGAGCCTTGTAGGCAGGAGCGGCCGAGGTGACACCTGTCTGGCCTCCTACCTCGCCGCACGCATCAGCATGGATCCAGAACGAGCGACCTTCTGGGCAGCCGCCCTGACGAGTCTCAAAATGGAGGCGTTGGGGCCGTTTTCCGGCAGGTGCGAAGACGTGGAATCTGCACTGCGCGAGCGCTATGGAAGATAACAAAAGATAAAAGGCGGCAGTTCTTGGAAACGGGACTCCTGCCTTTTTTGACAGTTTTTCTGTCCTCATGCACATCGGCATGAGGACAGCCGCCCACTACTTCGTAAACACCATGTTCTCGTTCGTCACCGTGCCCAGGTATTTGAGGTAGGACACAAATACTTCGGCATCCGTGGGGAAGTCGTTCTGATTCTTTCCCACAAGCATGGTATAGCCATCGCCGCCGTTGAATATGAAGTTGAGCGTTGCAATGGTGTACTCTTTCTCAGGATCCACCGGCACGCCGCCGATCATGATATTCGACACACGGTCGCCTGCGGGCTTCGAGACATCGAGGGTATAGGTTAGGTTTGCAAAATGCGGGAAGCGGCCGTCTGGCGCCGGGAGCTTACCCACGCCGTTCTCGACGATCGCATCGATCTCTTTGCCCAATATCTTTCCGGTCTGGATATAGTTGCCGAAGGGCTGCACGTTATAGATCTGCTTCATGGTGATATCGCCGGCAGGAATCGAGTCGCGGATGCCGCCGCCGTTCATCAGCGCGAAGTCGGCGCCCGTGGCATAGAGCATGGCGTTCGCGATGAGCGTGCCGAGGTTGCTCTGCTGGGTACGGACAATCTCGCGTGTACCTTCGAGCTTGACGGCAGTCTTGCCGACAACCTGCGAAAGCACGGCGTCCTGTTCCTTGACGAGGTCATTCATGATCGCCGCGATACGGGGATCTCCCTTCAGATCGGGAGAATTCTTGGGGGTAATGGTGCGAGCGGTCTTAGAAATTATCGTGCGGTCAGGGCCTACGACGACATCGATTACGCCGAGCCCCGATCCATAGGCGCCGGTGCTCGCGATGAGAGTATTCGTCGTATTCTTTTTCATCACTTCTTCGAGCGTGCTGTGGCTATGTCCGTCGATGATGACATCGATCTGCGGCACGAACTTCGCCAAAGTAATCGAGGTAGGATCGCTCGAATCGTCGATGCCGAGGTGCGAAAGACATACAAGCACGTCGTATTGGCCGGCGAGCTCGGCGACGACGAGCTTCGCCTCGACGATAGGATCGCCGAAGGTCACCCCTGTAAGTCCCTTCGGGTCGGCCTTGTATGCGGTCTCCGGAGTCGCAAGCCCAAAGAAGGCAACGCGTACGCCCTGAATGGTGCGGATATCATACGATGGAAATACCCTCTGCCCATCTTTGTACACATTGGCCGCCAGCACTTTGAAGTTCATCATCTTGGAAAGCTCGAGCAACCGATCGAAGCCGTAGTTGAAGTCGTGGTTGCCGGTGGTCATGTAGTCAAACCCGAGTTCATTCATGAGCTTGACTTCAGTCTCTCCCCGGTCGATATTCACCACAGGCAGGCCATGGAGTGTGTCGCCGACATCGATGAGGAGCGTGTTCGGATTCTTCGCCTCGAGTTCCTGCACCGCCGTGTAGATCCGCGGATAGCCGATGATATCCTTGCTCTCGACGATCCGCCCGTGCGTATCGTTCGTGTGCGCAAAGGTGAGCGTGACGTTGCCCGGCAGGTTCTCTTGCGCCGCAAGGGTGCCAGAGAACGCCAATGTGAAAATCGCCGCCACCAGAACGGCAAATTTCCCAATTCTCTTTAACATCACAAACCTCCTTATCTCATTGAGGATTTTTTACAGCAAGAATAGTATATCCTCCTCTGGAACCGCACACAAGCAAAAAAGAGATCATTATTCGGTTTAATCTCGATAAAGAGTCAGCAATTCAGCCTTGCGGCATCCTTGCATGCCCGAAGCGGCATAACGCCCTAAATGTCAGGGAAAGGGTTAGAGAGATCTCAAGCCGATCTCAAGCCCAGAATGCCTACGCTTATCTATGGAATAAAACCCTGCTATAGTAGGCACATGACACAGCAACCACAAAAGACTTCAAAACGACTCTCTAGGCGCACGGTGCTGTTCTCGGCGCTCGGCGCGCTTGTGCTCTCCATCCTTGCGAACGGGTATTTCTACAGCCTCGAAGGGGCACGGGGGCTATACGTGTGGCACCCTGTCGTAGCGCTGAAGATACTGCTCTTCATGGAGCTCGGGCCGATTTCGCTTGCCATCCTCGCGCTGCCGCTCGAGAAACTCGCCCAAAAGTGGATCATGCGAGTGCTGCGCTGGATATCGTGTGTCGGTTCAATCTTGGTCAGCCTGGTCTCAATCGGCATGCTCGCGTTTTTGATTATGGTGCCGCGTCTGGGTTCGATGGACCCCGTGCGCCTCAATCTCGTCGATCCATCGCAGGGGATCGTCACACAGAGCATGCAGTCTGAGGCCGCCTTCAGCGCGGGGGGCGACAGCACGACAGGTACTGCGAGTGATGTCACCATGGGAGCCACTGGATCAGGCACTGCGCAGCCATCGGGAACCGCGCCCGCAGCGCTCACGACGCAGACAGCACCAAGCGCCGCACCCCTCTCTCCCCTCGACCGACCACTCCTCCGTCTTGCCTTCTCTTCCGATCCGCATTGGGGAGCCGATACTGCAAACGCCGGCACCCGCGCCGATGTTCTGAAAGGTATCGAGGCTTCTCGGCCCGACGCGTTCTTTATGCTCGGCGATACGGTCGAGACGGGCAACAGCGCAATCCAGTGGAACCTTGCGCTCTTGGATCTCGAGGCCTTTGTGTCGGATGTTCCATTGCGGCCTCTTTTGGGCAATCACGATGCACTTTTCGGCGGCCAGTACCTCTATAGAAAGGCGTTCTTTCCACAGGGATTCTCGAGCGATTCGGGCTCTCCTTACTACTGGAGCATCGAGGCTGGTCCCGCAACGATTGTAGCGGTGGATCTGCCCTGGGGTACCGAGATGTTCGGCGCACGGCAGAAGTCATGGCTCGAAAAGACCCTTGCCGCCGCCGATCCCCGCAAACCGCTCATCGTCATATCGCACAGCTATTTCTACGCGTCCGGGTACAAGGATCCGACAACGGGCGTACCTTGGTACGATCACTACCAGAACATCCCCGTGCTTGTCCCGCTTTTCGAGAAGTATGGAGTCGATCTTGTGATTTCAGGACACAATCACTATCAAGAATTGCTTTCCCACAACGGAGTGAATTACGCGATTATCGGTTCGATGGGTGGAATTCCCGATCCCGAACCGAGTTACCGCTCACCTTGGTCGATGTGGATCAATGTGGGCGGCTACGGGTGGCTCGATGTCGATGTCCTCCCCGGCCGCCTTTTACTCACGTTCAAGAGCGAAACGGGCGAGACTCGCCAGAACGCGACGATTGTCTACTAAGTATTCGTGGGCTTCGCTTCCCCGCCTTCTTTTCTCGACAAGGTAGGGCTCCACTTGGATTGGCATCATGCGGCTCGACTCTATTTGCCTCGGCACTACATGGTTTGACACCACATGCCTCGGCATCACGCGGCTCGACTCCATGATGCTCGGCGCAACGCGGCTCGGCGCTGCATTCGACGAGTGCGCACGTCCGGCGGTCTTGTTCAGTCTCGGAAGGAAACTCAGAACCCGAGCTCTTCTCCGACAATGATCACGGTAAAGTCGCTGAGCGATGGTTTACGCCTGAGTATGTGATAAATTCTGCAAATCCTCGTGGGGAACGCGCAGTCGGCGCAATATCCCGAGCTCACGCAGGGGTTCGGTTTCTGAAGCCTGATGTTGTTGAGGGGCGCTGCATAGGCCTTCATCCGTTCGTAGGCCTCGTCGAGGTTTCTGACGACCTTGTTGATGCCCGCAACCACCACGTTCTTCTTAGGGCCGAAGCTGAGCGCCGCGACACGGTTGCCGTTGCCGTCGACATTGAAGAGGTACCCTTCCATCGTGACTGCATTCGCGCTGGATATAAAGACGTCGCAGGTAAGCTGGCCGCGCAGAATTTCCATTTTTTCGTCGGGTTCGAGGCCGGGCTTATTGTGATCAAGGACGATTGCACCTTTTGAAGCAGCTCGTTCCTGGATGTTCATGGACTTTATGGTGGCTGAACCCCCGAAACCGACTTTGGCGCTGGGGTACACGAACCCGAGCACCTTGTCGACGGCAAGTTCGGCGGAGGGCACGTACAATGCATCGAAACCATTCTTCTTCAGAGCGGCGACGACTTTCTGACCTCGCACCTCATAGAGCTTTGCATGAAATTCTTCCATCATTTCGCCTCCTAGGACAGCATGTACGGATTATCTGGACGCTCTATTATGTACGCGACGACACGTCCATACAAGTTATCGTACACTCTTTCCTCGCTGTCCGCAGGAGGCATCTTCAGCATGTCAGCGTCCTTCGATCATCGCGGCGACATCCTCGTCCGCGGACGCGATGCCCTTTATACCGAAATTCTCGACAAGGAGCGAGACCACGCGCGGCGATAAAAAGCCCGGCAGTGTCGGACCGAGCCGGATATTCCTGAAGCCGAGATAGAGAAGCGCCAACAGCACGAGCACCGCCTTCTGCTCATACCAGGCGATGTCGAAGGAAATCGGCAGCTTATTCACGTCGTCGAGTCCGAAGATCTCCTTGAGTTTGAGCGCCACGAGCGCGAGTGAGTAGGAGTCGTTGCACTGTCCGGCGTCGAGCACGCGCGGAATGCCGCCGATGTCGCCGAGGTTCAGCTTGTTGTAGCGGTACTTGGCACAGCCTGCGGTGAGGATGACGGTGTTGTCGGGGAGCTTCTCGGCGACCTCGGTGTAGTAGGAGCGCTTGGGCTGACGGCCGTCGCAGCCGGCCATGACCACGAATCGCGCGATGGCACCGCTCTTGACCGCGTTCACCACTGCGTCGGCGAGGGCAAAAACCTGATCGTGCGCAAAGCCGCCGATGATTTCCCCATCCTCGAGCGCCTCCGGCGGGGGACAGGTCTTCGCCATTTCGATGATTTTCGAAAAATCCTTCATCTTGCCGGGCTGACGATCAGGAATATGCGTACACCCCTCGAAGCCCACGACACCTGTCGTGAAGACACGGTGCTTATAGCTCTCCTTAGGAGGCACAAGGCAGTTGGTGGTGAAGAGCGCAGGGCCGTGGAACTTTTCGATTTCAGTGTCCTGTTTCCACCAGGCATTGCCGTAGTTGCCGTACAGGTTGTCGTACTTTTCGAAGAAAGGATAATAGTGAGCCGGCAGCATCTCACCGTGCGTGTACACGTCGATACCGGTACCCTTGGTTTGTTCGAGCAGGTCGTGAAGGTCGCGCAGGTCGTGGCCCGAAATGAGAATACCGGGGCGGTCGCGTACACCCGTGCGTACCTTTGTGATGCGCGGGCTGCCATAGGTGCCCGTATTGGCTTTGTCGAGCAGGGCCATCGCATCGACGCCGACCTTACCAGTATCCAACACGAGCCGAATCAGCGCATCCTTGTCGATGCTGTCGTCCGCAAGCTTCGCCAGCGTACTGAACATGAACTCGAATACAGGCCGCGAGGAGATCCCTAACACGTACGCGTGCTCGACGTAGGCCGCCATTCCCTTGAGCCCATAGAGCACAAGGGCCTTGAGCGAGCGAATGTCCTCGTTGGCGATTTCGGTGAGCGCGCCCTTTCCCTGTGTGGCGGCCGCGCGGATCGCATCGACGTCGTCGGCGTTCCATGTCGCAGCGTCAGGCGGCTCAAAACCGATTGTACCACCCGCTGCAAGATAGGCCTGCCGCAGTGCTTCTCGAATCTTCAAGCCTTCGACGATCCAGCGCTCGAAATCGGACGAAGAGAAGTTCGCGTTCGTAATGGTCGCGAAGAGCATCTTCGTGACGAATACGGCGTCGTCCTCGGAATAGACGCCGAGGGGCAGGGCTTTGTCCGCCCAAAATCCGATGCCCTTGCAGACATGGAGCACAAGGTCCTGAAGATGGGCGGTCTCCGCGGTCTTCCCGCAGACGCCCTTCGCAACATTGCATGCCGTGTTTCTCAACGTTTCTTGACACTGATTGCAGAACATTATAGTCCTCCCTCAGAGCACGACGGTCGTATACCGCCGTCGGCGTATCAAAAACTCCGCGCAACGGCGGATATGGTCGTGGTCGAGAGGACGTTCCGAAACTGCGTCTCGGCCTCCTCATAGAATGAACGCAAGGCACATGTCTTCGTCCGGCAAACCGCACGGGCAAAAAGGCATTCGCGGTGAGAGATATCGCCCTCGAGTCCGACAACAACGTCGAGGCACGAAATGGCGTCAGCCGGTCTCGCGAGCGCGTACCCACCACCGAGCCCCCGGCTCGGGGTGAGAAAACCCTGGGCCGCGAGCTTCTGCATGATCTTGGCGAGATAGGTCGGCGATACTCCAAGGCGCTCGGCGACTTCTCGCGCCGAGATGCTTCCGCCCTTGGCTTCGGCAAGGGCAAGCGCATGAATACCGGCATTCGCCGTATCCGAGACAGAGATGATCCGATCCATGATCAGCTCCCGCTATAATAGGATATCTATGTCTTATTATAGTGCATTCATAAAAAAATTCAAGTAGAACCAGGGGTAAAATATCGAAGTGGGAGCACACGATGCGTTTCACTCAGTTTGGCAATTGGCGGCAGAGAACAAAGATTTTGGATCGTAAGGGTAATCGCGCTGTGGCTTTCTTCGACCCTTCCTTCGAGTATGAAGGCACCGCCCTCAAGAAGGGCAGAACGGAACTTCGCATATACCTTAGGAAAGAGCACTGTCTCAAAAATGGCAGTTTCGTCCTCGAACGTGAGAAATTCCATCGGCTCCTCATGGGTGGTAAGCACCTCTTTGGCAGTGATGAGCCACCCGACGAGGCGTACAGTCGCACCAACGCGTGATGGAAGCGAGGAGGCTTTGATTCTCGGCATAGTAAGTGCACCGGGTACGAGACTTAGGGGATGACAGGTAAGCGTGGTCGAGAGCCAGCGCATCTGGGAAATCGCATTGCGCCGGGCTTGCAGCGCCGAGCTTCTCTGTGAGTCGGCGATACTGCCTGCGATTCTCGAGATTGTCGTGTCTGTCTCTCTAGTAAAAAGGTCTGCCCCCGCTCTCCTGATTTGATCGCTGTTTGCGAGAAAAAGGCGCATGAGTAGAGCCGAACGCGAAAGCCCGCACGAAATACTGTCCAAAGCCCCCGATCCGACAAGCGCCTCGGCCTCTTCCCTGGTATAAGGAACGCGAGCAATGAAATCTTCAACAGAAAGAAATGGGCGGGGTTTGGAGCTCGATACCGCCCCGTCGTGCGTAGTGCTGTCGTGCGTAGTGCCGTCGCGCGCAGTAATGATGGCATTGGACGTCGATTCCCCTAACCCCGCAATCATTCCCAATCCCCAGCGGATCTCCTTGCCGCGCCCCTTACAGCGGACTGCGCTGACATTCACATCAGGAGGAAGAAGCGTAAGCCCCATACGACGGGCTTCGCTCGCGTAGGCCAGGGTCGAATAAAACCCCCCGCGATTCGAAATCACCGCCGCCATAAACTCGGCAGGATAATGAGCTCGAAGCCAGGCCGACTGAAACGAGAGCATTGCGTAGCTCGCTGAGTGCGCCTTGACAAAAGAATAGCCGGAAAAGGACAGAATCATGTCCCAGACGGCCTCGATCACCTCGAACGCCACACCCCGCTCCGCCGCGCCGTCGAAGAAGCGCTGTTTCCACATCTCGAGACGATGGCCGCGGTCTTTTTTTGTAAGAATTTTCCGGATTGCGTCGGCATCGGAGGAAGAAAAACCCGCAAGCGCAGTCGCGGCCTTGGAAACATCCTCCTGGTAGCACATAATCCCATATGTTTCCGCAAAAAGCTCTCCAAGAGCAGGATGCAGAGGCTTCCACGGCTTGCCCTTCAGCCGTTCGATGTACTCTTCGATATAGCGATTTGCAGCCGGACGGATAATCGACGAGTGAATCACGAGATGAGCAAAATCTCCAAGGCCAGTCTTCTTCTGCAACAGCCGCATGGCGGGGCTCTCGACGTAAAAAACGCCCATAGTTTCGCCACGGGCGATCATCTTCACGGTTTCGGGATCGTCCTCAGGTCTCCATGCGCTCTGATCGAAGAGAATGCCATTTTCCTCCAAATTTATGAGGGCATCGCGCACCACAGCAAGAGAGCGATTACCCAAAAGATCGATCTTGACAAGCCCAGCGTCTTCAATCCCGTCCTTATCCCACGCGGTGACGAGTATGCCCGAGCCCGTACGCTCGACAGGGACATGGTCAGCAATCTCGTCAGGCACAATAATGATGCCGCCGGAATGCGTGCCGAGATTGCGCGGCAGCCCGGTTATGGCCCGCGCGAGCTCGAATATTTCCTTCCAAGCGGGATCCGCGCGCGCGAGGCTCCCCTCGCGGTCGAATTCGATTCGGTTTTCAATGGCGCTCGTCTCCTCGTCGGGCATGCCGAAAGCGCGGGCAGTGTCGCGAAGTGCGCCCCTCAATCGGAAACAGTTGTGGTTGGCGACACGCGCGCAATGCTCCCTGCCGAACATTGTGATAGCTTGCGCAAGGATGTCGTCGCGCTCATCCCAGGCGAAGTCTACATCGATATCGGGAGGGTCCTTTCGCCCCGGATTGAGAAATCGGTCAAAGTAAAGATTATGAGCAATCGGATCGACATCGGTGATACCGAGGGCATACGACACGATACTCGCGGCGGCACTGCCGCGCCCGCAGATTTTTCTTGCTCTCCGGATGATGTCGTAGACAACGAGAAAATAGTCGCAGAACCCCTTCTTTTCGATGATGTCGAGTTCGTATTCTAGTCGAGCCCACACTTCAGGCGTCTCAACGCTATAGCGCCGGCGGATGCCTTCTTCGGCGAGCCTCCGTAGCGCTCGAGGCGCCGGCTCCCCTCCCCTCCATTGTGGAAATACAAAACCCGTATATGGTTCCGAGAGCGCATTCTCGGCAATGTGCCGATTCGCTGCCGCCGCATCGGGGAATTCTCGCTCCCAGCGCTCCAGCCGCTCATGGCTCTGGAGAGAGTCGAGCAGCCGGGAATCGCGGAGCGGTGCGGCAACAGAGGTGTACACATGCGAAAAAATCGCGGTTCCCGGGGACAGCGCACAGTCCGGCACTTCGCGTACGGTGCAATTCGCGCCTATCGCAATAAGAAGACGCTGGACTTCGCGCTCTTTTGCTTCAAGAAAACTAATCTCAGGACTCAACACAGGAGGGTGGCCTAATCGAAGGACTTCTCCCCAGCGATTTTCGTATGCGGTCGACAAAAGCGTGAACACCCACGGCGAAGGAGGCGCTTTCCGTAAAAAATCTGCACTGTCCGAAAGAAGAAAGATTCCTGGGTCAGCCATACTTGCGAGATTCAGAAGCTCCCGCATGAGCATAGCGTCGACTTCCGAGCCTGCCGCGGACTCGGCGCCGACTCTGGATTCAGCGCGCTTAGACTCCGCGCCAGCGAGGCTCATCCCCGTCGCGCGCACGCCATCAAAAGCGCCCATCCACGAGATGAAAGGATGTGCCACCGCCGAGAGTTTCGCATCGTTGAGAAGCCCTGCTCGCTCGCTTAAAAGCCGCGACAGGCGCGAAAACCCCGTTCCGTCGCGCACAATCACGACAACCCTACCCCAGCCCGCCGCCAGCTCGGCCCCCACAATCGGCCTTACTCCAAGCTCTCGGCACTCCCTGAGAAATACCGGCAGACCATACAGTCCATTCCGATCAGTCAAGGCGAGTGCGTGTATCCCTGCCTCTGCCGCGCGTTCTACCAGCCTCCGCGGGGTCGGCACACCCCACAGCAGAGAATATGCCGAATGTACCACAAGCGGCGTCAACACGACACACCTCCGAACATATGACTCGCCGCAGGTACGAGGGCCGACATCCCATACTTTCTATGCACGCGGTCCACAGCATCCTGAATCTTGAGGTGCATGAGGGCGCGGCGTGCCTGGATTGTCGCATTCCTTGCACAAACCCCGGCAACACCGCAGATCCCTTCGTCCGGCTCCGGATCGAACAAATCGAGCTCAGGCCCGGCTGGTTCGAATTTTTCCAGTTCAATCTGAATTTCACGAACTCTCACGCGGCGTGTCCACGCCTCGCGAAATGCCCTTTCGGCCGCTCTTCCGAGCTGAATATCAGCGGCAAAACCCGCCCCTCGCGCCGCTCGCACCGTCCTTGCGGCAGTCTCGCCGTCAGTGTAAACGATTCTTACCCTCAGAGATCGCGCAACAAGCCCCGTATTCCTCATGCGGAAACCAAGCTCGGCAGCCAGAGCCTTTGCACGCCAGGAAAGAAGTTCGGGATCCGCCGAATCCGGTTCCAGCGTACATTCACCCGAGAGCATCCGCCGAGAAGGGGGCTCCATATTTACTGGAGAATCGTCGACACAGCGGGCGCGCAAAACAAGCTCGGGCCCTTTAGGACTGATCGCTTGTGCCTCGTCCACCGAGAGCGAAGCTAACGTACCGATCTCTCTTATCTCCAAGGCAATAAGGCGTGGCAAGAGTTTGACACCCACTCCCGGCAACAGCTCCACGGGCTGACGCGCGACAAGTTCTCTCTCGTCATTGACCGAAAGCGGAGCAAATCCGAAGGGTCGAAACACACGGCTCGCGACCTTTGCGGCCGTCTTGGTCGAGGCAAGCGCGATGGTGGGCACGATACCTGTTCTGTCGCTGATATCGCGCAACAGCCGCCGCGCCGCATCTTCCGGCGCGCCAAAGAGGCGCCGCGTCCCCTGCACATCCAAAAAGAGATGCCCTCTGCCCGCTTCTTCCACAAGTGGTGTAAAACGCAGCGCCGATTCAGCAAGCACCGTGTCGAGCTTTTCGTAAAGCAGGCGGCGCGGCGGCAGCATCGCGAGGTCCCGCGATCTGTAGCGGGCGGCCTCGGCCAGCATTCCCCTGCGGATTCCCTGACGGTACGCCTCCGTAGAAAGATCGAGCACAACCGCCCTCGAAACATCGGGCCGAGCGACAACAAAGGGCCGACCCCTAAGGCTGTGATCCAAACTCTCCTCGACCGCCGCCATGAGACCGATCACGTTGATATGGATAATAGTTCCGGTGTTCACGGCGACACCCTCCTTGTATGAGTCGATACTTTTCCGGTACAGACCGCTGACCGGCGCACACCATCCTCATTCTCCCGGTCGACCGCCGAAAGAGGCATATCATCCCAGCGAATAGAGCTGACCTTTCCACGACGCTCAGTTTCTTCGAGCTCTTCGAGCCGCCCGGCAAGCGCAGCCAGCAAAGCGGCACTCTCACCCGCCCAGCGGCCATTCGCGAACACAATTCCCACGGACTTTGCCTCACGGGTCCAAACCATGATCCGCGGCACCAACTCAGCCAGTTCGCGTTCTGTATAGCGATACTCAAAGGCATACCCACCCTGCGGCTCTGACCAGGCACTATCGCTCACTTTGTTGCTCTTCCTGCCAAGGAGCTTGATATACACTCTATCGGCTGTAAGAACCTCGATCACCGGCGGCATGTGTTCGCCTCGCGGGACTTCCCTATGGGATTGTTCTCCACAGGGAGAATCCCATGGAAAAGAATCCCCTTGCGGCGCATCGTACAGACAGAGCGCAACATTTCTTTGTTTCAGCCCGTCGATAAGACGCGATGTATACCAGCTCGACGACCAAAAGCCTGCTACAAGAGGAAGCCCCTCGAGTTCGCCCAAAACTCTGTCGAGCCAAAGGCGATGTGCCACATTGTATTCAAAAGAAAAAGGAAATACGGCGAGTACAAAAGCGATCTGCCCTGATTGTACCCCTGGCTCAAGAGAAGCACGCACGCTATGAAGGGACGCGCGAACAGCACGAAGCGACGCACCACGCGAGGTATCGTTCGCGCCGGAATTCCACACGGAGCCACTGTCTGCCCTCGATCGGCGCGATCTGAATGAGGCGGCCGAAATGTCGCCCATTTCCCGTGCCGTAATCAGCTCCGATGTTTCCGCGAGCCGTTCCGGTCTTCCGGTCCAACGTGGAAGGCGCACGG
>Ga0067045_1003258_pt1 | contig 24972 bp, 22 predicted proteins | sample TerdegcTABiofilm_FD_59184 | JGI IMG/M metagenome (GOLD analysis project Ga0067045, IMG submission 59184) | Combined Assembly of (Gp0054472, Gp0054536) Wastewater bioreactor microbial communities from Singapore -Terephthalate degrading... | reverse complement strand
TCGAGGAAGTCCAAAAAAAACAAAAAGCTACCCAGGGGCAAGCCTCCGCAGGTTAGCCTAACAGTAATTACCAAATAGGTGCAACCAAGGTCTTGGCAGAGGGCCGGATGTTATAATATAACGCAACACGTTGTTGTAGTTTGCTATAACGAACAGTTTTTCGAATGTTGCAGACGACGACCGTCAAGGCTGACTCTTTGGGGACTTGTGTTGTCGTTACGACAACACAAGATGTTGTCATAATGTCAATAACTAATTATTATATTAAGAAAGGATGGATCTAAATGGAAAACGAAAAATTTCAAGAGCTGGTTTTACAGCGGTTTGCGGAAACAGAAAAATTTCAAGAGATGTTCTTACAACAACTGTCTGAATTAAAAACAGACTTCAGTGGACTTAAAACAGAATTTACCCAATTTAAAACNGAGTTTAACGAACTTAAAACCGAGTTTAACGAANTTAAAACCGANTTTAACGAACTTAAAACNGAGTTTAACGAACTTAAAACTGAGTTTAGGGAATTTAAAGAACAAACCAGCTGCCGCCTTGACAANATCGAAGACACTCTCAAAGATCACACTACCGTTTTAAACAGTATAGCTGCTGCAGTGGTCACTATTGCCAGACGCCAGATGGAGCAAGAAAACGATATAAGGGAGATGCGGCGGGCAAAATAAAATGATTATTTAAAGCCACCTTAATAAAACCCCATTAATTTAAAATATTCTCTTGTTGCTCATTAATGTTCACTATAGCTCTTAGTAATTCCATTTTATGCAATAATTTTGCATAAAATCATTTAATCCTGCATAATACTAAGAATTATAATGTATTACCAATATAAAATAATCACGTCGAGAGTATCGCCAAAATTCATCCACCAAAATTAATTTCCAGTTAAAAGACGAGTGGCGAACCACCGAACACTTTTAAAGCCGAAAAAATCCAGTAATATCAATGCTTAAACACAGTGGCGAACTAAAAAACAGTTCGCCACTGTTCGGTTCGCCACTCCTTTGCCTATAAATTGCCATTTACCACCCAGCCGGCCGCCGTTTTTAGCCCCAAAAATTAACCCCGTTAGCACCCACTAACGCCCGTCACTACTGGCCTCCAGCCCTCTCACTAACACAACTAACACGACTCCGTTACTAACTGCTAACATTTTATAATTTTGAGCAGGATTACCGCGCCGGCCGCCGAATTTTTAAGAAATCTTTCTCACACCATTTTTAATTTCCAGTTCCGCCAACCCTCAAAAACCCAGTCAAATCGCCATTTCCCCGCGTATCCCACAATTTCCCACCACCCCCGATCTTTCTAAAATAATTTGAGAAACAACACCGGTAAAAAAGAATAGGGCGGGCAGCTTTTGCCCACCCGTACATCCCATGTTATTTTTCAGCACCAGCTCAACAAACATCGCAACCAGCTGCGGATCAAACTTGCACCCTGAAAACTTTTGCAGTCCGGCTACCGCCTGTTCCGGTGGAACAGACCGCTGGCACAGCCGGTCGCTGGTCATGGTACCGTATACACAGGAACTTGTTTTAAAATTTAAACCTGGCCACAGCGTTCTGCAGGCGGCCGGCAATTTCGGCCAGTTGCTGGGTAGCGCTGGCCACCTGCTGGATGGTGGTGGAGATCACTTGCTCGTTGCTGGCGGAGAGCTGCTATGTCCCCTCGCTGGCCTGCCTGGCGCCCTGGATGATATCGTTTACTAACTCAATGTTTCCGTCAACGGCACTCATAACGTCCTACAGGGCCTCGCCGGCTTCGGAGGCCAATTCTACGCCTTCTTTAACTTCCGCTGCTCCTTGCTCCACAGCCCTGACGGCCGTTTCCACACCGCTCTGGATCTGTCCAATCAGCTGGCCGATCTCTTTGGCGGCGGCAGCCGACTGCTCGGCCAGCTTTCTCACCTCTTCGGCCACTATAGCAGAGCCGCGGCCCTGCTCGCCGGCGCGCGCCGCTTCAATGGCGGCGTTTAAAGCTAGAAGGTTGGTCTGCTCAGCAATGCCGGTGATCACGTTGGTAATGTTGCCGATGCGAGCGGAAAGCTCGCCCAGGTTCTGGACGGATGCACTCATGTGCCCGGCAGAAATGGCTATGGAGTTGATTTTTTCAATGGTTTTCTTCACGGTTGCACTGCCGCTCTCGGCCACCGCCACCACCTTTTTTGATTCTTCGGTGGTGCGGCTGGCGTTCTCTAAACTCTTTTCGGCCATGGAGGCCACCTCGCTGGTGGTGCTGGCCACCTCTTCCACGGTGGCGCTCACCTCCTCGGCAGACACCGCCAGTTCCTCGCTATGGGCGGCCAGCGTTTGGGCCGTGGTGGCTATATCCGTGATAAGCGCTTTGAGCTGGCCTGCCATATCGTTTAGGGAGCGGGCCAAGTCGCCCACCTCGTCTCCCGACCTGATGTCAACGGCACCGGTAGAGTCGCCGGTGGCCAGCCGCTCGGCGCCGCCTACCATGGCAAGCAGCGGTTTTCTGATCGACTGGGTGATGAAGAAGGCCACGACCACGCCCACCAGGATAGCTAGCAGGGTGAGAATGATAGATGTGTTGACCACACCGGAGGCACTTGCCTCTGATGGTTTGATCCTTTCACTGAGCAGCTTTTGGTTACTTTCCACCAGGCCACAGATGATCCCTGTGAGCTGGTCGGTCATAGGGATAAGACCAGAGGCAATGCGAGTAGTTTCGTCAGCGTAGGGCTTGCGGGCAGCCAGGTCAGTTACGGCAAACTGCCTGGCCACCGCCGGTATGAGTTCGTCATTAAGGCCTCGCCGGTAGGCCTCGGTGACCTCAATGAGCTTCTGCACTTACGGTTTTTTCTCTTCAGCGGCTATTTCGAGGAGCTTTTTCTCCAGCTCTATGGTTTTATTGATATATACAATCGTCTTTAAAATTGTCCTTGCCGTAAGCGATATAACCGCGAACACCCGCAACAGCGTGATAAAAGTAGTTTTCAATATTGTATTCTAATGATAACCGCTCGTTGACAATGTCAATATCATCTTTTAAGTTATTATCGATACTCTTATTAGAAGCAAGCGATACCGCCCCCAGGATGGCCAAGAGGGCGATGACGGCGGCAAAGCCTAAACCTATTTTGGTACCAATATGTAGCTTCTTTTTTTGTCTGTTCCACCTTTCTTTATCTATATTATAGAAAAATAGCTGCGACGCTTCTTGCTTCACTGACCGGATATCCACAGAGCAAAAGAAGAAATAAACCTTTGTTCCTTTACAGGTCCGGTCTGTTCAGGCTTAACTTCCTGCGCAACTCGCGGTGCTTGAAATTAAGATATTTAATCCCGTCAATTTATTGCCAAACGCAATGGAAGGCCACCTGGCAAATCACCCGCTCTCAACAGGAATGGTGAAGCTGCTTCCGGCCGGACAAAATCTGAAACGTGGGCCAAAGATACCTGCCAGCCGGGAGATCACAGGCAGTCCCGTACAATGGTTGGCAGCCAGGAACTGGAGGTTCAGCTCTTTAAGGTAAACAATTGTAGACTCCACCTGCTCAACCGGTGCGGGACCCAGGTGGGTGCCGCCGATAATCCCGTAGACCCGTCTTTCCCCGGTAACCTCCCTGGCATGTTCCACTATGTTGACCAGCCCGGCGTGAGCGCAGCCCAGAACAATTAATATCCCTTCCGGAGTAATAAAGTATAAGCTCATGTCGTCATAAAATGGGTCAGGTATCACCTCCCTGCCTTCTTCCAGGCAAAACAAGGTCCCGTCAGCTTTTTCAAAAATAGTTTTTCTGGGTACCTCACCGCTGATAAATACACCGGGCATAATTTCAAGAGGCTCTCTTACAAAGACAAAGTCCGCCCCCAGGTTTTCCAGTGCTTCTTTTCTGTGAGGGACCCCGATGTATCGGGGCTTTTCAGGCGAACTGTAATGGGAAGCAAATAAGCCGGGATGTGCGTACACCGGCAACCTGCCCCGGTATCGCAGGAAAGCCTGCATTCCCCCTGTATGGTCGTAATGGCCGTGGCTCAAAATTAAAGCTTCCACCGATTTAAGGTCTATTCCCAGAACAGTCGCATTGTTCAGCAGGCTGTCGCGCTCCCCTGTGTCAAAAAGAATTCTCTTTCCATTAATTTCAATTAAAATAGCCAGACCCCACTCACCCACTATACCGTTCGGAACCCCGGCGGTATTTTCGCAAAGCACCGTTAGCTTTAAAAAAGTATTTTTCACTTATAACTCCTTTCCCTATTTTTTTAAGGTAAATTATAACATGAATTAACTCAGTTTTAGCACGCGATTTTTAGCCTGACCGCGTAAAATTTTAGCAGGCACCAGAAGAAGATCAGACCTTAAAAATTATCGGGAACAACCCGCTTTAACTTGACAGCATCTACTTGCCGTGCTTGATTGACAATCCCATTTGGAAATGTTAAAATAACATTGCCTCAGATAGAATATATATGCCCGAGTGGCGGAACTGGCAGACGCACAGGACTTAAAATCCTGCGAAGGGCGACCTTCGTACCGGTTCGATTCCGGTCTCGGGCACCAGTAAAATTAAAAATTCCGGCTGTTGAACAAACGGCCGGAATTTAGCTTTTGGTACCCAAACGGTACCCAAATGTACAAATTGCTATTCTACCAGCCCCGAGACAAATACTTCCGCCTGTCGGCTGAATCAAGCACCCTGGCGCACGATTCCCAGGGCACCTTTTTAATTTGGTGATATTTTATCTCAAAGGGATGCTGCTTTTGTACCGCGTCAATTGTCTGCCTGGCCTTCTCAATTTCACCAAAAGCAATGTGTATCCAGACATCCTCCAAAACATCGGGAAGCTGGCCGAACAGCTTATATATATCTTCCATGCGGCCGGATAGTAATTCGTGTACCCGGTCCTCAACGGAATCTTTATACCGTAAGTTGTAAATATATACGGTGTCTCTAATCTGCCCGATGCGCTGAATGCGCCCTTTCCGCTGTTCCAAACGGGTGGGGTTCCAGGGCAGGTCCAGGTTAATCAAAGTACCCAGCCGCTGGAGGTTCAGGCCCTCACTGGCGGCGTCCGTGCCCAATAGCAGCCTTATTTCCCGCTGGGCCACTTTTTTCTTTAACTCTTCCCTGGAAACCCAGGAAAAGTTACCATCATACATAATGCCGGAACGCTGTCCCCCGGCGTAAACCCCGATTTTCTCCCCGGGCATTTCCCGGGATAAGTTTTCCGCCAACCAATATATAGAATCATAATACTGGGAAAAGACAATACACCCAAGCTCCAGCCAGCCTTTCTCCAATAAACACTCACGCACTACATCGTACTTGGGGTCGCGCACCTGGTTGGCGTTTAAGGCAGCCACAAACCTTTCCAGCACCGAACGTTCTTCCGGGGTGAGGTTTTTCATTTCCGAACTGGTGACGGCCTCGTCTTCCTCATCGTCCTCCGCCACCACGCACTGCCAGTCCCGGAGCATTTTTTCGGCCGTCATTCTGCCTGCGTAGATGGTGCTGCCAACCCGCCGCAACAGCAGCGTTTTCAAAAAGCCGGCGGCTTTTACCCGGTTCCCCAAAAGCTCGCAAAATTCTTCCGCCAACCCGTAAGCATCTCTCAGATAAGCGGGCAAGCGGATGGCATCCTCGTCCTTTTCGCCAAACAATTCAACTTCAACCTTCTTTAGATAAGGTTCGCCCGTTTCGGGATCAATACTCTTTTCCAGGTAATCCCTGGTGCGGCGGATAATGTGGCGGATGAAAGGGTTGTGGTTCTGGGCAAAGGTTTTGGCCACGCGCCTGATCCTGCTGCGGCCAGGTTCACCCATCTTTGCCCACGCCTCAGGGGGAGCAACAAATTCATTGTCCTGCATCCGCAGCAAACGGCGGATGATCTGGAAATCAAGATGCTCGTCTGCCGGCGGGAGCGGGTTCCTGATCCAGCTCCAGAGCTCCACATCATCCTCCGGCAGGTCGCTCTGCCCCATAACCAGACTCAGCGCTTTTGTTGCGTTACGCCAGTTACTCCAGATATTACCCAATACATAATCGTTTTCCCGGGATAGAACGTCCAGTAAATCCCATGCTTCAACCGGATTTATTTGCACCGGGGTCGCAGTGGCAAGCAGCAGGCTTTTGGCGCGGGGGGCAATTTCATATAAAAACCTGAGCAGATTATTGGGTTCGGGTTTTTCATCTTCCTTGCCCGGGCTCAAATTTTTGCGCCGGGCCCGGTGCGCCTCGTCCACAATAACACACTCATAAGTCAATTGCTTTAAATATTCAGCCACCTCGGAGCATCTGGTTATTAAACCCTGGGATACCACGCCGACCCGCCGCGGGCATTTTTTTATGCCCGCCGGCCCGGTTACGGGGTACTCAATGCCGTTTTCATCCACCCACTGGCGGCCGTTCCAAACTGCCGACGGCATGTCAAGTAAATGCTTCATTTCATTTTGCCATTGCCACAGCAAGGTCCTGGGGGCAATTACCAGCACCGGTTTACTGCCATAAAGCGCCATTAACTGAGCAGCCAAAGCTAACTGTACAGTTTTGCCCAAACCGACCATATCGGCTAAAATGAACCTGGCGCCGCCCGCCCGGTGGGCGTCAAAGGCCAGTTTAACAAATTGCTTCTGGTGTTCCCATAAGCCGTATTCCTGCCGGTATACAGGAGTTTCGATAACCGGCGCCGCGGGGTCCGCTTCTTGCTGCCATTCAACAACGGTGGATATAACCTGCCGCCGGGCCAGGCGGCCAATGTCTTCAACTACAAACTCAGCCAGGGGCACCGCAAAGGAGCTGTGCCAGAGGGCGTCGAACTCTTCCTGCACCCAGGCCACGGCCTCGGGGGAATCTTCTTCCCAAATCAGCTCGTAATTCATTTTCCAGGCGTCGGAAGTTTCGTTGGCGCTGCCGATAAATGCAGTCCGGCTGCCATCGGCCAGGGTAATCACACCGGCTTTGCCGTGAATTAAACCAAATTTCTCCCTGGGGACCACCCGGACTTGCAACTTGCCCGAACGTAAAAATTCATACAGCCTGGCAAAGCGCGGGCTCGCGGCCGGGCCCAATTTTTCCGGTTCAGCGGCGCACCACTCCCGGCGCATCGCGTACTGGGCAGCCCTGGCTGTTTCCACATCCCGCAGGTTTAAATCGGAATTGCATACCACCCGCACCGGCCCGGTAACGCTTTCCAGCGCTTCCCCGGCCACCTCCAGCATGGAAGACCTGAAGTAGCCCGCAATGCGGTCATAGGCCCTGGCCCCGCCAAGACGGTTGTTTAAGAAAGACTGATCTAATCTTTCTCTGCGTGAAGAGTACCTGTAGATCAATAGACTCTCCCCTAGATATGGTCGTTTTCCACCGCACCGGCCAGCAAGCGCGCGGCATTGGCGTCCTCTCGCCACTGGGGCATATTTTTGTTTTGCCCCAAACTGGCCAGGTAATTAAGTATCGTAATTATGGTCTTGCGCTGGCTCCAGTAATTTTCCCGCAACTCATTTTTAAGCCAGTTGCGGCTGGTAACGGTCTCACCGGTACGCACCGCCTCCCGCACCGCAAACAGCACATGGCGCACCAGGGATGCGCCGAATCCCGTATCGCCGAGCAGCCGGGCAGCAAATTCCGAGGCGGTTTTGAGCCGGGTCTGGTTGGCCCGCCCGCTGGCTAACAGTGGACGGTATTCCCGGATACCAAACCCCCGGGCCAGTTCCTGGTAGGCGCCGGACCGGTATTCCCCGCGGCTTTCGAGGTCAAGGCCTTTTAAGTAAAACCTTTCTTCCGGGGTCAGGCCCTTCCAGATGAAATTGTCAATGCCCTGGGGTACCAGGTGGTCACAGGCAATTTTTACAGCCTGGATGATAATGTCCTCCACAGGAGACCGTTCTCCCCGCTGGCGTGACCGGGATAATTCCCGTGCCACGTCTATGTCTTCAATATTGCGGTATTTAGTCAAAACCCGCAGGGCTGCGGCATACGCTGCTAACTGGTAATCAGTGTCGCCAAAATTGGGGTCTTCCTTGTCGTCCAGGGCAAGCATTTCATTTAGCTGGTTTTTTACTTCTTCTTCCACCTCGGGGTAAAGCTCGTCAAGAAATGCAGTTTCATCGGAGGTTTGCTTGCGTAATACTAATAAAACGGTACCCTGAACGTAGTTGCCTTCTTTTAATGCTGAATCAGTTTCCGTAGCAATACACCAGGCGGCAGTAACACGCAAACCCGCAGCCCAGAGAATCAAAGCCAAGTCTGCCCACACGCCTGCATCCTGGTGGGTAAACATCACTATTTGCATTCCATTATGTGGCATATGTTCAGCTAGGTTACGATAACAATCCACCATACTTTTGCGAAAAGATTCATCTGTTCCAGTTATAGCGAGTGCCCGTTTGCTATCGTTATACCAATCCGGAAATAATATGGGAATTTGTTTTTCGTACCATGCAAGAAAGAATTCTGAGAGCTCATGATAGTTAATTGCATCAGCATATGGTGGGTCAGTAATCCAAACATCGTATTGAAAATTAACAGCTCTAGCGTCCAAAGGTTTAACAATTGAATTCGCCAATACTTTGGAGGCTTTTTCATGAGATAGGTGAATTTCATAAATTGTTCTATGGCAAAAATTATATAATGTGTTTAGAGCTTGATTGGAAAAAACAGTAGCATGTCCTTCTTTAGATGGATGCGGGTTCCATCGTAAAAGCTTACATCCTATTCCTTTAGTATCTGCAAGCCTCCCTAATTCCAAAAGGTTTTCTACTAATAATAAATTTTTTAAATTTGTATTATAATGCTTTAAAGTTTTTTCCAAGAACAGTCCTAAAAGTAATAGTTGCCTCGGATTAAACAAATGATGCCAATAAGTCCAACCACGAGTACGAATTGGTTCATCAGTTTTATCCCCCGACTCAATGCGGCGGCTTGGAATATACCCCTTTTCCTGCCACTCTTGAAAACGCTCGCCAAGCAGTTCTAAAATGTACCTTTCACGCTGCATGTCATTCTCATCCGGGGCCATATAATGGCGGCGGGTTTGTTCCCTGCCTTCCTCATCTATGTAAGTTTCCACCCAGCGGATGCAGTAAAGGCGTTCCTGGAAAACATCGTCGGGCCGGGGAACGATGTCCTCATTTTCCCACAACCTCAGGCCGTACTGGGTTCCACCGCCGGAACGCCGGTCCCCCCGCAGCATGGTGATAGGAGTAGATTTTTTGCAGTTGGGATTGGGACAGACCAGGTCGGAATTTTTAACAGTCCCGGCTTCTTTGGCCGCCTGCATTTCTTCCCCGGAAACCCCGGATTCGATAATTATTTCAAACCGCCGGTTGGTTTCGTCCGGCACTAATTTAGCAACACATTTTGTCTTTTCGCCAATGACCCAGGACGGCGCCAGGGGCACCTTCCATCCACATTCCGGACAAACTACCTCGTTGCAATATAAATAAGCGTCCGCCCGCCAGCCCAATTCATTGTGCTCAATGCCCCATTCGGTGATCTGGCGGTCCACGGCTGCATATACTTCTTGCTGCGCCCGGCGCACCTCCTCAGCCACCTCCGGCCCCCCGCCGGCAATATTTAAAGCCGCCCAGGTCAGAAGTGCCGCCACAGGGTTAAGGTCTGAACCGTAAGCCTCGCAACCCAGGCGGGCGGCTTCAAAGGGCACACTGCCCCCGCCGCAAAAGGCATCCCCCACCCGGGGAGTGTGGCCGAACTGGCGCTCCCCGAGCTGTTGCACTAATTCCGGCAGGCTTTTGGCGTCCGTGCCCAGGTGGGCATTTATTTCCTTCCAGGCCTGTTCTGACGGCCCGTCTATCTGTTCCGGCCGGTCGCAGTAAGTTAATTTTTCGTCGTAAGTCAGGCGGTTGAATACCAGGCGTTGTAACTTCTGTTTTTCTTCCGCCGGTAGATTAAGTTTTAATTTTGGCTTGTTTTCTGTTGATTCCGGGTCAAACCATTGCTGCCGCTCCGTGGGGGTTAACCTCTGGTAAAGCTCTTTCTGGGTGATGTTTTTACTCTTGCGCTTCCATAAACCATCTTCATCCATAGTAAGGATTTTTAAAAAGATTTCCCTGTCTTTTACCGGGTCACCGGAGGCAGGCATTAACAACCCGATAATAGCGGCCCGCACCAGAATAAGGGGCTTGCGCCCCCACCATTTACCTAAGCCTGTAAGGGTCTGACTGTAATTGGCCTTACGTTCTTTGTAACTCTCCTTGGACACCTTAGAAACGGGAAACTGCACCTCAATAAATGATTTGGTCATTACCTAAATAGCCTCTCTCCGCTTGAAAATGCCCATCTTCAACTTAAGCCTACCCGCTCCTCCATTACCAGGAACAATTCCTGCCGCGATTCTATTTCATAACCGTCGGCTACCGGGTTTTCCGTCAAAGCATAGCGAACCGCTTTGCGCCAGCCCTTATTGCGCCCGGCTATGGCGTGGCCGGTGGCGGCATTGGTCATGGTGAACAACCACCAGCGCTCTTCCGGGGCCAGTCCCAACCAGTTTTTTATCGCCACCGGGATCAGGGCGGGGTCCGCGTCCTCTATGGCCCAGGCCAGCAGCACCAGTTCCTTGCCCAGCAGACGGGATACGGGCACCTGCCCGATTTTCCACCGGCCGGCGGCCAGCCCGTTCTTTTTCAGCCGCTTGTTAAACTCTATTTGGACCGGCCCGGCAATTTCCCTCCACTTGCTGTAAGGCAGGATAACGCGCATTTTGTCGTCTTCACTGCCCAAGGAAAAACTCAGCTTGCGTCTCTCGATGCTTTCGTCCCAGAAAAAGTGCTCCGATATATAAATATAGTCGGTTTTAGCCGAATGAATAGTAACTAAAAAATGATGGCCGGACTCCTCCGGGATAAAACCAAACCCCTGTGACTTTCTCGTTTTACTCATGGCTGCTCTACCTCTCCGGGTTGAATTTCGGTTTTAACCTCCGCCACCCAGTCCAATAAATTCTGTCCTTTGGAAAAATGAACAGATGTGGCCTCTAAATTAACATTTCCCTGGTCTACCAGACTCCGCAATTGCCCAAGGATTGCTTCTATTTTATCTGCGGTCAGCAAAAGTTTATCGTCAAGGCTCAAGTCTACCCACTGCTTGCCAAGCACGGCAATTCTGGTAACCGATAATGCGGCCTGGTGTTTTTTTAGCAGGTTTATTAACTGGTAGGTCTCCTGGGTGTCGTCAGTAATATGCTCCCGGCGCCAGACAGCCGGCCGTATAAGATCAATCTCTACGCCTCCATTTTCATCCCAGTCAATGTACAGGCGGTGCACATCTGAAATAACGCCTTTTTTCTCAGCCACCGCCAATACCATTACAGTACCTGGAGGGACTTCAAAAGGGCCTTCATAGCTGCCACCGGCAATTTTTGGATCGGACCCGTCAGTGGTGTAACGGATGGGGGCCGGAGGCGCGGCACGCAGCTCCACCATTTTTTCACCGCCGGCACCCTGGAATTGACGGGACTTTATAGTAATCCGGTTGCGCCAGGTAACCGGTTCGCCCTGCTGGTGTTGGCCGGTAGAGTCGGTGCAAAGGAATGATACCTCTATTTCACTGGTCTTAAAGGACCTGGGGTTTTGCACCTGCAAAGAAGCTGTGGTTGCCGGCGCATTAATATCATAGTAAATGGTGTCGCCATGAAGAGGCGTGAGTTTTAAAGTGACCTCACCGGTGTCGTCGTCCCGCCCTATTTCCTGAATTTGCACGCCGGTGGCCGGGGGCGGGAAGGGGCCTTTCTCCACATAGCCACCCTGTTCACGCCACTGGTCCTTGAATACCAGATCTTCCTTTAATAGGTCAAGGGCGTCGGTGCGGTGCCACTGCCAGGATGTGTTTGTAGCAGCCCGTTTTTTTACTTCAGACCAGAGCATTACCTTTTGGGTGAAAAGGCGCTGTTCACATTTCTTGCGGAAGGTATCACTGGATATATCTTCGGTAAATTTTTGTTTAGATTTTAAAGTCTCCCTGATCTGCTGCTCACCATGATACTGGTTGTTGCTGTATTCCATTCTAAAGTCGGCGTTCATCAACTTATCGCCGTGGGGATAGGTAAGGGTTACAAAAGTCTCCCGGGCGGCGCTCAGCAAGCCAAGCATGATTTTATCAAGTTTCTCCAGGGCAGATACCCGCTGGGGGTCATTGGCGGGTATTTTTTCCCGGTCCATTTCTTCAAGGATGATATTAATAGCCCGGTGTTCCTTAGCTACCTCTAATAAGTTTTCCAGGTTATCCCTCTGCCCGGACAGGAACATGACCCGGTTTTTATAATCCAGGTTTTGATAAAATTTCAGCAAGTCCGGATGCAACCCGCCTTGATATGGCTCGTAAATAACCAGTGTTACTTTGTCGGGGGTTACTTTAATCTCATCCAAAGCAGGCAGTACCTGCAGATCTTGATAACAATCCCGCTGGGTGGGAGTAAAAAGTTTGGTTAATACGGCCCGGAGTTCTTTGATAGCTGATTCACGGTTGTAAGAATCGGCGATGGTTTTTAACTTGGCCACCAAATTCTGTACGTTTTTGAAAAATAACTTGCCTTCCCGGCTGGAGTGCAGGTACCAGGCTTTGGTGGACAGAATGCCTAAAATTTCTTTGAGTTTACTGACATCACGGCCTGGTGCACAAAGATAGGCCACTATCTCCGACAGGGAAAGACCAAGGACGGCATTGGGTACGTTGGCCAGTGAGGAAACCAGGAGCAGGGTGCAGGCGTCCCGGGCATCCGTTCCGCCTAAATTGGCATCAATAATCTCTGCTATGGCTTTACCGCCGGAAGCGATATCATGGCTGACGGCGTTGTCCAAAGCGGGATTAATGCTGGTTATTTCCGCCAGTAGTTCCCGGTTGTTTAAGTCTATATCATAAGGGTGAATGAGCTGAATATTCCCTGCCCTGGGTTCTGTTCCGCTGTAAAGATTGGCTACCACAGCACGCATCAGGCGGATTAAGCCCCTGGTTTGCTGAAAACCCGGATTTTCCCGGAAACGGGCATACAGGTCCCGGATGGCCGGGTGGAATGGGTAGGATTCTTTGATTTGTTGCATGAATTTGTCCGGGGAAACATTGGTAATATCCATCTGCCTGGCGTCCCGCAGGGCCTGGGCGTACCCGCGGGCCACTTCCATGATGGCTTTATCGTCCGGCAGGCTTACAAAAAGGCGTGTGCGCAGGATATGATAAACTTCATCGGTATTTGAGCCCACAGGTTCCAGGTTCAGGGCTACCCGGCCCACTTCATTTTCCAGGTTTTTAAGTATGGCAGCGATTTGCTGCGTTCCTTCTTCGTAAGTGGCCCTCAAGTCTGATATAACGACACATACGTTTGACAGGTCTTCCGTGCTCACTGCAACTAACAAGTTGGACAGGGCAGTTGTGGTCACTACTGAAAGGTCGGAATTGCCGATAAGCTTAGCTTTGGCGTTTAATAAATAAGGTGGCAGCTCATCCAGCAGGATCAACAGAGGTTCACCTTTCAACAGGTTTACCCAGGCCGACTGGCCGGGGGCCGCCAGGGGGGCATAGTAATCTTTAAATAGTTCTTTTTTCCCTATTTGTTCCGCAATGGCACCCCAGATACCCAGGGGTGCGTCGCTTTCACGGCCGGTAAAGGCAGCCACCCGTACTTTGCCCAGGTGAGGATGTTGATAATCTTTACCCATAACTTGTTGGCGCAATTCCGGGTGTTTGGCCAAAAGACCCAAAGCAATCATATTATGGGTTTTGCCGCCGCCCATAGCCTGGGTAAGCTTAATTACTCCGGCTGCCGAGTGTCCCGCAAACCGCCGGAACGACTCCCTAAATAACCGTTTCATGCCGTCAGTGAGGTAGTTCTCTGCAAAAAAATCATGGGCATTAATCCGGTTTGCAATAAGGTCAGTGAGGTTTAAAGCCACATCGCGCCTTGTCTGATCGAAGACACTATCCCGCGGCTTGCAAAGCTCTAAAATGGTATTCATGCCAATCTTCCCTTCACCTGTTTTCAAACGCATATTCCAATTATCCATATAATTCCATAGAGATATTTACGAAAATGACACAATACGGGTGCAGTTCGACGCTTACCCCGCAGTTGTCAGTATTGCACGCCCCGGCCAAAAATGTTACCGTGATGTAGTAAAAGTATAATCATTTCCATCGGTTTCAAAGACTATGTCGCCTTTTTGATCTGTTCTGAGCACAGTCACTTTTGCCTTTTTTAACCTGTCAAGTGCAGCCTGATGCGGGTGGTGGTAGTCATTGCCGGCCCCTACAGAGATGACTGCGTACTTTGGGCCAACTGCTTTTAAGAACTCCTGGGAGGTGGACGAGCTGCTCCCGTGGTGCCCGACCTTTAACACCTGAGCCTTTACGTCGGCATTGGCGGCCAGAATCTCCTTCTCGGACAATTCTTCCGCATCGCCGGTCAGCAAAAAGGCCACGTCACCATATTTCACCTTTATCACTACGGAATAATTATTCAGTTCCTCATATTCAGTCCCGACCGGGGCCAGTATCTTTACAGACAGGTTGCCCTCTTCCAGTATAGTGACCCCGGCCTTTGCGGTTGTTATCTGAAGCCTTTTCTTTTTCACGGCTGTCATAACATCATGGAATGTCTGGGTATTCGTAGTAGCTTCGGGCATAAAGATTTCGCCGGTCTCAAAACTTTTTATCACTGCGTCAAGCGAACCGATGTGGTCCTCATGCGGGTGGGTACCTATAAGGTAGTCTATTTTTTTCACGCCGTTCCTTTTCAGGTAGTTAATAATGGTTGAGGCACTTTCATTCTTACCCGCGTCCACAAGCATATTTCTCCAGCCCGGAAGCTGGACCAGGATTGAGTCCCCCTGGCCAACATCCAGGAAGTGGACTTTTAGAGTGCCCGGCTGGTTCTGAAAGCCCCTCGTACCAGCCTGCTGTGAGGTGTCTTTACCTGCATCGCCGGTTGTTCTTGGCTTATTGCTTGTACAACCGGCCAGCAATACCAGCAACAAAAGAGCAAGGATAAAGGCTGATATTTTCTTCATTTTATTTTTATTTCTCTGTATAAGCATTATTTTTAAAAAGGTTGCCTGCCAGTTCTTTTACATCCTTCTTCAATTTGGCTGTCGCCTCCACATCGATACTAGCTTTAATCACAATAACATCGCCTTCCACAGCTTCGGGCGGAACAAGATCGCGCGGCAAATTAAATGTCTTTCTGTTGTATTCTATAACCACCCAATCTCCTTCAAACCTGTCAATGACAAACATGCTCAACCTCCGGTCTGTATTTTCTTAACAATAACGCAATCTAAAACAAAAGACTTGCCATGCCGGCGTACTATTTTAAAGTGTATTTCCCTTTATATTCTTCAGCCGGGTACTTGGCGGCGTTGGCAGCAACCTTGTCCCGCACCGCCCGTGACAGGTCTATGCCGAGAGTATTGGCCAGCGCGAGGCAGTATATCACCACGTCTGCCACTTCTTCCTCCACCCGGGCCAGCTTCTCCTCATTCACTTCCACACCGTCTGACCACTGAAACAGTTCCATCAACTCAGCAGCCTCGATGGCTACAGACATGGACAGGTTTTTGGGAGTATGAAACTGCTGCCACCTGCGCTCCTCAACAAAAGAAGCTACAAGGTTTCGCAGTTCCTCCAGTGAAGTAAAGTTATCATCCATTAATAAACAACCGCCTTTCTTATTAATAACTGTATGATTTTTGCAGACCAGGCTATAATAAAGAAAAACATCCGGGAAAAGGTGATTTTTATTGAAATTATCGCCGGGAGAACGGTCGATCCTTTCCTATTTTTCAGCAAGCGATCAGGCGCAAAAGGCTATAGATGCCTTAAAGAAGGCAGGAATAAATGAGGTCCGGCTGGACCGGGTATCCCGTTACGGTGCAGTACCGGACAAGGAATATAATAATCCCATTAACAACGCACAAAGCTTAACCGGAATTACTATGTTTTCGAGCGAAACAAATGAAATTACCGGCAGTGACGCGGGAGTGCTTTTGGGTGCCGATCCTTCAGCCAGCGGTTACGGCTGCGCTGATTATGGTGTAGCAGGCGGGCGGGCCTTTTTAGTTACAGTGGTAACAAACGAAAAACAGTTAGATAAGGCTGTGGAAATAATAAAACAACACGGCGGAGAGGTGTGAACTTCATTTATATCCGGTTAAGCCCCGGTTATCCCGTTATCAGCATTGGTTTTACTTTGTCTCTGGGAAATAGATGACGAACATTATTGAATTATTATTTTGATAATAATATTATGTCGCTTTGCCTCCGAATCTCAGCCTGTCATACCGGTAAAGGATTGTTATAAAACGGTAAAAGTCTTCTGAACCCTCCTGCGTGTTAATCAATCCCTGTTTAATTCCCCACATCACCGCATCCTTTGCCCATGCCGGCACCATAGTTCCACCTCCTTCTGTTGCCCCGGTTCCCAGCGCCAGGGCAATTCCGGTGCAATAAGCGGCAGCCAGGCTGTCCAGGAATTTGGAGTTTTTCAGTTTGGCAGCATCATTTTTATTACTGATAAAGAGGTTTTCAAACAACATGGCCGGCATGGCAGTTTCCCGCAATATATAGAAATTAGCCGTTTTTTGGCCCCGGTCAACAAAATTGCAGGACTGAAAAAATTTTGCCACTTCAGAATGGATATAAGAACGCAATTTATCAGACCGGCTGGAGCCGGGATAAACATAAGACTCAAATCCGGTCGCTCTGTTGTCAGCGGAGCTGTTGACGTGAATAGAAAGAAAAAAGTCTGCCTCTTTCACAGAATTGGCTATTGCTACGACTTCTTCCAGCGTTTCATTTGGCGGCTGTATTACTGTGGCTTTAACTCCGTATGAAGGTAATCTGGCCGCTATACGGTTGCATAAGTCGAATGTAATGTCGGCTTCACGGACTGAGTTGCCGACTGCACCCGGGTCATTATCCGGGTTGTGGCCGGGATCTAATAAAACTAAAGGCATTATTTATTACCACCTCATAGAAATTTTCAGATTTCCAGCTATTATGATATTGTATTCTCACCGGCAAGACATCGTTCAACCGTCTAAAAAATCTCAAAGTTTACCGGTTTGCATTTTTTACTAATTATTATATCACAATTCCAAAATCAATTTTTTTACACCTGTAATAATGTGGATTTATTTTCAAGAGACGTTGATTCTGTGTCAAAACTACTGGTTCAACATAATTGTTTGAAATAAAGAGAGAACCCCTTATTTTCAGGGTTCCCTTGTTTAAGCTCATGGAGCTTTTTCATTATTATATGAGAAATGGATTATAATTTTTTTCCCACCCGATAGTGGATGCAGGACCGTGTCCAGGGTATACTTTAGTTTCAGGTGGAAATTTTAAAAGTTTGTTTTTTATTGAAGCTATAAGCTGAGTATGGCTGCCTCCCGGGAAATCGGAGCGGCCGACTGATCCGGCAAAAAGCGTATCTCCGGAAATGATACCTGCTTCACATTTGAGACTGATGCCGCCCCTGGTATGACCGGGGGTATGTATTACTTCGATTGTCTCTTTTCCCACTTTGATGATATCCCCGTCTCGCAGGAACTGGTCGGCTGCCGGCATTGTTACTATTGAACCAGTATAAGTAGAAAGATTTTTTTGGGAATCGGTAAGCATATCGGCATCTTCAGCGTGAATCAGCACTTTTGCTCCAGTAGCATGCCGCACTTCTGCCAGGGCACCGATATGGTCAATATGACCATGGGTTAAAATAATATAACGTATTTTTAATCCCAGTGACTCTATTTTTCTTAAAATTTTTTTGCCTTCTGCACCAGGGTCAACTACTACTGCCTCCTTAGTTTCTTCACACCCAAGCAAATAGCAATTTGATTCAATTGGTCCAACCGGAAATCCTACCAAAATCATAAATATCAATACCTCCACTCTAAAAATTCTTATTGCTGTCCAGCAGTATGGTGACCGGCCCGTCGTTAATTATTTCAACAATCATATGTTCACGAAAACAACCGGTGGCCACCTTCAAACCCATTTTTTTTAACCCACTTATGAATATCTCATAAAGATTGAGTGCCTCTTCTGGCGGAGCCGCATCGAAAAAATTCGGTCTCCTGCCCTTCCGGCAATCTCCGTAAAGGGTAAACTGTGAAATAGCAAGTATTTCTCCACCAACTTCCTGGACCGAAAGATTCAACTTGCCTTGGGCATCTTCGAAAACTCTTAGGTTGGCCACTTTATCAGCCAGGTACCCTGCTTCTTCAGCAGTATCAGTGCGCCCAACTCCTAAAAGCACCACCAGACCACGTCCGATTTGCCCTATTACATTATTATTAACAGTTACCGAACCTCTGACAACTCTTTGAACTACCGCCCGCAATACCTACCTCCTCCTCTAAACACTGACTTGCAAGTATAAACAAGAATTTAATATAACTGTCAAGTCCAGGCAACAAGCGGACTGCTATTATGTCATGTAGCTTTTCCGGTATTATTCTCAACTTACGACCGGTCTCCAAAGCTGACCCGCCTTACATCATAAATATCTTTGATCCGCTTAAATTTGTTTATGATAAATTCAAGCTGATCCAGTCCTTTCATTTCTAAAACCAGATCAATCACAGCACCCCGGTCTTTCTTGCCGCGGGCGGTAACCCAGTTGGCGCTGATTTTCATATCTGATAGGACGGACATCACATCGCTGAGCAACCCCGCGCGGTCTATACCACTCACTTCAAGCTTTACCTGGAACGGTTCCCCAAATTCTTTATCCCAGGATACTTCTGCCAATCGCTCTCTTTCCTCCCGGATAGCATATGCAATATTTCTACAGTCAACCCGGTGGATTGATATACCCCGTCCTCTGGTGATATAGCCGATAATAGGGTCACCCGGTACAGGATTGCAACAATGCGATAACCTGATCAAAAGATTATCAATGCCTTTTACCCGAATACCCTGAGTTGGTTTACCCCCGCTTCCAGAAGGTTTTGCTTCATTAATCAAAGCCTGGGCTTCTTCAGCCAAAAGCCCCTTCTTCTCGGTTCTGGCCCCTTCCATCTTTATTTTAGATAAAATGTAATTTGCGGTAATGGCTCCATCACCGATAGCTGCATACAGGTCTTCAACAGTCAAGATATTTAAACGTTTGCCCAACTCCAGGAGCTTATCGTTTTTTAGTTGCTCTGCTTCTATTCCCTGCTTTTTTGCCTCGCGTTCAAGACTTTCTTTGCCCTTAAGAATATTCTCCTCACGCTGCTCTTTTTTAAACCACTGTCTGATCTTGGTTTTGGCCTGGGAGGTCTTGGTTAGATTCAGCCAATCCCTTTTGGGGACACTGTTTTTTGAGGTCATTATCTCAATAATGTCGCCGTTTTTTAACTTATATTCAAGCGGTACTATCCGGCCGTTTACCTTCGCTCCTATACAGCTATGCCCCACAGCAGTATGTATCCTGTAGGCAAAATCAAGAGGCATCGACCCTGCCGGCAGCTCTACCACATCACCTTTTGGTGAAAAAACAAAAACTGTATCTGCAAATAGGTCTATTTTTAGGCTCTCCATGAACTCCCTGGCATCCCGCAGGTCATGTTGCCATTCTAAAAGTTGGCGCAGCCAGGCCAGCTTTTTATCAAAATCGCGGTCCCCTCTTCCCCCTTCTTTATAGCGCCAGTGGGCGGCAATACCGTACTCAGCCGTTCGGTGCATTTCCCAGGTACGAATCTGTATTTCCAAAGGTTCCCCGTTAGGTCCGATTACTGTTGTATGGAGGGATTGGTACATATTTGATTTGGGCATGGCGATATAATCTTTAAACCGCCCGGGAATGGGAGTCCACATGGTGTGAACTGTACCAAGTGTCGCATAGCAATCACGCACTGTTTTTACAATACAGCGGACTGCCATCACATCAAATATCTCGTTTAAATCTTTTTGCTGCTTCAACATTTTTTCATTGATACTATATAAGTGTTTCGGCCGGCCCTTGATATCGGCTTCGATTTCCATTTCTGTTAGTTTATTTTTTAATATTGAGATTACCGAACAGATATATTCCTCACGCTTGGCGCGAGTCTTAGCAATCCTGTCCGCCAGCTCAAAATACCTTGCCGGCTCAATAAAACGAAAGGCCAGATCCTCCAACTCCCACTTTATCCTGTAAATCCCTAAACGGTGAGCCAGTGGAGCAAATATCTCCAAAGTTTCCCTGGCTATTTCCACTTGTTTGGAAACTGGATGGTACTTTAACGTGCGAATATTATGCAAGCGATCAGCTAGTTTAATCAGGATTACTCTAATGTCTTTGGCCATGGCTAAAAACATCTTGCGAAGGTTTTCCGCCTGCTGTTCTTCCTTGGACTTGTATTCTATCCGGCCAAGCTTGGTTACTCCATCTACTAGAAGGGCTACTTCACTCCCAAATTGCTCCTCAATATCGGACAGGGTGATTCCTGTGTCTTCCACCACATCGTGTAGCAGTCCTGCTATAATAGTCTCTTGATCTAATTCAAGCTTAGCCAGGATCTTTGCTACCTCCACTGGATGGATAATAAAAGGTTCACCCGAAAACCGTTTCTGTTCCCGGTGGGCTTTTTCAGCAAACTCAAAGGCTCGGCAAATAACGGAAAAATCCGCTTTAGTATTATACTCCTTAAATTTTTGAAGTAAATTCTCCAAAAGCAACCCGCTCTCCATAGTTTTAAATCCTATCTGAGAAACCGGTTCATCATGAGGAAAAATATAAGCGGGAGTTTCCATAAATGATCATGTTCCTTCAAAATATGTTTTATGATTAATGTATGTAACTTCTTCAATTGAGCTATTATTTGGTCATTCTATTTAAGGAAAACATTCCATGGTCATTAAAATTATAATCGACCATATCATGTTTGGCAACGTATAGTATATAAATAAACGCCGGTCTGTAGTCAACCGGCGTTAAAAAGACCAAGGAAGTCACACCCAAGGCTCGTCATGCTGCACATTTTACTTTTACCTTCAGTTGCTACTTCAACCAATCCAAGAGCAAACAATTGCATAATTACATGATCGAGCACAGCTCTTTTGACTTTAGCGGTTAGAGATAACTCCTCCTTATTCATTGGCCCGTATTCCACCAGCGTTTTTAATACTCTTTCCGCATCATCTGGCAAGCGGTTCTGCACCCCGGTGAAATATTCTGCAAGAGTTGTCGTCATTAACTATTACCCCTCCTTCCGGTTTTCTAATAGTATGGTCACTTGTTTAGTTAAAAATAAGTCCATAAAAGAAACAAACCGGAATTTAATTCTTTTCCGGCTTTTGCCTGCATAAAACACGATCTCCGCAATACGCTTCGTATTCTGCACTCCTAAATTGTTTATCTTTAGCCTGACTACACTCGAAACAATTTTGGTTACACGGTTCTGTATGTATTAAAACATGAATGCCCGCTAGCTTTTTGCTGAGCTCCTCCTCAATTAAATCGCAAAGCAGGTGCGCCTTTTCGATAGCCAAATATCCGGGAACTACAAGGTGAAGATCTACATAACGCTGTGAACCGGCCCTTCTGGTCCTGAGTTTGTGAAACTCTACAAACTCCAGGGAATTTTTTTTAAGAACTTCTCTTATTATTTGCTCCTCAGCTTCTGGCAAGCGAACATCTAAAATGCTATACATAGAATCCCTGATTAGTTCCACAGCAGCCTTAACTATTAACAGGGAAACTCCGATGGCGATTAGCGGGTCGATTATCGTCAATCCAGTTATTTTAATGGCAATAAGCCCGGCCAAAACACCAAGAGATGTATAAACATCGGTTAGCAAGTGCCAGGCGTCGGCAACCAGCGCAGGAGATTCAGTCCTGCGGCCCACTTTGAATAATATCCTGGAAATAAAAAAGTTTACTACAGCTGAAATCCCCATCACCGCAGCGCCCAGGTCCAGCGAGAAAATCTCCCCCCGGCCCTGAAGCTTCGGCCAGGCGTTATATATTATTATAGCGGCAGCACTCATAATCAATAGTGCTTCGGTAATACCAGCCACATTCTCAAACTTCCCGTGCCCGTAATGGTGCCGCTCGTCAGCAGGCTTTGAGGATTCTCTGACTGAAAAAAAAGCAATTAAAGCAGCAATTAAATCCAGGCCGGAATGAACAGCTTCAGAGATAACGCTCACGGAATTCATAGTAATCCCTATGGTCAATTTACCGAGGGTCAGTACTATATTTGAAGCTATTGACAGGCGTGCCGCCTTGAGCTTATCATTCACGTATTATCAACCCCATCAAAAAGCAAACAACCCGGGGAACTCACCTTAGTAACGCAGATGCAGTCCCACGGGCAAAACCGCTGCCTCACGGCCCGGCTGGTTTTCCAGCCTGACTTAGAAATAGTATAGCACAAGACGCCTTTCACAGCAACTAATGTCCAAGTTGTTTAGAAAAACAAATTTGACATTTTCAAGAGGTTGCATTTAGAATAAAAAAAAGCCATTTTGATTAATTAAAAAAGAGGGGGAAACCATGATTCCGGTAAAAGTAAAAGAAATAGCCTATGACATCATGATGAACCCGGTAGTTTTATTAATCGACGAAGAAGAATTAAAAGCACTGCCCATTTGGGTAGGACCTTTTGAAGCACATTCTATTGCACTTGCTCTGCAAGGAATTTGCCTTGACCGGCCTCTGACCCATGACCTTCTAAAGAATATTTGCGACAAGCTGGAGGCCAAATTTAGCATGGTTATTATTAACGACGTGGTTGACGGGACATACCTGGCTGAGTTACACATGTGGCATCAAAACAAAGAGTTTGTAATCGACTCACGTCCAAGTGATGCTATAGCCCTGGCTGTTCGTACCCAAACACCCATATACCTGAGTGAAAAAGTTGCGGAGGGTTCCCTGGCAATTAAGGATTTGTTAAATGAGGAGCAGCAGCAGGAATTGAAAAAACTCCTTGAGTCCAGCCGTCTCAATGAATTCAAGAAATCTCTTCACTAAATTCAATTATTACTTGAAGTTAACCGCAGCATCTGGCCGGCATGGCGCCTGGTTATTTCAGTGACTTCCCTGCCGCCGAGCATTCTAGCCAGTTCTTCAATTCTACCTGTCAGGTCGAGCGCTTCCACCTTCGTAACTGTACGCTCGCCGTTAAACTCTTTATTTACACGCAGGTGAGCGCTGGCGTAGCCGGCTATTTGAGCAGCATGAGTAACACAAATAACCTGGTGATGCTCGCTGATCTTAGCCAACTTTTCTGCAACAGAATGAAGTGTCTGTCCGCCAATCCCGGTGTCTACCTCGTCAAATACAAGGACTGGTATTTCATCCGCATCAGCCAGTAAAGTCTTTAAGGCAAGCATTATACGGGAAAGTTCCCCTCCCGAAGCGATTTTGGCAAGGGGTTTTAGGGGTTCACCGGGATTTGGCGAGAACAAGAAGTCCACACGTTCCGCCCCGCCGGGAGACGGGCCGTCAACTTTTGTAAATGCTACCCGGAACTCCACCTTACCCATTTCTAATTCAGCTAGTTCGCGAGACACCGCCTGTTCAAGTTTTTTTGCCGTCTGCAGGCGGTAGTTGCTTAAATTTTCCGCTGCCCGGCTGTATAAGTTTTCAAGTTTTTCCAGTTCCTCGCCTGCAACTGCTGCAAGTTCCGCACCACTCTCAAGATTTTCGAGTTCACCTCTAGCATTAGTAAGAAACTTTAATATTCCCGGAATTGTATCTGCATATTTTTTTTTCAGATTATTAAGAAGCTCCAGCCTTTCTTCTACCACTTCCAACCTCTGGGGGTTATGTTCCACCTTATCGCGAAAGACGGCCAGTTCACGTGCGGTATCCTCCACCTGGTAAAGAATACTCTCCAGAGATTTATAAAGATATTCCGCGCGGCCGTCCAGAAGTGCCAGATTTTTAACTAATTCCAGGCTTCTTGACAGCATGTCCATTACTGAAGCTTGCCCGTGGCTACCCTCATATAACAAAGAATAAGACTCGTTAAGCAAAAGGCTTATTTTTTCCGCATTAAGCAACACATTCCTCTCCGCAGCCAATTGCTCGTCTTCTCCCGGCTTTGGATCAGCCCGCTCAATCTCATCAATCTGATAACGGAGCAAATCAACCCGCCGGCTTCTTTCACCGGCATCGCTGCTGAAACGTTCGTATGCAGCAAGGGTTTCCTTCCAGCGGGCATATGTAGTATTAACTTCTTTAAGCACATCGAGAACCTGAGCACCACCAAACCGGTCGAGCAGGCGGCGGTGCCGTTCCTGATCCAGCAGAGCTTGTTGTTCATGTTGAACATGCAGGTCAACAAGACAATGCCCGATGCTTCTATAAAAACTCAAGGTTACAGCTTGCCCGTTAAGGCGGCAGACGTTCTTACCAGAATGATTAATTTCCCTGGTCAAAATCAACAATCCATCCTCAGGAAAGTCAATCCCTTGCTCTTCAAGCAACGGAAAAATACCTTGGATAGTATTGATATCAAAAGTAGATTGAACCAGCGCTTTTTCAGAACCGGTGCGTATTTGTTCGACTGTGGCCCGGCCGCCAATGCTTACCTGCAAAGCTTCAATAATGATGGACTTTCCTGCACCGGTCTCACCTGTAATAACGTTCAAACCGTTTTGAAATTCTATTGTTAAAGATTCGATGAGCCTGAAATTCTTGATATACAGGTTAAGCAACATTTTATCACTTATTACCCCCTGATCAGGTTCTCAAACCTTTTCAAAACTACTTTAGCCGACCTTTTTGGCTTGATTACCACCAGGATGGTGTCATCTCCGCCTACTGTGCCGATAATTTCCTGCCAACCGGCTTGATCTATGGCCAAAGCCACGCCCTGCGCCCCTCCAGGATGGGTTTTTATGACAATTAAATTTTCGCTCAGTTCCAGACCGACTACTGAATCACGGAAGAGGCGTCTCAAGCGGTCCTCCGTACGGGGAGGGAGTTGCTCGCCAGGATAAGTATACCTAAAGAACCGGTTTTCATAAGGCACCTTAAGCAAACCCAGTTCCTTAATATCTCTTGAAAT